>Ga0182739_1000309_pt1 | contig 74304 bp, 58 predicted proteins | sample eDN5th30CBELigBY_FD_128873 | JGI IMG/M metagenome (GOLD analysis project Ga0182739, IMG submission 128873) | Enriched backyard soil microbial communities from Emeryville, California, USA - eDNA 5th pass 30_C BE-Lig BY (version 2) (version 2) | ecosystem: Environmental > Terrestrial > Soil >... | reverse complement strand
TGCCCGAACTCGAAATCACCGCGCTGATTTTCTTCGTCATCCCGTTGCGGATGCGCGCCAAGTGGCTCGGCTGGGCGGTGATCGTCAGTTCGATCGTCTTTGCCGCGGGCGGGATCGGATCGGACATCGGGCATGTCGCCCATCTGGGCGGGGCGTTGACCGGCTGGTTTTACGTCCGGCGCAATGGCTACGGCGGCAGCTTTTTCTTCCAGCGCTACTTCTGGGAACGCCGCCGCAATCACGACCGGCAGCAACGGATGACGCCCAAGGAGTTCATCAGCGAAGAGATCGACCCGATCCTCGAAAAAATCTCGCGCGAAGGGATTCACAGCCTCACCCGCGCCGAACGCCGCATCCTCGAACTCGGCCGCGACAAGATCGCCAACCGGACGAGGGGGTCAGTCAACAAATCTTGACAGAACGCCTCGCTCCGCCCCCAAAAAAGACGCTGTATTTCCGGGCGAACCTGCTTCATCCTTCCCACCTCTATGTGGAAAGGGCGTTTTAAAACCGATACAGCACAACTTCTCCAAAGCTACAGCGAGTCGATTTCCTTCGACTGGCGGCTTTACCGGCACGACATCGAAGGCTCCATCGCCCATGCAACGGCGCTCGTCGCCGCCGGGCTTCTGACTCAAGGGGAACTCGACGCGATCCGCTCGGGCCTGCTCGAAATCCGCGGCGAGATCGACCGGGGCGACTTTGCGTGGAAGGAGGAGCTTGAGGATGTCCACATGAACATCGAGGCGGAACTGACCCGCCGCATCGGCGACGCCGGGGCCAAGCTCCACACCGCCCGGAGCCGCAACGACCAGGTGGCGCTCGACATCCGCCTCTACCTGCGCGAGGAGATCGACACGCTCACCGCGCTGCTGGCCGATCTCTCCCGGAGCCTTGTGGAACTCGGCGAACGGTACGAGGAGGTCGTCATCCCCGGTTACACCCACCTCCAGCGCGCCCAGCCGGTCCTTTTCGCCCATCACCTGCTTGCCTACGTCGAGATGTTCTCGCGCGATGGCGAACGGCTGCGCGATGCCCGCAAGCGGGTCAACGTCCTGCCGCTCGGCTCCGGGGCGATCGCCGGTTCGACCATCAACCTCGACCGCGAACTGGTCGCCCGGCTGCTCGATTTTCCAGCCATCACGCAAAACAGCATGGACGCCGTCAGCGACCGCGACTTCGCCGTCGAAACCTTGAGCGCGCTCGCCCTGCTCGGCATCCACCTCTCGCGCCTGAGTGAAGACCTGATCCTCTGGGCCTCGGCGGAGTTCGGCTTCGTCACCCTTTCCGACGCCTACACCACCGGTTCGAGCCTGATGCCGCAGAAGAAAAACCCGGACGTGGCCGAACTGACCCGGGGCAAGAGCGGTCGCCTCGTCGGCAACCTCGTCTCGCTGCTCACCACGCTCAAAGGGTTGCCGATGACCTACAATCGCGACATGCAGGAAGACAAGGAGCCGCTCTTTGACTCGATCGATACCGCCAAGGCGGCGCTGACGATCTTTGCCGCGATGATGCGCGAAGTCAAAGTCCACCGGCAGACGACCGCCGCCGCCGTGAGCGACTGGAACCTGCTCGCCACCGACGTTGCCGACTACCTCGTCCTCCACGGGGTGCCGTTCCGCAAGGCGCACGAGATCGTCGGCCGCGCGGTCGCCCTCTGCCTTGAAAAGAAGGTGCCGATGCAGGAGCTGACCCTAGACCAGTTCCGCTCGCTCTCGCCCGCGTTTGAGGAGGATGTCTTCGAACTCTTCCACGTCGCCCGTTCCATCAATGCCCGCACCAACCCCGGCGCTCCCTCGCCCGCCAATGTCCGCGCGCGGCTTGAGCATTGGAAGAAGACGTTGTAGCGATGGGCAAATTCCACGATCTCATCCCGGAAGAAGGAGGCTGGAAAACCCTCCGGCGCGAAAACCTCTACGACGGGCCGCACATCCAGGTCGAAGCGATCGTCCGCCAGACCCCGAGCCGACCGGAAGGGGTCCCGTGGACCGTGATCCACCGCCGCGCGGCGTGTGTGATCGCGCCGCTCACGGCGGAAGGGGGCTTGATCCTGATCCGCCAGGAACGCGTGCCGGTCTGCCGTGAACTCTGGGAATTTCCCGCCGGTCAGGTCGACCGCTGGGACGGCCCCGACACCTTGCGGGAGACCGCCCTGCGCGAACTGACCGAAGAGACCGGCTACCGGCTCGCCGAAGGGGGCGAACTCCGGGCGATGGGCCACTTTTTCCCCTCCTCCGGGGTCATGGACGAATGCTCGTTCCTCTTTCTGGCGAGCCCCGTCGTCCCGGCTCCCCACGGCGCAACCCCCGAGGAAAGCGAAGCGATCACCGCCTGCCGCACCTTCACTCCCGCCCAACTGCGGACGATGATCGCCGAAGGCGAGATCGTCGACGCCAACACGCTCGCCGCCTATGCCCGGCTGGCAGCGCTCGGGTGGCTCCCGCCCCCGGGGGAAAACTCCTGAGCCGGGTCCGTTTTCATCATGCACCTCACCCTTCGGACCACCACCCGCCCGGCGACGGATCTCGGCTATCTTCTGCACAAGCATCCCGACAGGATGCAGAAGTTCAGCCTCAGTTTCGGGACCGCGCGGGTTTATTACCCCGAAGCGGGTGAAGCCGCCTGTGCCGCAACGTTGTTCGTTTCGGTCGACCCCGTGGCGCTCGTGCGCACCCGGCAGGGGCCGGGCGGTGAGGACGGCTCGCTCGACCAGTATGTCAATGACCGGCCGTACGCCGCCTCCTCGTTCCTGAGCGTCGCCATTGCCGAAGTCTTCGGCAGCGCCCTGGGAGGGCGTTGCAGGGATCGCCCGGAAGCGGTTGACAAACCGCTCGCCCTGGAGGCTTCGATTTCCGTCGTGGCGTGCCGACACGGCGGGGAACTCCTTCACCGGCTTTTTGAACCGCTCGGCTACGAGGTCGGGACGGAACGGCTGCCGCTTGATCCGCAGTTTCCCCAATGGGGCGAAAGCCGGTACTACTCGCTGAAATTGAAGGGAACCCTCCCGCTTCAACGGTTGTTGAGTCATCTCTACGTCCTCATTCCGGTCCTCGACAACAACAAACACTACTGGATCGGCGAAAGTGAAGTAGAGAAGCTGCTGGCAAAAGGAGAAGGCTGGCTCGCGCTCCATCCGGAGAAGGACCTGATTGCGCAGCGCTACCTGCGTTACCAGCGCTCGCTGGTTCATTCCGCGCTCGATCGCCTGATCTCCGACGAGGCCGATGGCTCCGGGGAAAGCGAAGAACCCGCCGGCGACGAAGCGACCGCAGAAAAGCAGGCCAGCCTTAATGAACAGCGTCTCGACACCGTTCTGGCGACGTTGAAGGAGACCGGCGCGGCCCGGGTGCTCGATCTCGGCTGTGGCGAAGGGAAGCTGCTCCGGCTCCTGTTGGCAGAAAAGCAGTTCAGCGAGATCGTCGGGATGGACGTTTCGCACCGGGCTCTGGAAATCGCCCGGCGCAACCTCCGTTATGAACGCCTGCCCGAGCGGCAGAAAAACCGCCTCAAACTCCTCCACGGTTCGCTGATCTACCGCGACGAACGCCTGAGCGGTTTTGACGCGGCGGCGCTGGTCGAAGTGATCGAGCACCTCGATCCCCCTCGCCTGCGCGCCTTTGAACGGGTGGTTTTTGAATTTGCGAAACCGAAAAGCGTGGTCGTGACCACCCCTAATGCCGAGTACAACGTCAGGTGGCCCACGCTTGGGGAAAACGCGTTGCGCCACCGCGATCACCGCTTCGAATGGAGCCGTGCGGAGTTCCGGGCCTGGGCCGAAGAGGTGGCCGGTCGTTTTGGTTATACCGCCCGCTTCCTGCCGGTCGGCCCCGAAGATGAGGAAGTCGGTTCGCCGACGCAGATGGGGGTCTTCCAGCGCTGCGGATAAAGAGATGGAAAGAGATCCCATGAACGTCAAAATCCCCGAACTCTCTCTCGTTGTCCTGGTGGGTGTCTCCGGCTCGGGCAAAAGCACCTTTGCGCGAAAACATTTTGCGCCGACCGAAGTGCTCTCCTCCGACGCCTGCCGGGCGCTGGTCTCCGACGACGAGAACGACCAGTCCGCCACGACCGACGCCTTTGAAGTGCTCCATTTCATTGCCGAAAAGCGGCTGGCCGCCGGGCGGCTGACGGTGATCGACGCCACCAATGTGCAGAAGGAAGCACGCAGGCCGTTCGTCGAACTGGCCCGCAAATACCACTGCATCCCGACCGCCATCGTCTTCGACCTGCCCGAACGGATCGCCCACGAACGCAACAAGGCGCGGGAGGACCGGAATTTCGGCTCCCACGTGATCCGAAAACAGAGCCAGGACCTGCACCGCTCGCTGCGCCAACTGGCGCGGGAGGGCTTTCGCCATCTTCAGGTCTTCAAAAGCGTCGCGGAAACAGAAGCCGCCGTCATCACGCGGGAACCGCTCTGGAACAACCGCAAGTCCGATCACGGGCCGTTCGATCTCATCGGCGATGTCCATGGTTGCTATGATGAACTGGTCGAACTGCTGACGGCGCTCGGCTATGCCGTCGACCCGGCGAATTTCACCGCCGTTCCCCCGCCCGGGCGCAAGGCCGTCTTTCTGGGGGATCTGGTCGACCGGGGGCCGAAGGTGGTGCCGGTGCTCAAACTCGCGATGAACATGACCCGGGCCGGGAGCGCGTTGTGCGTCCCGGGCAATCACGATGTCAAACTGATGCGCAAGCTGCGGGGCAGGAGTGTCCAGGTCCGGCACGGGCTGGCGGAGTCGCTGGAACAGCTCGCCGCCGAGCCGGAGGAGTTTTCGCAACAGGTCGCCGCCTTTATCGACGGCATGGTCAGCCACTACGTGCTCGACGAAGGGAAACTGGTCGTGGCCCATGCCGGGATGAAGCAGTCGATGCAGGGGCGCGGCTCCGGGGCGGTGCGGGAGTTCGCGCTTTTCGGCGAGACGACCGGGGAAACGGACGAATTCGGCCTGCCGGTGCGCTACGACTGGGCGGCCGAATATCGCGGCCCGGCAATGGTGGTGTATGGACACACGCCGGTTCCGGAACCCGACTGGCTCAACCGCACGATCAATCTTGACACCGGCTGCGTCTTTGGAGGCCGCCTGACCGCGCTCCGCTATCCGGAAAGGGAACTGGTCTCCGTGGCAGCGCACCGGACCCATGCGGAGTCGCGCAAGCCGTTCCCGGCTCCCTCCGTTGCGTCGCCCGAGGCTCCCGCGTTGTCCGCCCAGCAACAGGCGGATGACCGGCTCGATCTCGCCGATGTCTCCGGCAAACGGATCATTGAAACCCGGCTGGCCCGGACGGTCGCGATCCGCGAGGAAAACTCGATCGCGGCTCTGGAGGTGATGAGCCGGTTTGCCGTCGATCCCCGGTGGCTCATCTACCTGCCGCCGACGATGTCGCCATGTGAAACCAGCCGGGAGGAGGGGTGGCTGGAACACCCCCGCGAAGCGCTCGGCTATTACCGCAACGAAGATCAGCCGGTCGTCGTCTGCCAGGAAAAGCATATGGGTTCCCGGGTCATCGTCACCCTCTGTAGGGACGAAGCCGCCGCCACCCGGCGTTTCGGGGTGGAGGGGGAAGGCATCGGGGTCGTTTACACGCGGACGGGACGCCGGTTTTTCAATGACCCGCTCCTCGAAGCGGCGTTTCTCGCCCGCGTGCGCGAACAGGTGACGGCGGCGGGGCTCTGGGAGGCATTTCAATCCGACTGGTTCTGCTTTGACGCCGAGTTGATGCCGTGGTCGGCCAAGGCCCAGGCGTTGATCGCCGGGCAGTATGCCTCCGTCGGCGCGGCGGGCCGCGTCATGCTGGGCGATGCCCGGGCCACGATGGAGGCAGCGGCGAGGCGCGGGGTCGCCATCAGGGAGGCGCTCGAGGAAACGTGCGAGCGGAGCGAACTCCTCGCGGCCTATACGGAAGCCTATCGGCGTTATTGCTGGCCGGTCGAATCGGTGGAAGACCTGCGTCTCGCGCCGTTTCACCTGCTCGCCTCTGAGGGAGCCGTCCACGTTCACCGGCGGCACGACTGGCACATGGCGACGCTGGCGAAGCTCGCCGGGGGCATTGTCGCCGCCACCCGGCACCTCGTCGTCGATCTCACCCGCCCCGAAGCCGGGCAGGAGGCGATCGACCGCTGGCTGGAATGGACCGCCGACGGAGGAGAAGGGATGGTCATCAAACCGCTCGACTTCATCCCCCGGGGAAGGCGCGGACCGGCTCAACCGGCCATCAAGTGCCGGGGTCGGGAATACCTGAGGATCATTTATGGACCCGATTACACCCGCCCGGAGCACCTGGAGCGGCTGCGCCAACGCGGCCTGAAGGCGAAACGTTCGCTCGCCCTGCGGGAGTTTGCCCTCGGCGTGGAAGCGCTGGAACGTTTCGTCCGGAGGGAACCGCTTCGCCGGGTGCACGAATGCGTCTTCGGGGTGCTCGCTCTGGAGAGCGAACCGGTCGACCCCCGGTTGTAGGATCGCAACATGCGGCCTCACTGTGCCGTTGCTTTTCCCCGCGTCCTGTGGAAAGAATGATCCCGACCATCCCCATTGACGCCGACTTTTTTTAACCCAGCCCGCCCCGCCGACTTCTTTCGCCTGCATGTCCCTGCTTGACCGTTTTTTCCAGCTTCGCGAAGAGAGCGCCGAGACCAAGCCGTTTCTGGAGCACCTTGAAGACCTGCGCTGGATGCTGATGAAGATGGCGATGGTGCTGCTGGCCAGCATGGTCGGGAGCTTCTTCATGCGCCACGAACTGGTGCGCATCGTCCAGCAGCCGCTCGCTTCGGTCGACCCCGAACTGGTGGCGCGGCTCCAGACCCTCGGCGTGGCCGATTCGCTGACGATCTCCTTCCAGCTCGCCTTTTACGCCGGGTTTGTCGTCTCCTTCCCGCTGCACCTCCTTTTTCTCGCCCAGTTCGTCATCCCGGCGCTGACGAAGAAGGAAAAAAAGGTGGTCTTCCCCGGCATCGCAATCGGGACCGGGCTCTTTCTGGGGGGGGTGGTCCTCTGCTACTTCTTCGTCCTGCCGCAGACGCTGGAGTTTTTCTTTCAGGACGCCAAGTCGCTCGACTGGAAACCGACCTGGACGGTGCGCGAGTATTTCTCCTTTGTCACCCATATGACCCTTGCCTTCGGCATCGCCTTTGAGTTGCCGATCGTCGTCATGACCCTGGTCGGCATGGGGATGCTCAGTTTCGAGTTCCTCAACCGCACGCGACCCTACGCCGTCGTCGTCCTGATGGTGATCGCCGCCATCCTCGCGCCGACGCCTGACCTGATCACCTTCTTTTCGATGGCCGCGCCGATGTGTCTCATGTACGAAGCGTGCATCTGGCTCGCCTGGATGATCGACCGAAGACGAAAACGAAGGCTGGAAGCGCCGCTCGATCCGTTGTAATCTGCGGCCCGAGATCAACTTTTCCGTTCATGACTGCCCCCCTTACTTTCAGGTCGTTGCGCCCGCGTTCCGGGTCGGCGCTTGCCGTGCTCGTCGCCATCGCGGGCGCGGGCTGGTTCTCTTCCCACCCGGCAGAGGCAAGAGGCGTCCCCAAACCCGAACAGGCCGAGGCGCTCGCGCTGGAGGCGATCGACGAAATCCGCCGGCTCGAGCCGAGCCTCCCCCGGCCCGATAATGTTCCGGTGGCGGTCGGCACCGGCCCGATCCATCTCGCCAAGGCGGTCGAGATCGCCATCGCCAACAACCCGACCATGCAGACCCGCCGCGAACAGGTCCGCACGGCCGCCATCAACTACATCGCCACCCAGCGCGGCTACGGCCCGCAATGGCGTGCGACGATGACCGGGCAGGCCCGCGAGGTCGGCTCGCGCTTCAACGAGGAACGGACGGCGATCCAGTACTTTGAGTCGCAGCAACTCCTCGGCTTTACCCAGAAGCTTCCCTACGGCGGGAGTATCGCCCTCGACCTCGGGGGAGCGCTCACGCAGGTCGAAAGCCGCCCGGGCGACTACTCGCCGCGCGTCGTCCTTTCGCTCAACCAGCCGCTCCTGCGCCGTGCGGGGTTCGATCTCTACCGCGAACCGCTGGTCGAAGCGCGGCTCAACCTCCTCGACGCGCTGCGCAACTACAAGCTGCAACGCGAAGACTTCGTCATCAGCATCGTCTCCGATTACGTCTCGATCCAGAACATCGAACAGAAGATCGCCATCAACAAGGAACAGGGGGCGGCGCACGATCAGCTCATCCGCCGCAGCGAGGCATTCTTTGAACTCGGGCTGGAGTCCGAGATGGAAGTGCTCCGGGCGACGCAGGAGGCGCTCCTCGTCCGCCAGCAGCGGATCGACCTTCAGGACGACCTCGAAAACCGCCGCGAACTTTTCGCGATCACCCTCGGCCTGACGCCCGACGCCAAGCTGGAACTGGTTCCCTTCCCGCTTCCGGCGACCAACCGGCAGTTCCGGGTCCAGTTCGATCCGCAGGAGACCGTCGCCGATGCGCTCCTCAACCGGCCCGACCTCCACACCGCCGCCGACGCCGTGGAAGAAAACCGCCGCCGCCTCAAGTACGCCAAGCGCAATCTCCTCCCGGACCTCGACCTCAACCTGAGCGCCAATGCCCGCCATCTCGGGCTGCGCGAGGGCGACACCGCCATCCGCGAAGAGTACACCGCCGGGATCACCCTCTCGCTTCCGCTGGAGAGAACGCGGGAGCGGGTCCAGCTTTTCGGCGCGTGGCAGACCCTCAAGCAGAGCGAGCGGCTCCTTCACTTTGCGCGGGCCAACCTCGCCGCCGCCGTCCACCGGAGGATTACCCGCATGGCGAGCATCGAAAATGCTCTGGAGTTGCAGGACCTTGTCGTCGCCAATGCGCGAAAAGGGGCCAAGGTCGCCGCGTTCCGGTTTGAACGGGGGCAGGCTTCGAACCGGAGCCTGCTCGAAGCCAAGAACACCGAAGCGCGCGCCCTGCTCCGCAACCTCGACCTCCAGCTCTCGCATTACCTCAACTACCTTCAGATCAAGCGCGACATCGGCCAGCTTCAGATTGATCCCGTTTTCCAACCCTGAACCTGTTTTTTTCTCATGCGCTCCCTTCTTTACGTCGGGTTGATCTCCCTCGCCGTTCTCCCCCCGGCCACCGCCGAAACCAAACCGCCCGCCGAGCCGAAAACGCCCCCGGCAGCGAAGGCAGCGGCCAAGTCGCCGCCGCCCGCTGCGGCGGAGCCGACGGTTGCCAAGGCGGTTGCGGCGAAACCGGCTCCTCCCGCCGCCAAGCCGGTCACGCCGAAGAGCTACTACAGCTCGGAATTTGAGGAACCGCTCGTCCTGCAATACCTCGCCCCGCCGGGTCAGCCGGTAAAGAAGGGCGAAATCATCGCTGTGTTTGACTGCGTCGCCGTGGTCGAAGCGCTCGACGCCAACCGGGCCGAGCTTGCCAAGGAAGAAAAGGCGATTTCGGACGCCGCCGAGAAGATCGCCGCCGCCGAAGCCGCCGAAGTGGAAGCCGTTCAGGAGGGCAAGGAAGAGTTGCGTCTGCTCAAGGTTGCCCGCGAACGTTACCTGGAGGGCGAGGCCCCGCTGGCCGAGCTGATGCTCACGATCGCCCTTCACGACGCCGAAGCCGCCTACCACCAGCAGGAGGAACGCTTCAATGCCCGCGACAAGCTCCTCGCCGAAGGGTTTATCCAGAAGGTGGAGTACGAAAACGAAGGCATCCGTTTTGAAAAAGCCGACCTGACCCGTCAGGCCGCCAAGGCGAAGCTCGCCAACTTCACCCGGTTTGAAAAGCCGCTCGCCATCGAGCAACACAGCCGCAAGCTCAAGGAAAAGGAAGCCGCCCTGGCCGCCGCCGCCCTCAAACGGGAAAAGGCGCTCGACGCGCTCCGGAAGGAGGAAGCCGCTGCGAAGAAACGGCACCAGTCGCGCCTGACCAAACACCGGAGCCTCGAAGCGCTGCTGGAAAAAACCGTCATCCGGGCCGCCGAGGATGGCATCTTCATGCCGGGCGACCCGACCCACCCGAGGCAGGCGGTCGCGCGGGGCTGCTCCATCGACCGGGGGCAGGTCTTCGGCTTTACGGGACGATAGGAGGCGAACGGCAACGCGGCGGTCGGCTCCCAATACTCTAACGCAGCGCCGCAGGGGGCAAAAAAGTCCCGTCCGGCTCCCGCCGCCACCAGGCGTCGCCTTCTCCCCTGCGGGTGAAGTGGTAGCGGTAGCGTTGAGCCCGAATCCAGCGCGGCGGTTCATCGGGGAACGGGTTGTTCTCCAGCAGTGCGAGCACTTCGGGCTCGCCCGCCAGCAGCCGCTCCACCAACGCGTAAAACCAACGGCTCTGTTCCACCGGCCCGAGCGCGGCAAACCACATCTGCCAGTCGAGCCGGGGCTGGAACGGAGCCACGAGGCCCGGTCTCCGGTTCACATCGCCCGGTTTCCAGCGAAACTCGTATGGCAGCCACTCCACGCCGTCGCGGCTTCCTTCGATGACGATCTCCCGACGCTCCGTCGTCATCACCGCAAAAAGGCCGTACCGGTTGAAGGAACGCAAGGGGGCGACCTGCTTTTCCACCCACTCCAGCGCGCCCGGTGTTGCGACCTTTGTCCCGTTGCCCACGAGCGGCACCACCATCTCCACCAACCCCTTGCCGCCGATCGCGAGGCTGCAAAACGCCACCGGCGCCCAGAAGAGCGGGGTCACCCGGCCCGCCCTCGTACAGGCATCCGGCAGCCGCTCCGGCAGGGGGCGGGCCGGATCGCCCTCGCGCAGTTCGTCCTCCGCGTGGCGCAGGCGCGATCTCCAGCCGACCGCCTTGCGCCAGCGTTCCGGCCAGCAGAGATCATCGAGCATCAAAAGGCAGAGCGCCGCCGTCAGCAGGTTGAAGAAGGTGTAGTTGCCGGTCAGCGCGATCCCCGCCTGAAGCCCGACCAGCCCCCAGAAGCCGAACCAGCGGAGCCGCCGCGGCAGCAGCAGCGCGAAGGGGGCGAGAAACTCGACCAGAAACATGCCGAGCGTCATCGCTTTGAGCGCCGGTTGCGGCATCTGGTGTGCCCACCATGCCAGCGGCAACGGCAGCGGCTGCGTTTCGAAGTGAAAGCCGAGCGCGGTCAGGTCGCGCCAATGCGGGTCGCCGCTCAACCACTTCACCGCCCCGCTCTCCAGCATCAACCGGAAAAGCAGGAAAAGGAGCAGCCAGCGGCTCGCACGCTGGACCCACGAATTTTCGCCGAAGACCCGGCGCGCCGTCAGCGGGACCAGAAAGGCTGAAAGGAGCGCCGTTTCGAGAAGGAGGGCATCCCATTGATACCCCATGAACGTCTGCCCGGCGACGCAGAGCGAGAGGTAAAGCCCCCACGCCCCGAGCAGCGCCAGCCCCGGCCACCACCCGGCGAACACCATCAGCGAAAGCACCACCCCGGCCGCGGCAACCCCCACCAGCATCGGGTCGGAAGCCCCCGCCCAGAAAAGAGTCGGCAGGAGATGGTATGCCCGGGCCCCCAGTTCGGCGTGCGCCGCCTCGAGATAACGGGAAACGGGCAGGATGCCGTGGCTCCCGATCAACCCGCGCGCCTGCACCAGAAACGACCCGAAGGCGAAAAAAAGAACCAGCCCGAGGAGCCGCAGAAAGACCCAGTTGGCGACATGGTAGGTCGGCGGCAGCGCGGCCTGTGCGCTCCTGCCCCAGAGCCAGCGGGTCAGGCGGCTCCATCCCATCCGGTGGTTGGAAACCCCGCCGTAGAGCCACCGGCTCACCGGCATCACCCCCGGCACCTTGCGGGCCAGCCATGCCGTCGCGCGCCCCACTCCCGCACCGTACCCTTCCAGCAGGCGGATCACCGCATCGGCCCCGAAGATCACCCGGTGCGGCGCTCCCGGGCGCTCCGGCGGTTCCAGCAGCACGACCCCGGTTTCAAACGCCGCCGGGGGGACTTCCGGTATCTGCGCGCCGAGCGCCTGCGAAGGCTGAAAATCGACCCGATCCCCCGTTTTCTCCCGCCAGCGCATCACCCAGAAGCGGCAAAACCCGCAGTCGCCGTCAAACACGAGCAACGGCCGCCCCCCCGGCTGCGCGAGGCCGCCCTGAGTCGAAGAAAGTTCCGGCATAAAAATGAAATCGTGGCTGACAACCTAAGACAAAGCGGAGCGACCACCAAGCGAAACCCCGAAGCTTGCCAAACCCGGGCCTGAAGCGGTATCCTCGCACAAAAGGCAGGCGTTGGTGGCACGTCGATTGCTTTCAGTTATAGGCAACGAACCCGACATCGCCTTCCCGGTCCCTTCATCCACCGTTTTTCTCCCATGATCCGAACCCTGTTTCCCCTTTTCCGTTGCGGGGCTCTCCCCCGGGAGCGAAGCGGCGCGAATCTGCACCGCCGATCGGCGACGGCCGGGATCACGCTCATCGAAGCGGTCACGGCGATGGCGGTCACGGCGATCATCAGCGCCGCCGCGATCGGCAGCCTGCTCACCTCGCAAACCCTCGCCGCGCGGACCCGCCTGCTGACCAACGCACGGGTACTCGTCCAGCGCAACATCGACACCGCGCTCGTCGTCCCGTTCACCAGCACCAACGTCCCGCCGATCCTCACCCTCACCTCGCCGGAGGGAGCCCCCTTCTCCGACGACGCCACCGACTCCACCGGCGAAAGCGTGCCGGTCGCCCTCAACAGCGAAGGCGACCCGATCGTCACCGGCACGCTCACCCGCATCGTCACCAATCTGAACAACAGTGAAAAGCCGAGCGATGTCGCCGCCACGGTCATCCGCCGGGTCACGTTTCGCATCAACTACACCTACCTCGACCGCCCGTACCAGTATGAGATGACCACCCTGCGGGCGCAGGACGAACAGGGATCATGAACCGCCCCCTTCCATCGTTGCGCCTGCGGCCCGACCGCCGCCGCGGGATGACGTTTACCGAAATCATGGTGGTCACGGCGATGGTCGGCGTCATCCTCGCCGGCGTCTATTCGGTCGTCTATACCGGGACGCTCGTCGCCGTCCGCGGACTGGCGATCAACGCCACCGGCACCTCGTCGCGGCTGGTAATTGACCGGATCAACCTCCTGCTCCAAAGCTCCTACGAACCGCCGACGCTGATCAACGCCAACGGTGCGACGGAAACCGGCTCCAACGCCGCAGGCATCCGCTTTTACCGCTACGTCGCCGCGCCGTACGTCGTCACCATTCCCGCCAGCGGGCTCGCCGGAACCGATACAACCCTCGAAATCACCGCCGACTCCAAGGCACTCGAAGCTCCGCCCGCACCGCTTCCCAACGATGCGCTCGTCATCAACACCACCGTTTTGATGACCGGGCAGACCAACCAGTTGCGTGCCGTCGTCAAGAAAGTCTCCGTCAAGAAAAAAAGCGGCACCCAGACGACCTACAACATTACCCTGACCAAGGAGCTGACCGGCAAATCGACCGTTCTCCCCAATGACGGGACCGTCGTCACCGCGACGTTGATCCGCCCGACCGCGCTGGTCGTTCGCTCCAACGGCGACAAACGTTCGCTCTATGTTTACGAATCGTTCCCGGACACCACGCCGCTTCCCTTCGACAGCGCCGAGAGCACCCAAATGACCGACCAGATCGCCTCGCCCGAGGGGGAGGCGACCCCCGACAAACCGTTTTCGCTCGCGATCTACGAAGGCCGTCCCTTTCTCGACGTCGCGCTGCGCGTTCACGACAGCCGCCATGATCGTTACCTGAACTCACAACGCGCCGGAACCGCGGACGATTTCTCTTCCTTCAACCGGGTCCAGTCCAGGACTCCCTTCAAGTGCGATCCCAACCAACTCTAAACCCGCCATGAAAACCGGTTCTTCCTCAAACCAGCGCGGTAGCGTCCTCCTGGTGACCCTCGCGCTGCTCACCATTGTCTGCGCCTTGACGGGCGTGGCGTTCAACATCACCAGCAACACCACCCATACCACCGTCCGCAGCCGCGACTTTGCCGCTGCCAATGCCGCCGCCGAAGGGGCGCTCGAATATGCCTACGCCGTCTGGACCCGGCGGATCGGCCGGGGCGAATTCAATACCAAGGATCTCGCCAAGGGACTCACGCCACCGGCCTTTGAGGGCATCACCTTCACCGAAGACGGTATTTCGCTCACCGCCCTGGACGCCTATGGCACCGAATCCGCCAACGGGGTGGCGATCACGGGCCGGGTCCCCGGCTACCAGGGATGGGCGGGCCGCACCCGCAACTATGCCGCCGAAGCGAGGGTCAAAATGGACGACGGCACGATCGTCGGCGTCCGCCGCATCTTCCAGTACACGGAAGTCCCCCTCTTCCAGTCGATGTTCTTCTTTCAGAACAACCTGGAACTCTTTCTCCCGGCCAATATGGTGATTACCGGGTTGGCTCACACCAACGGCGATATGTACGTCTGGAGCGCCAGTCCGAACACCGTCACCTTTCAGAGCAACGTCACCGTCACCGGCACCTATCACGACGAAGCCGCTCCACAGGGGCACTACTGGAGTTCCAGCAAAGGGGATACCGGCGCAAAGTGGGATGTTGGCAAAAACGGCCAGTTGAGCAAGGTCCCGCCGATCATGCCGATGGGCGGCAAGCCTGAAGAAGTCTTCGATGCCAAGGATAACAATAAAAACAACGACGGTTATCACGAAATCATCGAGCCGCCCTATACCGGGCACGATGACCCCGAAGCCATTGCCAGCCGCCGCCTTTACAACAAGGCCGGGATTCTCATTGAAATCAAAACCGACAGCGACGGCAAACACGCTTTCACCGTCACGGCCAAGGGCGACACGACGCTCACAAATTCGGCGAAATCGACGATCAGCAGCGCTCTTTCCAAGGTCATCGGCCAGGAAAAGGTGAATGAAAAACGAGACAAGAATAACAAGGTTATTGTCAAAGCGGTTGACCCGAGCGGCATCTGGGATGCACGCGAAAAAGCCTGGGTTGATGTCACCACCGTCGACGTGGGCGCTCTCACGACGCTTCTATCAAACACAAATTCCGGCGTGGCCGGTTTCAACAAGGTGCTCTACATCCACGATCTCACCAGCGGCGGCAACAGCCGCAAGGCGATCCGCCTCACCAACGGGCGCATCCTGCCCGAAGGCGGCCTCACCATCGCAAGTGAAAACCCGCTCTATATCCAGGGCGACTATAATACCGGGCAGGCCAGTGGCAAGGGGCCGAAGTCCAGCACCGATGCAACACCCAAGCCGGAAAACCTGCCCGGCAGCGCCACGGTCGGGACTTATGAACGCCAGCCTGCGGCGGTCATCGCCGACGCCGTGATGTTCCTTTCCAACAATTGGAAAGACAGCAATACGCACGAGGCCAATAGCAAAACCTATCTGAACAAGAACACCGCCAGCAATACCACCTACAACGTCGCCATCATCTCCGGCCACAAGCCCTCCAGCGAAAAGGATGAGTACTACTCAGGCGGAGCCAACAACTATCCCCGCTTTCTGGAAAACTGGTCCGGCAAATACTGCACCTACTTTGGCTCCATGGTGGAACTCTTTGACAGCAAACAGTTCACCGGCAACTGGGACACCACCAACATCTACTCACCGCCGACCCGCCACTGGAACTTTGACACCAAGTACCTGAAAGCCCCCCCTCCCGGCAGCGTCGAGGCGGTCGTGCTCAACCGGGGGCCGTGGTCCCGTTTCGTCGAATGAACCAGCCAAAACTCCTCGCCCTCCTGGCCGTCGCCCTCGGGGCTCTACCGATCGCCTCCTCGCAGGCCGACCTCGACCTGACGCCGCGCTACGCTACCTCGGACCACCCGGCACAGGATGATTTTCAGCGGCTCTACTTCTCCAATGGGGACGAGGAGCCGGTCATCATCAAGCCCGATCATCATACCACCGTTACCGGCGGCAGCGGCGAGACCACCCTGCAATTCAACAACCTTCAGGGAGCCAGCCTCCTTCTGCGCAACTCGCCGCTCCGGCCCGATCTCTCCTTCAGCGAAGCAAACCTGGAAACCTACCGCGCCACCGCCCGGCAGTTTGCGCCGCAGGGGCAACTGAAGGTGGTCAAAGAGAGCGAAGAAATCGATATCAGCCTGAAAAACATCTGGGACGCCTCCGTCTTTACCACCACCTATGCGCTTCCGGGCAGCGAAGTGACCCAGTCGGTCACCTTCATCAACTACACCCCCAAACAACAGATCGTCCTGGTTTTGAGCGCGTTCAGCAATGAATTCGAAGACGCCCAGAGCCGCATGGACCAGATCCTGCGCACCTGGAGCAGCATGTCGCCGGAACGGCTCCGGCTGCCGGATGATAACTAACCCTCATTCCTCGATCCGCAGCGAAACGCCCCTGACCAGGCCGTCGTTGGCGGCGGCATCCTCCACCCGGATCGTCAGGCGGTTGTTCCCCTCCGGCAGCAGCCAGCGGCGAATGTCCAGTGAAAGCTCCCCGCTCTGGATGCTTTCAAGGCTCCTGATCTCGTCTCCATTGAGCCAGAGGCGGGCTTCCCCCTCGACCGCTTCGAGCCGGAGTTGCACCTGCCCGTCGTGATCGCCCATTTCCGGCGTGGGAAAGCTGATCCGGTAAACAACGCCTTCTCCCCCGGTCTCCACCTTCCTCCCGTCGGCCACCGGTTGCCACCCCTCTTCGGAATCGCCGGGGAGACCCTCCCCCTTCCCGGCGCTGTGAAAGGTCCAGCCGTCGATCAACGGCACCACCCGGGTGGTCGCTTCCGCGACCGACTGCCGCTCCGGCGCCAGCAGGCCGTCCCAGAGCTTCAGGCGGGCCTGTTCCACCAGAAAGCTGCCCGCCACGGGCAGATAGGGGTTGTGAATGAGCGCAAACCGCGCGTCCCACAACGGCTTGAGCACGTCGCCGCTTTCCCTGAAGGTGCCGACATCGACCCAGCCGACCCGGCGGTGCAGTCGAAGTTCGCCGAAGACCCTTGCCTCCAGCCGGTTGAGTTCAAATGCCTGCCGCAACACCTCCACCCGCCGCCGCGCGATTTCCGTATCCGCCAGCGCCTCCGCTTTTTCCAACAGGGCTTCCGCCTTTTCCAGAACCTGGTCCGTCAGCAGAAGCGGCGTCATCCGGATATAATCCATGCTCCACCGCCCCCACCCGCCGGAGGGGGAAAGAATCCTGCTCTCCCGGCCCCTGGCGGGCGCTTCACGGGTCACCTCCGCCCAATGGCGATGGTAGTCGCCCACGGCCTGCGCCGCCGCGCCGAAAGCGCCGAAATACTCGTTGGCCAGCGTTTCATACTCCGCCTCGGGCCGGGAAACCAGTTCAGCGGCCACATAGTAGTTGAGCCCCTGCCCCGCCCAGTTTCCGGTCAGCGAATCAAAGTCGATTCCCTCGCACCCGTTGCGGAGAAAGTACTGCATGTCGCGGTGAAGGGTTTCCGCGTGGAGGTAGGAGATGCCCCTGCCGGCATGAAACAGGTTGGGCCGCCAGATGATCGACCGCGCTCCCAGCGCCCGCCACCCTTTCCACTGCCGGAGAAGCGGCGGCTGCTCGTCGGGATAATGCCCTTCGCCGCCGGTGTATTCGATCACGATGTTGTCCGCGAGCCGTTTCTCCCGCAAAGGCGGGTGTTGCTGCGCGCCGTAAGCATAGACGGAGACCCTTGCCGCCGGGTCGATCGCGGCGACCTCCGCCGCAATCAGGTTCCAGAAGCGGACATAGCGATCGGAAAGATTGATATCGCGCCCCGCCCGCCAGACCTGTTCATCGGAAAGTTCCCGGAGCGCCGGGGCATCCCACGCCCTCGCCTCGGGGCGGGTGTCGTAACCGGAGCCGTCGTTGCGTGCGAGCCGCAGGAAACGGTTGGCCACCGGATCAGCCTGCCACTCCTTCCGCCAGTTTTCGACAATCGTTGCCTGCACCGCTGCGTTGACGAGGTTGAGCTTGGCAAGGGCCGGCTTCATCTGCGGCGCTCCAACGGGCGGCCTGGCAAACCAGTCGGGATGTTTTTCGCCATAGCGATCCCACCATTTGGTAAAGGAATGCCCCGAACGGTAAAAGGTGGGGCGACGGTTGTCGACCCGCATCCGGCGACGCCAGCGCGCTTCCTCCGCGGCCCGCTGTTGCCATTCTTCATCGGAAATGCCGAGCCCCATCCTCGCCGCGCCGTTGCGCCTGCCCTGGTTGTGGGAACCCCTCAGGTCGCGCTTGAGCAGCAGGGGCGTCTCCCAGGTCCAGGCGGCGGGGGCGGCTTCCAGCGTGGCGCGCCGGGTATAGACTTCCCCGAGTTCCCCCGGCCAGATCCAGCGCACGCCGAGGCTGTGGCGCACAAACTCCAGCACCGCATAATAGCTTCCCAGCCACGAAAGCTCCGGGCGGCCCGGGTCGTCGCGTCCCAGGAGCCCGATCCGCCCCGGCTCGACCACCACCCTCGCCCCCTCGGGCCCCAGGGCCCCGACCGACCACCCGTTGCGCCGGGGCAGTTCCCCGCCCCCCACGGCGATATAGGGGGAGCTGCCGTCCCATCGGGAGGAAGCCACGACCGGCAGGGTGGTCCCGGTGATCTTGCCCACCCATAGATTAAGCTCCTCCACCGCTTCGCCGACCTCCGCGCTCATCGGCTCCTCCACCACCACGCTGCATTGCGCGACGCCGTCGCGAACCAGCACGAACGGCGCGGCTTCAGAAGAGGCGGCCTCCGCCCTTGCGAGGATAAGAAGGGCCGCGCCGATGAGGGAGAAGAAAAACAAAGGAGACCGGGAGGGTCCTCTCAAAGATAAAGGGTTGCTCATAGATTACTGGACATAGGTCCCGTCATAAAAAGGGGCCTGAACGGCAGGTGTTTTGGAAAGGGCTTCATATTGCTTGAGAGTATAGACTTCCACATGCCCGTCGGCAAAGGAGGCATGGATCAACTCATAACCGTTACGGTCCACGGCTTCGGGGACATTGACCTGCCTCGAAAACCAGGCGACGCCGCCGTTGCGCTCCGGCACCCGTGAATCATAGACATCGCGCAGGATCATGAGCCGGGAGACCACCCCGTCGGCCGCCATTCTGGAAAGGTTGGCGGGCCGCTTTTTGGCGTTGTCCATCCCGCGACGCGGCATCACGGCATTGCGGCTCACGCCATAGCCGATGTAATACCAGGGATTGAGATTTTCGTTCTGTGGCTTGGCGAGAACCGAAAGAAGCGGCTTCGTCCGCCACCACTTCGGCCCCCACGGGCTGAAAAAGATCCCGGGGTCGCTCACATAACCGCCTGCGGTCAGGATGCGCGACCAGACCTTTGTCGAACCGCCGCCGGGCTTGTCCTCCGTACACCACGGAAACTCCCCCCGGTGGTCGGCGGCATGGGCGAGCAGGGCCGCCGTGATCTGTCGATGCTGGGCGGTGTTCAACGTACCCCTGGCGTGGTTGACCGCGCGGAAGCCCGCACCGTAGACCAGCGCGACCAGAAGCGCTCCCACCACCATGACGACGAGGAGTTCAACCTGCGTCAAGGCTGTGCAACGGGAAGAAGAGGAGGGGGGCATGGTCGGTGGGCTTGGGGGGGAAGAACGTTGGCTACCGTCGGGAAAACAGGCCGGATCGCCGCCCGGCGCAGGCGGCCCCCGCCGTCAGCAGAAGCAGCGCCACGGCGGAGGGTTCGGGTATCGTTGCCACGCCGTGGAGGATCAGCCCATTGCTGCCGACGATGTAAAGATTACCGAGTTCGTCTCCGTCAATCCCGTAAAAATGCGGATTTCCCTCCAGTTCCAGGATCTCCTGTCGCCACTCGGTCCCGTCAAAATGGAGGAGGGTGCTGTTGGCGCCGACAGCCCAGACATCGTTGGCGCTGAAGGCGAAGACGTTGCGGAGGATTTCCGTCGTCGGTGAGACCTGCGCCTGGAAGCTCAGGCCGTCCCAGTACCAGATCGCCCCGCCGCTGCCGACGGCCCAGATCGCCTCGCTGCTCAACGGGGCGAAGGCGATGACCGAACCGGGCACCGTCAACGTGGAATCGAAGCTCTGGCCTCCGTTGGAGGAGTAATGCAACGTCACCCCGTCTTCATCAAGGGCAAAGATTTGCGTGTTGGAGACGCTCCTGATCTGAAGGACGCTCGCATCGGATACCTTGTTCCAGCCCTGTTCGCCGGAGGCGTAAATTCCGCTGGTGCTTCCCACCGCACCGACCAGGACGTGATCTGCGTCGCGGGCTGTCCAGACAGAGGCAAGACGTGCATTGTTGCCGGTCGGACGCAGGTTGGTGGTCCAGGTGCCGGCATTCCACCGGAAGAGCCTGCGTGTCGAAGCATCGGTCCCGCCATAGTTTGCCAGAAAAACCCTTGTAGGAGAGGAGACCGAGACGCCGCCCGAGGGAAGAGCCCATCCACCCTCCACGTTGCCATAAGCGTCTGCCGCGCCGGGAAACGGTTTCCACCCGGTTCCGTCGTAAACCAGCACCGTTTCGTTGGCACCCGTCGCCACGGCAAAGGTGCTGCTGTAAACGTCGATCGAGTTCCTTCCCGAAAAGCTGGCGGTGGTTCCCGTCTCCATCACCACCCATTCCCTGACCACCGCCGCACCTGCGGAAAGCGGCACCAGAAGCCCCAGAGCAGCGGCGGCGAAGGCGGCCCGTCCCCGTCGTTTCCATCGTTGGAGAGCATGGACAAACGGACGGCGGGAACGGAAGCGGAAAGCAACGGAGTGGGGAGGCGTCTTCGTGTTCATAAATCGAGGAGGAAAGAGCTGGATCGGCCGGGGATGAAAACGGGGGGTAACGTTGGTCATTTTTCCCAGATCAACGAACATGTCAATTATTTTTTAATAAACTTATTTGATTTTCATATATTTCAAACATATCAGTTGTATCAACTTTATCGTTGCCTTCAATGGAGACCTTCTCCTAAGCTCCCCTCCCACCGCGTTATGACTGAACCGCTCCTTTCCACCTCCGACTCCGACACCCTCGGCCTGCTCCGCCCCACCGAAAGGGTGCAGCGTTTTCTGGAAGCGGAACTGCTGCGCGCCTCCTCCTCGACGGAAGGGCGGCTGCCGACGATCAAGGAAGTTTCGCAACGGCTCGGGGTCGGCCTTTCCACGGTGCAGACGGTGTTTGCGCGCTTTTCGCGGGAGGAGCGGCTGGTCACCATCCCCGGCAAAGGCACTTATGTGAACCGGCAGACCGCGGCCACGACCCCTTCGGGCCATTGCATCGTGACCGTCTCCATTCACGAACAGGCGTTGACCGGCAAGGAAAGCACCTGGGGCAAGGAAATCTGCGCCGGAATTTTGCGCGAGATGATCTGCGGGGAGAAAAAGATGATGATGCGCCCCTTTTTCGTCGATATGGAGGAAGACGCGGCCGGGCGGCTGGAAGCGGAAGTCAACAGCTCCAGCGCCGCCATCATCTTTCCCAGCCCGTTGAACCGAAAGCTGGTCGCGGCCTTTCAGGCCCAGCGCAAACCGACGATCTTCATCACCCCGCCCCATCTCATGACGACCGAAAACTTTGTCGGTCCCAATTTTTACCGGGCGGCGCTCCGGCTGGCGGAATGTTGGAAAGCCACCGGTCGCAAGCATATTGCGCTGCTCATGCACCACCCGCTCATCGGCAAGACCACCTGCATCTACTCCCTCGCGGGGTTTGAAGCCGAGCTTGGAAAAACTCCGCGCGAAGCCAGAGACATCAGGTTTTCGCACTTTGTCGTCGAGCCCCCGGACATGAACCAACTCGACCGGCTCCTGCCTGCCCTTTTCGATGGACCCAACCCGCCCGACGCCATTCACTCCACCGGGGATCATCTCGCTTACCACACCGTGGAGTGGCTGCTTAAGCACGGCATCTCCATCCCCGAAACCGTCAGCGTGACCGGCGGCACCGGCTTCCATCCGCGACACGATGCCCCGATGCCGTGCAGCGTGATCCAGCAACCGTTCGAAAAAGTGGGGCAGGAAACCGTCAGGATGGTCGCGCGCGCCCTGACCAGCGGCAATCACTCCCAGGCGGGCCTGTTTCTCGATACCGCCTTCCGGATCGGGGCGACCACACGCGCGGTGGAAAACCGGTTTCTGCTGGAGACCGGGCGCGCCGTGTAGGGAAATTCCTACAAGATTTTTGGGGATGCAGCCCTCTTGTGAAGGAAGGGCGCAGATCGCTAGATTTCGGGAATGCTTATCCGATCAACCCTCCTGACCCTCCTGATGGCTTCCGGCAGCCTCCACGCCGCCATGTTCAATTCCTACAGCACGGATTATTCCTATTCCGGAACGATCAGCCACGGAGGAGGCAATATCCCAAGCAACTCCACTTCAGGCACCGGTGACGGATATTACGCCTTTACCATTGATAACGGGCCGGACGGTTTGACCTATCAGGTGGGAGGCGAAAGCTCTGTGATGGACCTCGATGAGCTGGGTTTCATTTCCCTGTCTTTCGATCACCAGATCGAAAACGGCATGTTCTATCCCACGACGTTTGACATCTCCATTGCCACCACCTTCGAACTCTCCACCGCAGCCAACGCCACCATCTTTTTTGTCTCACCCATGTTTGAGGGAGCCTTCTCGGGAACCCCCACCATCCTGCTCGATGGCAATGCGGTCTCTACAACGGGGTCGAGCTTCACTCTCGACGCCGGAAGCCATACTTTCACTTTTCTGGCCCAGGGAGGCAGTACCGGGGCGGACACCTCGCTGACCACCTTCATCGCCAATGCCAATTTCGAGGCGATCCCCGAGCCGGGAACGTGGGCGCTGCTGGTCGGCGGCGCGGGCCTGCTCGCCCTGGCCCGGCGCAAGCGCGCGGCGTAATTTTAGGGCGCGGCATTCAGGCTTGCCGCAAAGGGGAGGCTTCGTGCTACTCTCCCCGGTCATGCCCAAAGCCCCCTCCCGCGTCCTGCTCGTCGATGATCACCCGATCGTCGGCCTGGGAGTGGAAACGCTGCTGGATGGTTGCGACCGGTTTGAGCTGCTCGGCAAGGCGGAGGATCACCACGCCGCCCGGCGGCTCTCGACCCAATGGCAGCCTGACCTGATCATCCTCGACCTCCTGCTGGGCGGGCGCGACGGCCTGGAACTGATCAGCGAACTGCTCGAGAACGCGGGGGCGGCCTCCATCATCATCTATTCCAGCCTGCCGGAAGGGACCCACGCCCGCCGGGCATTCCGGGCGGGCGCACGCGGGTATGTCATGAAGGAGGCGGGGCTTCATGCGCTGCTGGAAGCGCTTGAAACCGTCGCCTGCGGGGAGCCGTATGCGAGCGCCGCCGTCAAGCAATCGCTGCTGGAGGAGTGCATCGGGAAGAAGAGCCCCGGCAACTCCCGCGTGGAGTCTCTCTCCAATCAGGAACTTCACATTTTTCGCCTGATCGGCTCCGGTCTCGGCTCCCTGGAGATTGCCGCGCAGCTCAGCATCAGCCCCAAAACGGTCAGTTCCCATCGTGAACGGATCAAGAACAAGCTCGGGCTGCCTTCGGGAAGGGAACTGGTCCGCCGGGCGGAGGACTTTTTCCGGGCAGAGGCGTGATCTTTTTTGCAGCAACCGATGCAAACCCCTCCCACCCCCGCCCCGCCCCCCGGGGCCTCCTGGAGCAGCCGATCGGTTTCCGACGCGGAACGGCGGCGTTTTTTCGATGAAATCGCCACACCCGGCAACCTGCGCCGGATGTTCTGGCTCATCGTCATCTGCCTGCCGATCAGCCTCGGCTTTTTCATCAGCAACCTCCTCTCCCTGCACGAGCATGCGCTCAACCCGTGGTTGCTCTTCGATCTCTCGCTGGCGGGGGTTTTCCTGGTCCTCAACGGGATCGCCCGGAAAAAAGGACCCGCCTTCCGGCATGGGCACACCCTCGTCCTCGCCTACTATATCTATACACTGGCGTCGATGGATGGCTACTACTTCACCGCCTTTTCCCGCTTCGGGGAAAACACCGTCTATGTCCTCGGGATGATGATGGCGGCGGTCCTTTTCCGCCTGCCGCCCCGCCAGTTTTTCACGCTGCTGCTGACCAACCACGCCATCTACATCGCCCTCTCCTTTCACTTCAAACGGAACGACGACGGGGTGCTTTCCGCCATGATCGGCGGGCTCGACGCCCTGGTGGTCGCCTGCATCGCCGCCTGGTTTCTCTTCGCGCGGGAGTGGGGCGACTTTCTCAAGCAGCGGGTGATCGAGGAACGCAACCGCGAACTTGCCGCCGCCAATGCGCTGCTCCAGCGCAACAACGAGGAGATGAACGAAATCATGGCGATCGCCGCGCACGATCTCCGCAGCCCGCTCCACAGCATGAAAAGCTGGTTTGAACTGCTCGGCGAACAGGAGGCATGGCGTCGCGAGCCGTATGCCGAAGTCGTCACCGAATGCGGCCGGGCGTGCGGCGGGATGCTCGGCTTGATCGCGCGGCTGCTTGAAGCCCACGCTGCGGAAACCCGTTCCGGCCCATGCCTGGAAAAGGTCGCCGCCGGGCGCCTGCTGGAAGCGTCATTAAGGAAGGTCGAAATGGCCGGAAAACTCCGCAACGTCCGCTTCACGACCGACTTCCCCGGGGACGGGCTCACGCTCGAGACCGATCCCGAAGCCCTCGCGCAGGCGGTCGACAACCTGCTCGACAATGCGCTGAAGTTTTCGCCCGCCGGTTCGCAGGTCGAAGTCGCCCTCTTCCGCGCGGAGAACCGGTGCCGGATCGAAATCCGCGACGAAGGCAGCGGGGTCGCCGAAAAAGACCGGGAAAAGCTCTTTCACAAGTTTCACCGGGGCCGCAACCGCCCGCATGGCGGCGCGATCGGCGCGGGGCTCGGGCTTTTCATCGTCGAACGGCTGATGGAACACCTCGGCGGCACGGTCACCCACCACCCGCGGCCGGGCCGGGGGTCGGTTTTCCGGCTCGAACTTCCGCTTTCCGGTCGTTGAAGCGGAGTCCAACGCCGCGGTCGGCGCGGAGGCTCCTACTCCATACGCCGGTCGCCCCAGAAGGCTCTTTTATCGGGCGGTGCATTGAAAGCCGCGCTGGAGAGGCGCTCAAGGTGGCCGTCAAAAAAGACGACGTTCTGATGACTGCGGTGGGGATAGAGCAGATTCTTGACCGACGAAGGGCTGACGATGGTGGCAAACTCCCCCGGCCCGTCGGGGTCGGTCGTCCCGCCATCGGTAAAAATCCACATCCGCGCCGGATCGGGAAGATTGACCAGCCGCTGGAATGATCCCGGGTTTTCCCCCGCTTCCGGGACATCCGGGTAGCTTGGATCGTTGGCGACCACGGTCTGATTCATCGAATAGCAGCGGTTGAGCATGTTCGGAAACTTATCCGGACAGTCGGCCTTGAGTTGCGGGCAGGTCAATACGGAGTCGACCTTATAGACTGCCGAGGTGCTCTTGGCGGTGCTCGACGACCCAAGGTAATCGCGAATCCCCGGGCTGGCCGCCGTACTCAGCCGGGAATACCAGAACTTGGTCGGCAGGAAGCGGCCGTCGTGATCGGCCGCGTACTGGATGAGCGCCATCCCCGTAAACCGGAGGTTGGACTGGCATTTGACATCCATCGCCTGCGTCCGCAGCCGCCCGAGCGTCGGCATCGCCACCGCGAGGAGAATCGCCAGGATCACCACTGCGAGCAATGTCTCCCCCAGCGTGAACGCCTGTTGAAAGGGGGCGCGGCGAAAAGCAGCTTGTCGATCAGGCATCGTTTTCATAACCCGTCCAGATTCTCCTTCAACCGGGGCAGCGCCCACTTCGTGGTGGGGACGCCGCGCCGGATTTCGTTTTCATAGAGCGCCTCTCCCCAGATCACATGCCGGGGGGTCAGCTCCGCACGCAGTTTCCGGAGCTGCTCTCCTTTGCGTTGAAACTCCGGCAGCAGTTCCGCGCGCTTTTTCTCCTTGATCTGATAACCGATCTCCAGAAGATCGCGCGTCAGCCGGAATTCCGCCAGCCCATCCTCCAGGAAACGGACCCGCTCCAGCGCTTCACGGTTGCCGGTGTCCGCTTCGGCGAGGCGGCGGGCCTCTGCCAGAAGCCTTTCCGGAACGGTAAACGTCGCTGCATCGTAAAGGTAGGGAATCGCGCGGAAGCTACCCGTCAGCACGCTCCGGGTAAAACCGTGCCGGACCGCCATCTCCTGGTAGAGACTGGACTGGGCATGGTCGCCGGTATGCTGGCTCATGGCTCCGGCATAGTTGACTTTCCGGCTCAGTTCCATCCAGTAATCGAAGTATTCGCGGATCTTCGGCTCCGCCGCTCCAAAGGCGGCGGTATATTCGGCGATCGCCTCGTCGGGCGTCACCTTCGGGTCCGCGACCAGTCGGGCGACCACATAGTAGTTCAAACCCTGCGTCGCCCAGTAACCCATGAGCGAATCCGCGGAAAAGCCGATCATCCCATGCTCCGCTGCAAACCGGACGTAATCGCCCTGTGCCCGTGGCTCGAGGTAGGGAACATGGACGCCGACGTGCCACCAGTTGGGCCGCAACAACAGCTCCGCCCCGCGCGCGGCCCACCCCTTCCATGCCGCGTACGGCTCTTCCCCCTTGTAGCCATTGACGATCCCCATGATCAGCTTCGCGCTCAGGTCGACTTCCTGCGGCGGCGGCTGCCGGTAGCAGCCATAAGCCAGGACGGTCAGCTTCACCCCCGGGTTGTGCCTGCGCAGCCGCTCGTGGACCAGGTTCCAGAAATGAACATACCGGGCGGTCAGTTGCCCCTTGGCCTGCCAGATGGTCAGCTTGTCCTGGCCCTGGGGAAGGTCCCACGCGGCGGTGGCATCGCTGGTATCGAAACCGCTGCCGTCATTGGGCGAAATCGCCCAGGTGGCCGGTTTTCCGGCGGCAAGGTACTCCTGCTCGATCCGGTCGAGTACCGAAGGGTTGGAGAGCCGCAGTTTGACGCGGTTGGCATTGGGGAAAGGTTGGCGGAACCTGTCCGAGGGAGGGACGGCGAAGAGCGTCGGGTCGAGCGCGCCATACTTTTCCCACCAGTCTGAAAAGGCGTGACCATAGAAGATCTCGGTACGATTTCCCGCCTGGTGATCTTCCATCCAGTCGCGCGCTTCCTTCTGGAGCCGTTCCTGAAGCTTCAGGTCGACGAGATAAGTCGGTGCATCGCTGCCATGAGCCACCAGGCGTTGTTTGGCCATATAGGTGCGGCGCAGCAGGAGCGGCTGGCGGATTTCGTTGCGGCTTGCGACCCGCAAGGTCGGCTTCTTTGGGACAAAGGTTCCGAGCGGCCCCGGCCAGAGCCAGCGGACGCCGATGATTTCCTGCGCCAGATCATTGACCGCCCACTTCGTTGCGGGGGTGCGGTAGGCGCTCCAGTGGGCTCCCCGGGGCGTGGTGGAACGCCGGGCGTTCAGGTTGACATTATGCCCCAGCCCTTCGTCCCGGCCAAAAAGGAAGAGCCCGCCGAGGGTCGTCTTAATCCCGTACGCCTCCTCCTCCAGCCGGGTGACATCGACCCCTTCACGAGCCAGCGCCGCCGTCGCCCCGACATAAACTTTTTCCAGCGGAGAGGCGACTTCCGCCTCGCTACCCTCCGTCACGATCGCCAGCTTCGCGCCGGTCGAGCGTTCAATATAGCGTTGGAGCAGTTCCGCCGCCTCGCGCTCCATCCCGCCAGCCTGCGCGCCGACGACGATCACTGCTTTTGCCTCCCCGTCCACGACCAGCAGCTTGTCGCTCCCGGGTTCCTTTTCCGGCGAGAGACGGGAGTCCGGAACAGGACGATCGCAACCCGCGAAAAAAACCAGCACAAGCAAGAGGCTTCGACAAAATGTCCGATAAAACATGGTGAAAGAATCCATTTTTTTTGATGATCCCAGCTTAAAGCCTGCGGGTGCGTCTCCCCATACGGCAACCGGCCAGCGCCGTCAACCCGGCCATGATCGCCAGCGTGACCGGCGAAGGTTCCGGGATCACCTGATAGGTAAAGCGATCGAGCGCGCTGATCCCCCGGGTTTCCGTACGTCCGTCGATCCCGAAGAAGAGGTAGGCATCGCCTGCCGCGACCAGGCCGGGAAGCGAAACGTCCTCCATCGTCGCGGTCAGGACCGGCGTGGAAGCGAGAACGCCTGTGTTGCTGGAGGCATAAAGCCCGACGCTGATGGAGTAGAGCTGGGTCTCGGCGTCGAAGGTCGACTCCAGCGAGAGATAGTACCAGCCATCGTCCAGATTACCGTACTCGCCGTAGTTGGTCGTCAGGACGCCGCCGTTGGAAGCCTGGGCCGCCACCCGGAACCGGCGCGGGTCGTCGTTCTTGGTATAATGGATCGCGGCGTTGAAATGATTCTGGTCAGGATCATCGACCGTCCCGAGGTTGGGGACATAGGTCGCGGAGGAACTGATGCCGAAAAGGAGGGAGTAGCCGCTGGAAGTGGAAGTCGGCCGGGCCAGTTTCAGGTACATGCCGCCTGAAACGCCGGGTGCGGTGGCAGAAATCGGCGTCTTAAGGATCACCCACCCCGGCGTCCCGGAATTGGGTCCGGTCAAACCGGTGCCGCCATTGAGGCCCGCCGCGCCCGTCCGCGACCAGAAGGTGGGCGAGGTCACCTGATTGAAAAGATCGAGGTCCGCAGCATCTTCAAAGTCGATCACCGCGGCGCGTGCCGACGAAAAAGCCGCGACACACAGGCCCGAAACAATGACGACCCAGATTATCAATCGATTGCGCATCCACGGCAAAAAAAGGGAGATGAAGGGCGTGACGCACCGGAAACGCCGGGAAGAGGCGTTGAAGGTGCCGACGGGGAATTCGGTTTTTAGTTCCATGGCGTTGAGGTAAAAGGGTGGAAAACGTGAAAAAAATCCAAAGGCGCAGGGAAACGGACAGGAGGTCAGCATGAAAACCAACCGGATGATCAAACGATTGACAATTTAGCAGAAATCCCGGAAAGATGTCAATACCCTCAACCGGGATTCCTTCAAAAACACCTCATGTCCGATTCCAACCTGTCGCCGCTTTCCTCGCCCGTCTCTCTGGAAGACCTTGCGCGCCATGTCAACCTGGCCGTCGGCACCGTCTCCCGGGCGCTGAACGGAAACCAGCGCGTCAATGTCGATACCCGCGCCCGCGTGGCGGCTGCGGCGCGGGAACTCGGCTACGAACCGAGCCCGCTCGCCCGGGGGTTGCGTTCGGGGAGAACCGGGTTAATCGGCATCTGCTTTTTCATGAACTCGCCCTCGCGCAATGTTCAGGTGACCGCGCAGCTCTACTTTCTTCAAAAATTCCTCAAGGAGCAGGGAAAACGGTGCCTGGTGGAGTTCAGCCCGTGGGAATACGAACACAAGGTGCGGGCAATCGAACATTTTCTGGCGATGCGCGCCGAAGGGATCATCCATGTCGGCTCCTTTCCCGAAAAGCTGCTCCAGCCCTTGGCCCGCCTGCGCGAACGCAACATTCCGTACGTTCTGCTCGATCCCCATTCGCCGGAACTCCCCTTTTCCGTCGCGCTGGACCGGACGCTCGCCTACGAAAAAATCACCGACCACCTGCTCGACCTCGGCCACACCCGGCTGGCGCTGCTCGGGATCGCCCCCGCGTTTTCCGTCCACCACTTCACCGCCTACCAGGCGCGCATCCAGGGGGTTCGGCGAAGCCTTGAGCGGCGCGGTCTCGATTTCGAACAATGCGTCGACATCTGCTTTGACCTCCCCGAGACGCTGGAAAGCGCCGGGGAATTTGGCCGCCGCCTCGCCGCCCGTTTTTACCCCCGGCTCAGGGAAGCGACCGCCTGCCTCGCCTCCAACGACGATGTGGCGCTCGGAGCCATCGAGTTTCTCAAAACCCGGGGGTGCCGCGTGCCCGGCGACCTATCAATGGTCGGCTTTGATGATTCCGCCCGCCATGGCGATCCCCCGCTGACCACCGTCAACCAGCAGATCGACCAGAGCACCTCCGCGGCGGTCGCGATGCTTCAGGCGGCTTCCGTCAGCGGCATGACCCAGACGATCCCCTCACGGATGATTGAGCCGCTTCTGGTGGTGCGGGATTCCACGGGGCCGGCCGGGTCCCGCTAAACGCCACGGCGGGCGCGGAAGCCCGCCCAGTAACCCGTCAACGATACATGCCTCTCCGTCGCACGTAACGGCGCACCTCAAACTCCGGATGCTCCAGCAGCACCTCCCGCGCTTCAAACGCCTCTTCGAACGGCGGAAACCAGGTGTCGCCCTCCACTTCGCGCGGCAGCAGGGTCAGGATCAGTTCCTCGCACCATGGCAGGAGTTGCGCGTAGATTTCCGCTCCGCCGATCACGTAAACGTCGCTCCCCGGCTTCGCCCATTGAGCGGGTCCGGCCTCGCCCGGTTCTCCCGCCACCGCGACGCCCGGGGGAAACTCGTGCGCCTGCGGGTGACGCGTCAGAACGACGTTGTGCCGGTTGGGCAGGGGACGGCCGAGGGAGGCAAAGGTCTTGCGCCCCATCACGATCGTGTGACCGGTGGTCACCTTTTTAAACCAGCGGAGTTCATCGGGGAGATGCCACGGGATCGTTCCGCCCTTGCCGATCACCCGGTTGCGGGCCATGGCCGCGATCGCCCGGACGACCGGCCGGCCCGGCGAAGCCACATTGAGGTTTTCTTCCACCATTCCCAAAAAAAATCAGACCGCGACGGGAGCCTTGATCGCCGGGTGCGGGTCGTACCCCTCCAACGTGAAGTCGTCAAAGGTGAAATCGCCGATTTCCCGCACTTCCGGGCGCAGGCGCATCACCGGCCGTTCGCGCGGGGTGCGCGAGAGCTGCTCGCGGGCCTGGTCGAGGTGGTTGGCGTAGAGGTGGAGATCGCCGAAGGTGTGGACAAAATCGCCCGGCTTCAAACCGCAGACCTGCGCCACCATCATCGTCAAAAGGGCGTACGAGGCGATGTTGAACGGCACGCCGAGAAAAAGATCGGCGCTCCGCTGGTAAAGCTGGCACGAAAGCACCCCTTCGTGGACGTAAAACTGGAAAAGGACGTGGCACGGCGGGAGTTTCATCCCTTCGATCTCGCCGGGGTTCCATGCCGTGACGATCAGCCGCCGGCTGTCGGGCCGGGTGCGGATCTGCTCGATCACCTGCGCGATCTGGTTGATGGAACCCCCGTCGCCGGTCCGCCAGTCGCACCACTGGGCCCCGTAGACCCGGCCCAGATCGCCGCTTTCGTCCGCCCATTCGTCCCAGATCGTCACCCCCGCCTCCTGCAGGGAATGGACGTTGGTCTCCCCGCGCAAAAACCAGAGGAGTTCGTGGATGATCGACTTGAGGTGCACCTTCTTGGTCGTCAGCAGCGGAAAACCGCGCCGCAGGTCAAACCGCGCCTGGGCTCCAAAGACCGACCGGGTGCCGGTCCCCGTCCGGTCGGGTTTGAACTGCCCTTCTTCAAGAACGAGCCGCAAGAGATCGAGGTAAGCACGCATGAGGGCCTTACTTCTACGCCAGCCGCTCCGCGCTTTCCAAGGGAATTCCTTGCCGGGCCGGCAATCTGCTGGCAGAGAAAGCAAGGCAATGCGTTGACATCGCCGCAACACCCTTTTAGCTTTGCCCTCACCTTAGAAGGCCACCCCTGTGAGCAATAACGACGATTATGTAATTGAAATCCTCCTGGACACCGGGCTGATCGCCCCGTCCCAACTGGAGGAAGCATCCGCCCAAGTTTCTCCCGGCCAGAGCGTCGTCGACTATCTGGTCGACACCTGCGCCCTGACGCGGGACGACGTCCTGAGAGCCCTCGCCGCGCACTCCAGCATGGAGTTTGTCGATCTGGCGCACGTGACCATCTCGCCCGATGTGATCCTTTCCGTCGATGCCGAGCACGTCCGCCGCTTCAAGGTGATGCCGATCGCCAACAACGACACGGGACTTTTGATGGCGACGAGCGACCCGCTCAATTTCGACACGTTTGACGCGATCACCCACCTGCTTCACCGCGATGTCGAGTGGGTCTGCGCCTCACCCGAACAGATCGACGCCGCCATCGAACGGTTTTACCCCGACGAAACCGTCGTCCAGCAATCCGACGACAGCGTTTTGATCGCCGGGGCCGAGGACGAGGGGGACGCGCCGATCATCCGGATGGTCACGATGCTGCTGGTCGAAGCGCAGAAGATGCGGGCGAGCGACATCCACCTCGAACCGCTCGAAAAACGGTTCCGCATCCGCTTCCGCGTCGACGGCGTGCTGCACGAAGTGCAAAACCCGCCCAAAAAGCTGCAATCGGCCATCATCAGCCGCCTGAAGATCATGACCGGCTCGATCAGCATCGCCGAAAAGCGCCTTCCGCAGGATGGTCGTATCCAGGTGCGGATCGGCCCCAAGCAGATCGACCTTCGTGTCTCGACCCTGCCGACCAACCACGGCGAGAGCATCGTCATGCGTATTCTCGACAAGTCGAGCCTGACCCTTGGGCTTTCGCAGCTCGGCTTCCTGAGCGATGATCAGGAGACCTTTGAGAAACTGATCACCCTGCCCGACGGGATCATCCTCGTCACCGGGCCGACCGGTTCGGGGAAGACGACCACGCTCTACGGCTGCCTGAACTACGTCAACCAGCCCGACCGCAAGATCATCACCGTTGAAGACCCGGTGGAATACCAGCTCAACGGGATCAACCAGGTCCAGGTCAACAGCGACATCGGGATGACCTTCCCGGCGGCGCTGCGCTCCATGCTCCGCCAGGCGCCCAACATCATCATGATCGGGGAAATTCGAGACCTCGAAACCGCGAGCATCGCGATCAACGCGAGTTTGACCGGGCACCTCGTCCTCTCCACGCTCCATACCAACGACGCGCCGAGCGCCGTCGCCCGTCTCGTCGACATCGGCGTGCAGCCGTTCCTGGTGTCGAGTTCCGTGCGCGCCGTGGTCGCCCAGCGACTGGTGCGGCGGCTCTGCCCCGAGTGCAAGGAACCGCATGAACTGACCGACGCGGAACTGCGCGCCCTGCGGCTGGAACGCTCGCAGGTCACCGAAGCGACCGTCATGCGCGGGCGCGGCTGCGACTCGTGCCGGGGCCTCGGCTACAAGGGGCGGCTCGGGATCTTCGAGATTTTCCTCGTCGACGACGAAGTCCGCCACATGATCAACGAAAAAGCCTCCACGCTCGACCTGCGGCGACGCGCCCGGGAACTCGGGATGCGCACCCTCCGTGAAGACGGGGTGCGAAAAGTGCTTTCCGGGATGACCACCGTGGACGAAGTCGTCTCCGCCACCATGTCCGACGCGAATTAAGGGACGCGGCTCTCCTTTCGAAATCAAGGCCGCTCTCCTCCCCCTTTGAAGTATGCAAGCGAATCAAGTTCTCGATCTTTTTGTTGAACAAGGCATCGTTGACCGCAGCCAGGTCGACGATCTTCTGGCGGAAGTCGCCAGTTCCGGAAAAAACATCACCCAGGTCCTGGTCGATTTCGGCTTCGTCACCCGGGAACAGTATTACCAGACGATCGCCAACTACCTCGGCACCGACTACGTCGAACTCGCCGGGTTTGAACCGGCCCCGGAACTCATCCGGATGATCCCCGCCGGGCTTGCCCGGATGCACGGGGCCTTCCCGGTCAGTTCCAACAGCGCCGGGATCACGATCGCGCTGGTCGACCCGCTCAACGCCCAGAGCCAGGAAGACCTCCGGTTTGCCATCGGCAAGGATATCTTCACCGTCGTCGCCGCCACCCACCAGGTCGACGAACTGATCCAGAAATATTACCTCGATTCCGCCAGCCTCGACGAAATCCTCTCCGAACTGGGCGAGGAGGTCGAGTTCGGCGAAGATCAGGTCGATCTCAAGAATGTCGAGGCCGAAGCGAACTCGACGCCGATCATCCGCTATGTCGACCTCGTGTTGGCGCAGGCGATTTCCGACCGCGCGAGCGACATTCACTTCGAGCCGTTTGAGGAAGAGTTCAAGATCCGCTACCGGGTCGACGGCGCGCTCTACGAAATGGCCCCGCCGCCCAAGCACCTCGCGCTGCCGATCATCTCGCGCGTGAAGGTCATGGCGAATCTCAACATCGCCGAACGGCGACTCCCGCAGGATGGCCGCATCCAGACCTTTACCGCAGGCCGCCATGTCGACCTCCGTGTCTCCTCCCTGCCGACCCAGTTCGGCGAAAGCGTCGTGCTCCGCGTGCTCGACCGCTCCAGCGTCAACCTGAGCCTCAAGGCGCTCTCGATGCCGGAGTACATCAACAACTACATCCTGGAGACGATCCAGAAACCGAACGGCATCTTCATCGTCACCGGGCCGACCGGTTCGGGGAAGACGACCACGCTCTACGCCTGTCTCAACGAGATCAACACGGTTGATTCCAAGATCCTGACGGCGGAAGACCCGGTCGAATACGACATCGAAGGGATCATCCAGGTGCCGATCAGCGAATCGATCGGGCTGAACTTCGCCCGCGTCCTGCGCGCCTTTCTCCGTCAGGACCCGGACCGGATCATGGTCGGGGAAACGCGCGACCTGGAAACCGCGCAGATCTCCGTACAGGCGTCGCTCACCGGGCACCTCGTCTTCACCACGCTCCACACCAACGACGCTCCCGGCGCGGTCACCCGTCTCATCGACATGGGGGTCGAGCCGTTCATGATCTCCGCCTCGCTCGAAGGGGTGCTCGGCCAGCGGCTCATCCGGAAAATCTGCCCGAACTGCCGCACCCCGTACGAGCCGAGCGAATCGGTCCTCGCCCAGCTCGGCCTTTCGCCGCACGACATCGGCGACAAAAACTTCTATTACGGCCGCGGCTGCGACGACTGCAACCAGACCGGTTACAAGGGCCGCAAGGGGATCTACGAGTTGCTCCACATCTCCGACCCGCTGCGCGACCTGATCAACCAGCGCGCCCCGAGCGTCGTCCTGCGCCAGAAGGCGATCGAACTCGGGATGACCACCCTGCGCGAAGATGGCCTGCGCTGTATTTACGACGGTGAAACCACCATCGAGGAAGTTCTCAAATACACCTGATACGCCCGGCACCTTCATCCTCTTAACCCCCTTAACCTCCAAATCTGCCGGAGACTTCCTGTTGCACAAATCTCCCACGCACCTTACACTCCTGCCTAGATCCGCAAGTCCCTCCTTATGCCGAAATTCAATTACGTCGCCCTCGATGCCCGTGGACAGGAATCAGAGGGTGTCATCGACGCCGACAACTCCAATCACGCCATCCGCCAGCTTCGCGAAGCCGGTTATTTTCCCACCAACGTCACGGAAGCCGGTAAAGGCGGCGGCACCAAAACCGCCGCCAAGCCAAAGAAGGCTGCGGCAGCCGCCGCCGGCAAGGAGAAGAAGAAAGGGCTCGTTCTTTTCGAGAAAAAGACCGTCAAGTCCAAGGTTCTGATGGTCTTCACCCGGCAGTTGGCGACGCTGATCGACGCCGGTCTGCCGCTGCTGCGAAGCCTTACCGTACTCGGCAACCAGGAAAAGGACCCGGTGCTCAAAGGGGCGATCAGCGTGCTGGCCGACTCCGTACAAGGGGGGAGCACTTTCTCCGAATCGCTCGCGCAGCACCCGAAGATTTTCAACAAGCTCTACATCAACATGGTCAAGGCCGGGGAACTCGGGGGGGTGCTCGAACTCGTCCTCAACCGTCTGGCCGAGTTCCAGGAAAAGGCGCAGAAGATCGCCAACAAGGTCAAGTCGGCCATGGCCTACCCGGTCATCGTCATGGTGATCGCGATCCTGATCATGTGGTTCCTGCTCGTCTTCATCGTGCCGAAGTTCGAACAGATCTTCGCCGACATGCTCGGGGGCAAACCGTTGCCGATGATCACCCAGGTCGTCATCGGGGCGAGTAAAGCCGTCCAGTCCAACTTCCTGCTGATCGTCGGGGGGATCGCCGCCTTCATCTTCGCCTACGTCCTCTTTTCGCGAAGCGAGACGGGCAAATCGGTCCTCGACCGGATCAAGCTCCGCGTCCCGGTCCTGGGCGACATGCTGCGCAAAACCGCCATTTCCCGTTTTTCACGTACGCTCGGCACGCTGGTCACCAGCGGTGTGCCGATCCTGCAGGCGCTCAACATCACCAAGGAAACCGCCGGCAACGTCGTCATTTCCGAGGCCATCGCCAAGGTACACGACGCCGTGAAGGAAGGGGAATCCATCGTCCAACCGCTTGAAGCGAGCAAGGTCTTCCCGCCGATGGTCATCAGCATGATCGACGTCGGTGAGGAAACCGGTCAGTTGCCGGAAATGTTGCTCAAGATCGCCGACGTTTACGACGACGAAGTCGACAACGCCGTCGTCGCGTTGACCTCGATGCTCGAACCGCTCATGATCGTCTTCCTGGCGCTCATCGTCGGGAGCATCGTCATCGCCCTCTTCATGCCGCTGATCGGCATCATTCAGAACATGCAGAGCCAGTAAGGCCCCGCCATTCCTGCCCTAAGAGGCGGCTTTTTCCCGGAGGACGATCCCTGTGATCACACCGGAAAAAGCCGCCTTTTTTATTGTGAAAGCCGCTTGGAGGCGGACGCTCCGTCAACGCCGGAGCGCAATCATAAAGAAAAGCACGCCGCCGGCCACCAGCGCGAAACCGATGGCCGCAGGGCCGGTCTGCGGCGGCTGTTTTGCTTCGATCCGGTGTTTGATCGCCTGCACTTGCGGAGGCGGTGGCTCGTCAAACTGGGAGGAAGCGATCAGCCAAAGCCCAAGCGCCACCATGAGGGCAGAAAAGAGAGCGGGAACGATGCGCATGCCTGCGAATGTTCCCTGAAATCAACGACGGCGCAAAGGAGAAACCGTCGGCTCCGGCAGCGACGAACGCCGGTACGCCCGGGGCGAGACGCCGTACTCAGCCTTGAAAGCCCGGCTGAAGGCGTAAAGCGACTCAAAACCGCATTGTCGGGCCACTTCGCTGACCGAAAGCGAGGAGGTATGGAGCAGATCACTCGCCCGTTTCATGCGCAACCGCCGGACATGCCGCCCGAGCCCGACCCCGGCAACGGCCCGGAAGCGCGCCCTGAAATGACTCTCCGATTGTCCCATCGCCCGGGCGATGGCCTTCACGGGGAGCGGCTGGTCGAGCCGCGGGAAAAGGTGACTGTTGACCTTGCGCAACAATGCCGCCCCCGCCCCCTGTGCTTCACCGTCGCCGGGAGAAAACCCCGGTGGCGCGCCTCCCGTCGCAGCCAGCCGTTGCAGCAACAGCCCGAGGTGAAACGGCAGGAGCGGACGCCGCCCCGGTTCACCCCAGCAGGCAAGCGTCTCTGCCAGCAGAATCCACTCCACCTCCCCCAGACGCCGCGCACCCGCGCCGCGCAACGGCTCCATCTCCTGTAACGTCCCCTTTTCAAACGTCACGAAAAGCCAGCAGATCGCGCTCTCGGGAAAATCGGTATAGGCGTGAAACGAGAACGGGAAAATAAGCAGCGCTTCCCCCGGTTCCAGCGAAAAAGTCTCCATGTCGACGGAGACCTTTCCCCTCCCCTCGACCGCGATCAGCAGGATCGTGCGGTGATGCTGATGCGGCTGCGACCCGCCGAGCGCCGACGAGGAGAGCCGGGAAAAACAGATGACATTGTGCGGCAGGTGGGGCGTGAGCGCCTCGCCGAAACCGGAATAGTAGTCGGCAAGACGGTTGATCCCCTGCGCCCTTTGAATGACGGCCTGGCGGGGTGAAGCTGCGTTCATGGCGAAAACATCGTTTCTGTTAAATATAAAGTCATTTAGCCCATTTTTTAACAGAAAAGATTTTGGCATTCTAGCGCGCCATGGAAACCACTTCAAAACAGGTCACTCTCGGTCTACTCGGTACGGGCGGACGGCTGCGCGGCGTCGTCCGGCGTCTCCTTGAAAGCGCGCCCGCAGGGAGCCTTCGCGTCAAGGCAGCCTATGATCCCCGGGCCGATTCCCACGCCACGTTGCGCACCGTCATCGGCGATGACTACGAAGTCGCTCCCGACGAAGATGCCGTGATCAACGATCCGGAGATCGACTGGATTCTCATCGGCTCCTGGAACTGCCACCATGCACGGCAGGCCAGCGCCGCCCTTCGCGCCGGAAAACATGTCTTTTGCGAAAAACCGCTCGCCACCACGCTGGAGGATTGCCTCGCCATTCGCGACGCCGTGGAAAGCTCCGGAAAGCAGTTCATTTTCGGGCTGGTCCTGCGCTACTCCCGCCATTACCAGAAAATCCGCGAGGTGATCGATTCCGGAAAACTCGGGAAGATCATCTCGTTTGAGTTCAACGAAACGCTCAGTTTCAACCACGGCGGCTACATCTTCGGCAACTGGCGGCGCAAAGTGGCCAATGCCGGGACCCATTTGCTCGAAAAATGCTGCCACGACCTCGACCTCGCCAACTGGATGGCCGGTTCGCTCCCGGTGCGGGTGGCGAGCTTCGGCGGGCGCGACTTTTTCACCCCGGCCAACCGCGGGCAGATCGAACGGATCGGCACCGGCCCCAAGGGTGAAGAGCCGTTTGCCACCTGGCGCGATACCGGTCGTACCGATCCTTTCGACGGCGGGCCCGACATTTTCGACAACCAGGTCGCCATCCTCCAGTACGCCAACGGCATCCGGGCGACGTTTCACACCAACTGCCATACCGCCATCCAGGAACGCCGTTTCTATCTCTGCGGGAGCGAAGGCACCCTGCGGGCCGACCTGATCACGGGTCAACTGGAACTCCGCCGCATCGGCTGGGAGACGGAAACCGAAACCGTCGAAACGATCAAGGCCGACGGGCATGGCGGCGGCGACAACATCATGGCCGAGGCGCTGGCCGACTCGATCCTCCACGGAACCGCTCCCCTCGCCTCCATTCGCGAAGGGTTGCAATCGGCCATCACCGCGTTCGGGATCGACCGCGCCGCCGATGAAGGGACCGTCGTCGACCTGACGCCGCTCTGGTGCCAGGCGGGGATCGACCCGCACAACGCGTAGGCCCGACCGACCGGCCCAACCCGGGCGGGGAGACCTCCCGAGGCTCCCCGCCGCCGCGGCACCGCGATACGGTAAAGCGGCGGGAAACCACCGGTCACGCCACCGGCTCGCCCGCCCTATGCCAGCGAGCGGCGGATCGCGGCGACCGCCTCGTCCACCGTGACCGCCTCCATACAGCGGAAGTCGATCGGGCATTCGCGCAGAAAACAGGGGCTGCACTCGACCTGGTGGCGCAGCACCGTGTGGCGCGGCCCGAGCGGGGCGGTCAGGCGCGGTTCGGTGGAGCCAAAGATCGCCACGGTTGGCACCCCGAGGGCGGCGGCGAGGTGCATCGTCCCGGTATCGTTGGTCAGGAGGAGGTCGCACCCCGCGAGGCGCTCCATCAGTTCCGCCAGCGTGGTTTTCCCGATGAGATTCGTCATCCGGCTCCCGGCCCCGCCTTCAAAGGCGGCTTCGATCGCCGCGCCGACCGGGGCATCCCCGCCGACGCCGAAAAGGAGCCATTCGCACGGCATTTCCCGGGCGATCCGGCCCGCCGTCTCGGCAAACCGCTCCGGCATCCACCGCTTGGCCGCGCCGTACTCCGCACCGGGGCAAAGCCCGAGCACCAGCCCCTCGCTTTTCACCGGTTGCTCCCGGCGCAGCGGCGCGGGGTTAAAAAACACCTCCGGCCCCGCGGTTCTCGGGACCTCCACGGCGGCCCCGATCCTCCGGGCGATCTCCAGATAATGGTGGACCTGATGCGCCGCCGGGCGACGCCGCAGCCCCTTGGGCGGGCGGATCTCGACATCCAGCAACCAGCGACGCCACTTCGCGGGATAGCCGACCCGCACCGGAATCCCCGCCAGCCAGACCTCCAGCGCCGTGCGGACCGAGTTGGGGAGGATCACGGCCGCCTCGAAACGGCCCGCCCTCAACTTCCGCGCGACGCTCCACGGGCTCTCCCCGGCGTCGATGGTGAGCACTTCATCGACCTCCGGCACCTGCCGCCAGAAATCGGCCAGCTTGGAGCGGACCAGGACGGCCAGGTGAAGATCGGGCCGCCCCCGCTTGATCGCCTGCACGGCGGGAAGGGTCATCACGGCATCCCCCAGCCAGTTGCTGGAGCGGACGACGACGCGGAACGGCTTGAGCCGCCCCGGATCATACCCCTCCGGGAAAACGGCTCCGCGTTTGTACCCGGCCAGCAGGAAATTCGGGCGCGGGGTTTTCCAGCGGTTGTGCACCCAGAACCAATCTTCGGGAACCTCGCGGATCAATGCCTCCAGCGACTGGTTCATCGCGGCGGTGATCTCCTGGCTGGTATGGCTGGCCGGCTCCAGCGGCTCGGAAACGCTGAAGCGCCACCGCCCGACGCCCTCGGTATAAAGCGCGGCGGGCAGCAGGACCGCGCCGGTCCGCATCGCGAGGGTCGCGGCGAGCGGCGTCGTTGAGGCGAGCCGGTCGAAAAGCGGCGACCAGACCCCCTTGTCCCCCGCGTGCTGGTCGATCAACACCCCGACGCCCCCGCCGGAGCGCAGCAGCGCGATCACCTTCGAAAACCCTTCGCTCCGTTCAAAAAGCGTCAACCCCTGCCGGGCTCGGGCCGAGCGGATGGCGGCGTCGATGTAGCGGTTGCTCAACCGCTGGTAGATGGTCCCGCCCTTTCCGGGGAAGAGGAGCGGGGCGACCTGCGCGATCAACTCCCAGTTTCCCATGTGGCTGATGAGCAGGATCACCCCCCGCCCCTTGGCCGACAAGGTTTTGAACCACTCCTCGTTCTCAAACGTCACCGTCCTGAAAATCTCGTCGATCGGCATGGTCGACATCCGCAACCCCGCAAAGAAATTTCCGCCCAGCAGGATAAAATGCCGGCGCACCATGGCGGCGATCTCCGCCCGGTTTTTTTCATGGCCGTAGGCAATGGTGAGGTTGCGCGAGGCGATCTGGCGGTACGGCCAGGCGAGCCAGTACGCGGCCCACCCGAACCCCCTCCCGATCCGTATCGCCGCAGGGAGCGAAAAGCACGAAAGCGCACCGGAAACCGCACGGAAAAGAATATAGACGAGCCAATCCATCACCGTTTCTTCTTCCAGTACATCGCCTTGATCGGGTGTTCGTCGATCATGTTCGGCTCGATCCCGCCGAGGCGCGAGGCGTCGAAAAACTGGATGCCGACGATGAAATAGAGCGGGCAGATGGGGGCTTCCTCAGTGATGAGAAGCTGCTCCGCCTCGCGGAAGATCGCCAGGCGTGCCTGCGGGTCGGCCTCGCGCGCGGCGTCGGCGATCAGGCGATCGTAGCGCGGGTCGCCCCAGCCGGTCCGGTTGTTGCCGTCGCCGGTGACAAAAAGGTTCAGGAACGTGTTCGGGTCGTTGTAATCCCCCACCCAGGTGGAGCGGCAGAAGTCGTAATCCATCCGGCTCATCGACGAAAGGTAGACCTTCCACTCCTGCCGGTGAAGGTCGACGCGGATGCCGAGATCGCGCGCGAACATTGCCTGAAGCTCGACGGCGATCGCCTCGTTGGCCGACCCTTCGCTATAAAGGTAGCTGACGCGCGGAAAGTCTTCCCCGCCGGGGAACCCGGCCTGCGCCAGAAGCTCCCGCGCCTGTTCCACGTCGCGCTTCGGACCTGGCGGCGGCTCGTATCCCCCGGCCCCGGGCGGGACGATGCTGTCGGCGACCGGCTCCCCGGCGCGGGTGATCTTTTCGACGATCAACGGCTTGTCGATCACCAGCGAAAACGCCTTGCGCACCCGTGGGTCGTCAAACGGCGGACGCGTGCAGTTGAACCGGACGAAGTAGGTCCCGAGGAACGGCGCGGAATGAAAATCGGCCCGGTTTTTGAGTTCGTCGAGCAACTGGTTGGGCACGAGCCCCTTGTCGAGCATCAGGTCTGCCTGGCCGTTGGAGTAGAAGTTGAACGCGGTGTTGGCGTTGCTGATCGGCAGGCAATCGACGCTCTTCATGGCGACGGTGGAGCGGTTCCAGTAATGCGGGTTTTTCTCCAGGCGGATGCGGTCGTTGATCTTCCACTCCCGGAGCACGTACGCCCCGTTGCCGATGAGATGTTCCGGCTTGGTCCAGTCGTCGCCAAATGCCTCCACGCTCGGAAGATGAACGGGGAAGAGGGTGACAAAGGCGCAGAGATCGAGGAAAAATGCGGTCGGGTTTTCCAGCCGCACCTCCAGCGTGCGGGCGTCGATCGCGCGGACCCCCACCTGCGAGAAGTCATCCAGCTTTCCTTCGTGGAACGGCTGCGCGTTGCGGACGAAGTAGAGCTGCGAGGCGTAGTCGGAGCCGGTCGCGGGGGTGAGCGTCCGCTTCCATGAACCGACGAAGTCGGCTGCCGTCACCGGGTCGCCGTTGCTCCAGCGGGCGTTGGAACGGAAGAAGAAGGTGTAGGTCAACCCGTCGGGGGAAATCTCCCACCGTTCGGCCACGCCGGGCTGCGGTTTTCCGTCGGGGCCGTATGTCGTCAATCCTTCAAAAAGCGCGTTGACGATCCGCCCTTCCGGCTGGCCGGTGATCAGCGCCGGGTCGAGCGACTCCGGCTCCGCGCCGTTGATAAAGACCAGGTCCGCCCGGTGCAGCGAGCGGCCGCAACCGGCCAGCGAGAGGCACCCCGCCGCCAGAACCAGCGCGAGCAGTCCGCCCCACCACGATCGCTGTTTCCTGCCTCCCCGGGAAAGCCCGTTAAGGCTCCTCTTCGGGAGCCGCCGTGGATGAAGCTTCTTCATCGTCTTGCGGGATGGCGGAAGCCTCGGGAGCCGTCGTGGACGGAGTCGCCGCAGCGGCTTCCGGAGTGGTTTCATCCGCAGGCGCAACGGCGGCGGCTTCCGGCGTGCTTTCCTCCACGGGCGAGGGAACGGCCTCCGGCGTCATTTCAGCGGCAGGCGTTGCCGTAGCCTCGGGCGAAGCCTCCTGCACGGGGGCGACCGTTGCTTCAGGGCTCGCTCCAGGCGTCGCTTCCTTTGCAGGCGAAGCGCCCGGCACCGCCGGAGCTTCCGCAGCCGGACCCGACGAGAGCAACTCCTGCTGGATCTTGCTCTTGCTGGTCGCCTGCCGTGCGTAAAGCGCGGTGATGGTCAGGGAAAGCACCAGAAAAATCCCGCCCAGCCAACGGGTCATGGAGGCCAGCACGTTGGTGGTCTGCGCCCCGAAGAGGTTATCGGTCATGCCGCCACCGAACGCGGCGCCGAGCCCTTCCTGCTTGGGACGTTGCATCAACGTCATCAGCATCAGCAAAAGCCCGACGATCAGGTTCAGCGCGAGCAGGATGTTAATCAAAATGGACATGAGGGCGGAAAATATGGAGGAGTCCGGCGCTCTTGTAAATGGTCTTTTACAATGGAACCGAAGTCGCGATGCTTTTCAAGCCCGGGTTGAACCGGCCAAAATCGGCCAAACCCGGTGCGGGTCACGCCGCGGGAAGCTCCAGGTGGAACCGCGGATCGCTCTCCAGCAGGTGCGCCAGCGTGCTCCACCCTCCTTCGTCGTCGAGCGCCTGGAAGGAGTGGAGATAGAGCGTCACCACCCGGGGGTCGTGCCCCTTCTCCTGCACCTGGCCGATCGCGGCGCGCAACGCCTCCTCCGACGGAGCGGGCGGCAGTTCGTTGACCGTGCCGTTTTCGTCGTGCTCGATCCCGAGGGCGTCGAGAAAGTCACAAAGCAGGGAGCCATGCCCCTCCACCAGCCAGATCTGCAAAAGATGCGCGCCGATCGAACTGGAAGCGGGGCGGCCGAGGTTGCTCTGGAGCCAGGTGAACCGCTCGGCGCGCGGCTTGCGTTCCACAAAGACGGGACGCAGGTTGCGCTTCTTGGCGAGCGCCTCCACCGTCGCCTTGTAGAGGGCCTTTTCCTTTTCGAAAAGAAACGTGAAGAGGTCCGCCGCGATGTCAGACGGCATTCTGGCAAAAATTTCGTGTGGCTGCATGGGAAGGTAGTTGTTGTAGAGCGGTTTGCCCGGTTTGAAAACCCGTTTTTTTCCTCCGATGCGCGATCGGCCTCCACACAAGACAGAGAAGTCGCCGAGCAACGGGGCGAAAGCAGCCGGGCGGGGCGGGGCCTACTCTGCCAGCCCTATGTTCAAATCCGCGAAAATCTTTCTGATCACCCCGGTGCTCGTCGCCGCCCTGCTGCCCGCCGCCTTCGGGAGCATCATCGACGACGACCTCGCCTCGGTGAACCTCGGGCTCAAAACCACTCCCCACAGCGGCAGGAGCGACCGCTGGCTCTTTACCGCCACGGGCGGCGGCTCCGCCTACACGACGGCGACCGGCAACGTCATCCCGGCCGACAGCGCCTCGGGCTGGGGAGCCGGTCTGACTTCCGACAACGGCGGGCAGGCCCTCTTTACCAAGGTGACCGGCTACGGCGGTTATGGCGGGATCACGAGCATGAACTACGGCGTCGGCTCGGCGCAGATCAGCGTCAACGACTTCGGGCTCGCGCAACAGATCCTCGCCGGCACCCTCAACCAGACGGGGCTCGACGCCCTCAAGCAACCGGGTGCGTTCACCAACAACGGCACCTATTCGATCAGCAGCAGTTCCATCCTCGACGGAACGGAGACGCTGGTGCTGCAACTGCGGCTTCAGTCGATCGTCCCTTATAACAACACGCTCGGGCTGACCGCCTTTGGGATTGTCCAGGAGGTCTTCCCCGTCACCCTGAGCCTCAACGGCGGCACGATTTCGGCGGGAAGCGTGACCGGATCGCTGCTCCAGGGAATCGTGCCGGGCCGAAGCGACAACGGCACCCCCAACAGCTACACCTACCACGGCGAACTCTGGACCTTTGAGTGGGACGTGAGCGGTTTGGGTCCGATCACTGATTACGAGATCGGCTTCTCGGCCTTCCCGTTCGGGATCATTACGGGGGCGCAGGTTGATCAGGTCGCCGCCGTGCCCGAGCCGTCGCACTGGCTGCTGCTCGGCCTCGGCGTGCTGGTGCTTGGCCGGGTCGCCCATCGGCAGCGCAGGCGTCAGCAGGAGGCGCTTTCGTGAAGCGCTTCCCCTGGGTGCCCGGGTTGCTCGCGCTGCTGGCGTTCTGCCTGCCGCTACAGGCGCAGCGGGTGGTCGACCGCTGGAACGACCTTTCCCCCGACCGCTTTGCCGCCGAGCTGGGCGGCGAAGCGGCGGATTACGGCAACTCGCTGGTTTCATGGCAGGACGGGCTCCCTTCCCAGACCGACCGCCCCGGCGCGGCAACGATCCGCTTCAACAAGGAGGAGGGGACGCACGGCTACCCGTATGCCGGTTCGTTTGCGGGCTACACCATCCCGCCCGGCGTCTACACCGGCGGGCAGGGCGGGAGCGGAAACTTCAGCATTTCCACGGGCGACCCGATGGAAGGCGTCGGCTGGATCGAACTGAAGATCGACATCGAGGGGTGGGGCCAGTTTGTGACGCCCGACGCCTACCCGATGCTTTCGCTCAACGGAGCCGCCATCGTCCTCGCGCCGACCGACGCCGTTGCCGCGCCCGCGCCGGATGTTCTCGCCGGAGCGGGGCGCAACATCTGGAGTTTCCAGTGGGATTTCCAGGATCTCCAGGTCCCCGTCACCTCCTTCTCGCTCGACTGGACGGCCACGGCCCACCTCTTCACCTACAGCGTGGAGGTGACCCAGGCGGTTCCGGAGCCGGGAAGCCTGGTGCTGCTGGTGGTCTCCGGAGCCGGGTGGCTGCTCTTGCGGAGGCGATGGTCATGCCAGATCTGAAAGGCGGGCGCACTCCGGCCTGAGGCAAAGCAGATCGTCGATCCGCACCGGAAGTCCCGTGGCCATCGACCGGTTGGCGGCGATCCCGACCAGCGCGGAAGCGGCCCCCTGCTCCACACCGGCAGGGCGGCCGGCGGGGTCGGAGAGCGCCTCCCCTGAAAAGAGATGGTCCTTGAGCAGGACATCGCCGCCGCCGTGCCCCCCCGCCCGGTGCGGCACCCCGACCTCGTACGCTTCCCCGAAGAGCGGCTGCACCACGAGCCGCCGGGTGATCGTGGAGCGGTCCGCCGGAGCCCCGCCTCCCGTTCCGGCGGCAAAGGGCGGCCTCCACTCTTCATACTCCAGCCTGCCCCGGTCGCCGCAGAACCCGACGCGAAACCCCTCCTGCGGCGAAAAGGCGTTCAGGCTGTATTGCAATACCGCGCCGTTGCGGTAACGGACCATCACCGACATCAGGTCTTCAATCGTGATCCCCTCCCGGAAGACGTTCCGGTCGCGGATGTAGCCGGTCTCCGCCTCGGCGTCGCGGTAAAGGGCGTGGAGATGCGGGTCCTGAAGATCGAAGTGAAACGGATCGCGCGCGGGCGAGGTCTCCAGGTAACGCCCGTACTGCGTCAAGGCAGCCTCCCCGCGGGCAATGGCGTTCTGCCGACCGTAGAATACCAGATCGCCCGCTGCATAGACGGTGGACGGGATGGCATCAAGCCACCAGTTCACGAGGTCGAAGTGATGGGTCGATTTATGAACCAGCAGGCCGCCCGAGTGGTTCTTGTCGCTATGCCAGCGGCGGAAATAATCCGCGCCGTGCGAAAGATCGAGCCGGTAATCCATCGTCACCTGCCGGACGGTGCCGACCGCCCCTTCGCGGATCAGTTCCCGCACCCTTCCCACTCCCGGCGACCAGCGAAGATTAAACGCCACGCGAACGGTGCCGCGGCTCCGTTCCTTTGCCTCAAGGATCGCGCGGCACTTCTCTTCATCGACCGTCAGCGGTTTTTCACAGATGACATCGCAACCGTGGTCGAGGCTGCGGATCAGGTAGTCATGATGGGTGGAATCGACCGAACAGATGATGACGGCATCGGGCCGGGTTTCCTGCAACATCCGGTCGAAGTCGTTGGCGTGGTATTTCCCGATGGCGCCGGGGTAGCCATAAAGCTCCGCCAGCCGCCGGTGATGGTACTCCATGCGGACGCGGCTCGGGTCGCACAGCGCCACGATCTCGCACCGGTCGCCATAGTCACGGGCGATCGGGTCGAGAAACATCGGCACCCGGGCTCCCGTGCCGACGGCGGCAAATCGTCTTTTGTGTTGAGACATAGATAAAAAATTCAGCTTTCAAGGCAGTTGGGCATCCTCCCATACCGAAAAGTCGCGTCCGGTGCCGTATTGAGCCTGGCTGCCGCTTCCCAGTTCGCGGAAATAAGCGGCGGGCTTAGCTTCGACATGGCCGTCGGCAAAAAGAGCGTTGGCTTTCCCGTTGTGACGCACATGGATGTTCTGGTCCTTGTTGCCCGGGGCCACGCCATACCCCTGGTTGCGCGAACTCAACCAGACGCTGTCGACGATGAGAAAGAAATTCGCCGGTTCGGTGATGGCGCTCAACGGTTTATGTTCTTCGGACTGCGGTTCCCACGCGTTACCGGGAACCACCCAGCTCCGCATGGCATAGGTCTCCGCCCCCGCGTTCCTGATCGGCGTCGGCTTGGCTCCCTTCGGGTAAAGCGGCAGGGAAGGACAAGAAAAAATCGCGGGATCGGCCACATACTGCCGGTAGTAAAGCCGGGAATACCACGCACGCTCCGCGCCGGTCGGCTTGTCCGGATCATCCTTCGACCGGTGCAATCCATAGTTGCGCGGCAACACCATCCCGTGAAACTCTCCGGCATAGGCATGGATCGCCACGCCGATCTGCCGCAGGTGGTTCACACACCGGAGATTTTCCCCGCGCCGGGAAATCGAGCCGAGGGCCGCCCATGAAAGCACTGCCAGTACGGCGGCAATGATGATCACCAGCATCAACTCCAGCACGGTGAAGGCGAGGCGCGGGCGGGTGGCGTTCATCACGGTTCGGGGCCGAAGGGGCATGGAAAGTCGGTTTCTTTTCCTGTTTAGTCAATCACCTTTCGACGACGTATCGCCAAGGCCGCCGCGGCGCAGCACAGGCCGCCCAGCAACAGGTGGGCCAGCTTTGGTTCCGGAACGGCCTCAACCTCTCCAAGCACGGTGAAGTCGAGCTGTTTTCCGGAAATATAGCCATACTCCAGATCTCTGGAACCGATGATGTTTGCCTGCTGGAAGGTGTTCCCGTCGGGATAGAGATTGGGCGACTTTCCGACGATCAACTGGATCCCCTGATTGGAAGCTTCCTGATCAAACGACAAGAGGACGCCGTAGAGCGTGTCGGCCTTTCCCGCAAAGGGAGTTTTAAGGCTCAGGGTCAGGTAATCGTTGGCTCCGAAGTCGCTGGTCAGGTTGCCGTGAAACTGCTGGATGGTCCCGTCGATCGGGATGCCGGCGATCGGGGTCACCTCCGTGTCGACCTCGTAGATGGAAAGGGTGAACGCTTTTCCATAGGCTGCCGTCAGATTGGCCTGATCGGTCGCACCGATGCGGAAAACAAAGGCATCCGCCGTGAAGTCCCCCCCGGAGACCAGGAAAGTCTGGCCGAGGTTGATCTGCCGGACGTGGGTGCTATTCCAGTTATAGCGTCGCCACATCAGCAAGGTATCGTCGCTTTCGACCTTGACGCGGACAATCGCTTTGGAGTCGTCGGGAGCCGCGGTGCCGGTATCGACGATCAACTGGGCAAAGCCGGGGGTGACCATCAGAAACCCGGCCAGCACGGCCAGGGAAAAACATTTCAAGGCTTGGCAGTTCATTTTCATGGGATCGGTTGGGAGGCTCAAACGTCCTCGTTTGGTTTCATGGGGGTTTGACTTGAAAAAAACAGGTTATCGCGACGGTGCCGCTGCAAGCGCATCGTCAGATCACATCGCCGCCTTTGCACGCGGCCACCGGCATCGACGCCCGGTTTACACTTCCTTCAACGAAGAGGCGTTGGGCCGGCCGCACGACTCCCGGACCACCAGGCGGCACGGCAGGAGCGTGACATGGCTACCCTCCTCTTTTTCGGAAAACGGCTCGGAAACCTTGGCTACGGCGATCCGCGCCATCTCCTCCACGGGCGGAGCGACCGTCGTCAGGGGGCTTGCTGCATACTCCGCCTGCACGTCGTCGTTGAACCCGACGATGGCGAGATCCTCCGGCACGCGAAGCCCGCGCCGGGCGCATTCACGCATCGCGCCGATGGCCCATGAATCGCTCGATGCGATCACCGCATCGGGCCGGCATCCTTTATCGAGCAGCCTTCCCATCGTGATCATTCCGGGAAGGTAGGGATCGCCCCAGTTTGGCGCTCCTTTCCCGGTGGAGTCAAAAATTTCAACCCCCTCGGGGCTCAATCCCGCCTCTCCAAGCGCTTTCCTGACCCCGTGCAGAATCCCGAACGACTGGGTATAGGGCGAGTCGCCGCCCTGCGAGGGAACGCGGCTGGCCAGCACGGCGATTTTCCGGTGGCCTTTCGCGATCAGGTGCTCGGTCAGGATGCCAAACCCCTGCAGACGGTCGGAATGAACCTGGTGAAGGTGGGGCTCCCATGGAGAATCGACCGCCACGACGTTCACTTTTCCCTTCAAGAACCGGGGGTAGGTATCGTACATGAAAGGGTAGCTGGCGTTGATGACGATCACCCCCTGCACCTTCATGTCACACAAAAGCTGGCACTGGCTGCTCCCTTCCATGTAGGGCAGCAGTTCGTAAACCAGCGGCAGGTATTCGCTGGCGACCAGTTCCTTGACCACCGCCGCCAGTTTCTTGACCCCCAACTGGACAAAACCGCCCTGATAAATCACCCCGACAGTGCGCGAAGTCCGGTTGAAGACCGCATTGGCGATCCGATTCGGCTGGTAGTCGGTTTCCCTGATGGCGGCAAGAATCCGCTCCCGCGTCTTTTCGGCCACGCGGATCGACGGATGGTTGTTCAAAACCCCGGAAACGGTGGCCTGTGAAACACCCAGCCTTCGCGCCAGCTCCTTTTGGGAAATCCTGCTCATGAGATAATACATATAATCATATGGATTCAGATTCAACCCTTATTTGAATAAAATCGCGGCATTCAGCTTTGCAGCGGTTGTTTTGTCTCTCTGGCGGCGATCCCGTTGCAGATCACTTCGTCGAGCCGTGCGATGCGTTCGCAAAGCGTCGTGAAAACCCGGTAAAACCACTCTTCGAGCGCGGCTCCGTGGTAGCGTTGGCCGAGGTGGGTCCGCGCCTGCGCTTCCAAAGGACGCAAGGCTTCCCCGATGGCGTCCAGTTCGCTCTTGCGGCCTTCCCAGGCGACGCCCGGCAGGCGGCCGATGCCGCCGTAGCAACGCCCGAGTTCCTCCAGCTCTTCAAGGCTTCGGGTGGTCCGTTGAATTTCGAGCATCAGCCGGATCGTCGCCCATTCAAAATGATGGCTCCCGAGCCGGGGCGAAAGCCGGTCCATCTCTTCGAGCACCCGCGCTTCAAGGTTCCACCCTTCGCGGCAGCGGCCGATCAGGTGAAAAAGGCGTTCCAGTTCCTCTTCGGCGATGCCTTCGAAAAAGACCGCCAGACCGGCTCCCGCCCGCGCCAGAACCGGCCAGACCACATCGGGCAACAGATTGGGGACGCTGCAACTGTTCGAGCGCGCCCATTGCGTCGCCAGCAGGCCGCCGAGCTGTTCTTTTGCGATCAATGCGCGCCATGCGGAGATGTTTTCGTGCCGCCGGTGGTAATGCGGAAGCAGGCTGCGATCAAAGGTAAACGCGGCGGCGGCGGCTCCCCAGACGGTGAAGCCGAGATCCCGCCAGACGGCCGCCTGAAAAAACGGCTCCATCGCCCAGGGCGAGATCTGGTATTTGCCGACCAGCGCCTTGATCTCCGGCGGCCAATCTTCAAACCAGAGCAGCCCCTCCCGGAGGTTGCGCGCTTCCAGGGGAGCCTTCGACGGTTCCTCCAGCCAGCGGCGGCTGCAACGCATCCCGGAAAAGCGGACGACCGGCTGCGGCCCGCCCGCCGCGCTGTACTCCCACGGGACCAGGACCAGCCGGTCCCTGAAGGCAAGGAGCCGCTCGAAATATTCCGGCGCGATGTGGTCCTCCAGCATGTCGCTCCAGATCAACGGCACTTTCCCGTGGCGATGGCAGAGGGTGCAGAGTTCGTCGAGGTACTCCAAAAAAAGGTCGAGCACCTCCCGCCCCTCGGCCTGCGCGTGGAGCAGGAGCGGGCGGGCCTCGTCCATGCCGATGTGTATCCAGCGCGAGTCGGGGTGCACTTCGAGAACTTCCTCCAGCAATCCCTTCAACCACTGCCGCGCCTCGGGACGGCCAATATGGAGATCGCGCGGCGTTCCGTAGGGGAGGCAATAACGGCGATATTCGTTCCACCGGAAGATATACTCCAGGTGGCTCAGGCATTGCTGAAGGGGGATGATCCCGATCCCTAGCGATTTCGCCTTTTCCAGAAAGGTCCTGAGAAATTCCCGGCTCCACACCTCGCCCGGGTGCTCTGAAAAGCAAGCCGTGCGAAACGGGAACAGATCCTCGTACTCCACCAGCACGGCGTCGTAACCGAGCGCTTTGAGATTCTCCAGATACTCAAGGGCATAACCCGGCTGAAAGCGGACCCCTTTGAGATCGAGATGGGCGATCAGGGATGGAAAGGATAGCGATGGCGACATGACAAAATGGGTAACGAAATCAGAAAGCGTCTTTCACGGCGGCGGAAGGCGGGGCATGATGAAGCACCCGGAACGAACGCAGCCATCCCTTGAAAAAGAGATCGCCCGACTCCACCCCAAAGGGAGCCCACCGGTTTCCGCCGAAAATGGCCGTTTGAAAAGCCGCGCCGGGCTGCGAAAAGGGATAGCGTTTTTCCCCCTGCCCCGCCACGCGGAAGACGATCTCGCCAAGATTGTAGCTGACTTCCACCGCCGACCACTCCCCCGCCGGGAGGGCCAGCCCGGTGTCGAAATGCGTGGTCGTGTTGTCGTGGAGTTCGCTCTGCCGCGGGTCGGTGAACGCGCCGACCAGCCGCCCCTGGCTGCGGCGCAACGTCAGCGAACCGGCGCGCATCCCGAAATGGCGGAAGAGCACTTCATTGCGCGCATCTCCCTCCGATGGCTTGATCTCGAAACGGAGGGTGAAACTACCGTGCGGCAGCACTTCCTTGGGGAAGGCGACATACTGCCCCACCCCGTCAAACTTCAGGGCGGTGCGGCCCTCTTCGGTCACCCATTGCGGGTTGGAGTCGACCGCCTCCCGCGGGTAGGAGCGGTCGCGGTTTGCGGGCCCGCCGTAGATCAGGCCGCCGCCGAGTTCCGCAATCCATGACAGGCCCGCAGGGGTCCCGATCAGGTCGCCGAGCCGCGGGTCGAAGCGGTAGTCGAGATCAGCCACTTCATCGCGCCGGACCGGCACGCTCACCACCTTTTTTTCGCTCTCGGAAAAAACCGGGAGTTCCAGCATCTCCCCCTTCGGCTGCCATGGGCGGATCGGGCGACTGCGGTAGATTCTCCCGCTTTTGGTGATCGCCCGCAGGTGATAGATCGGGAACGGCGTCTCGGGGTGGAGCACTTCCGTCTCAAAGGCCGCGCTTTTCCTGTTCAGCGGAACGGCGATGTCGGGCAGTTTGTCATAGCGCCACAAGGTGGCCGTAAACCGCCTGGGAAAAGTCTTCCCGAAAACGCCATCGCGCGCCAGTTGCGCTACGGGAATGGAAAAATCGCCGATGTTGGATTGAAAGCCGATCTCGACCGCGCCGATCTCCTCTTTGGGGATCAAAAGGAAAAAACCGCGCGGCACCTGGTTGATCCGCTGATCAATGGCGACCCCTTCCCGGTCGATCTCATACCCGGTGAACCCGGTGCTCGGGTAGTCATTGGATCGAAACACAAAGGAAGAGGCGTTGCGGACTGTCAGCCGCCCTTTGAGTTGCACGCTCTCCTTGCCGATGAGCTGGCCGCGGAGGACGAGGTAGCGATCGCGGTCAAATTCCTTGAGCCGGTCGACGGCAAAGACCTCCGTCCGGTTTTCGAGGAGTTCCACCTGCGCCAGCTCCTCCCCGGCTTCGATGCCCGCCTGGAACGCCAACCCCTTGCCGTCGGGACGGGCGACCTGCCTGAACTCCACGGCGTCGGGTTTGAGGAGATCGCGTAGCGGCTGGTGGACCTCCAGGTAATCGGTGTTCCAGGTCGGCCGTACCTCGACATAAAGCAGCCCCTCCTCGAAAACCGTCGTCGTCCCGTTTCCGTCGGTCACCTCCAGCGACGGGAGCAACACCCGTTCGTCCCCCGCCTCCCCGGTCGGCAGCACAAACACGAGGTCTCCCAACCGGTCGCTGGCGATCTCGCGTTTCTCAAACCGTTTGATGACCTTTCCCGAAAGGTTCCTGAGCGCCAGCGCCACACGGTAGGTCTGCCGCGGCTGGCCGTCGGGAATGTTGAGCACTTCGAGCGAAAGGGTATCGCCGGGTTTGAGGACGCGACGGTAGCTTAACACCAGGTTCGGCGTCGAAAGCGAGTCGCCTTCGTTGGGAACCGGGGCCTCTCCCTTGAGCCGGCGCATGAAGTAGCGGATGATCCGCTGCGTTGAAAAGGAGGTCGCCACCGTCGGCGCGAAACAGGTATTCTCATTGACCTCGTTCCATTCCGGAAGCATCACGAAATCGGGCCGCGCCTTCAAAGCGATCTCCAGGGAAGTCCGCAGCCGCCGGGTCCCCTCCTCGGCATGGATCACCCCGCTGTCGTGGTTGACATACGCCTTGGTGGCGCTCAAGCCGAGCAGTTTCCGCTGGTAGGGAGGCTCCGATAGCACCGCCCGGAGCGCCGGGATCAGTTCCCCGCCGTAAAAGTCGGCGTCAAAGCTTTCGGCATACCGAAAGGGGATGGAACGGTCGAGATGATTGGCCGAGGCCACCATCACCCCGTCGGCCACGTCGAGGTAGGAACGGACGGCACGCTTGAAGGTCTCGCGCGGCTCCTCCAGGTCTTTGCCAAGCAGGGAGGCGCGGTGAAAATGAGCGGTTGAAACCGCGAGATCGGCCACAAAAAGGAGCTTCCCGTCGTGCCGCGCCCGCAGGCGTTCCAGCACCGGCGCCCAATCGGAAGGAGGTCGCCGGTCCATGACGTACGAGGAGACGACCACCCGCCCGGCCAGCCGCCACGTCAACGGCAAGGCAAACGCCTTTTGCAGCGCTTCGTCGATCGCCGCCACTTCGCCTTCGATGCGATCTTCCCTGCTCCCGCGCGAAGGAGCCGCACTGCCCGTGATCTCGGGCAACATCAGAAAACCGGTCGGCCCCAGCTTTTCGAGCATTCCGGCCAGCCGCTGGTAATGCACCCGGCCGGAGCCGACGATAAACGCCGCCAGCCCGTCCAGTTCATATTGCTGCACCTCCCGGACTTCCTGCGCCACGCTCTCCTGGTTGAAGTGCGCCCACTCCCCCTTCGGGTAACGGTCGGAACGGTCGAGAAAAAGCGGCCGATCAATCCAGAACTCCGTGTAGTTGGTATAGTGATTGTACTTGTGCTGCTTGCGGGAAAAGACGAACGGGCGTCCGCTGTCGCCGGGATCGGCAGCAGCCGCGTGGAGTCCCACAGAAGCGAAAATCGCCAGAAATAACGTCAGAAGAAGGGGAGGCATTTAAAAAAAGAGGCAGGGAAGCGGGCTGAATTGATAATACATATAATCAGCTTATTTTCTCCCGTCAACCCCGGACTTCATCTTTCCTCTCTTTTTGATTTTCACCCGCCCTCTCCCGGAGGTACGATCGTTCCTTAAGCCAACCGGGAGGCACGGGCGTCAGCGGTCTCCTTTTTCGCCGCGCCGGAGTTCCTGAATGGCTTTTCTTACCAGTTCAGGGGATGGACCGTGAGGTTTTCCGGCCAGCAGCCCGTCAAGGAACTCCGCCGTCGAAACCAGCGGAAATTCCTGTGAAATCCATTCGGAGGCCGGGCCGACCGGCTTGCTTCCCGACTTCAAGCCGAGGCCGGAAGCCGCCGAACAGGCATCGAACCGGATGACCTCGGCCAGCGGTTTTTCCGTTTTGATCCGGATCGGTCGGGCGGAATTGAAGCAGACGCGCGACAGATCAAAGAAACCGGCTTCCTTGATCTGCAACGGTTCCATCGCCCTGCCGCTGACCCCCACCCGCTCCAGCCTGCCGCCATGATCCATGGCGATGGCGGTCCCGGCCGGGAGGTCGGACAAAATGATGGCATTGGTCACGACGGTGTTCTTCCCGAGGCCCAACCCGACGGGGCAATCAATCAAAATGGCATTTTCCACGGTATGCTCCGCTTCTCCATCGCGCGGATGGATGCCAAACCCCATCCGGCGCGCCGCCCGCACCACGATGTTGCGGGTGATGGTCCGCCCCCCTGTGTTGACGTTGAAGACACCGTTGTCGCAATTCTCGTAGATGGCTCCATCCAGCAAAGTCTCCGTGGTGCCGTGGGCGCTGAATCCCTCGTCTCCCATGTCGCGGGCGTTGCAATGATGGAACGCCACCGCCCGGGCATTCCCATGGATGTTATAGCCGTCGTTGGCAAAATACCGCGCATTAAAGTTCCGGATCACGATCTCCGTCGTCTCTCCCGCGATCTGAATCCCATTGATACGGACCGTCGCCTCAATGGCCATGTCGCCGGGGGTCTTTCCCGCCGGGGGCCTGAAATAAATCACGCCCCCGGCTTCGCACCACTGGCCGGGCGGGAGGTTCGCGGGTGCTTCCTTTGAAGGAAAGATGGCCGCCCCGTCCATGACCAGAAAGAATCTCCGGATGACCCGCAGGTCGCTCCGTTGATAAACCCCGGTCTTTTCATCCAACATCCACCCCTCCGGCGAGACCGGGTCGGAGCCGATCAATTCACTTCCCTGGCCGTCGATCGTGATCGGGTTTCCCGGCGTCCCTCCCTGGATGCCGTACAAATTCACCGTTTCCCGATACCCTCCTTCGACAGGATGAACCAGCACCAGATCGCCGGGAACTGCTGCCCGTACAGCGCCGGTAATGGAGCGCCACGGATGCTCCGGGCTGCCGTCTTCATGACCCTGCGGCGAATCTCCACGGACATGCAACTCCCGCGCTGAAAGAGAAAGCGCGGCCAGTCCCGCAAAGAGCGCCAGAAGTCGCCCGAGATGCAGGAGAGGCCGCCGTAATGATGAACGATGGGCTGATGGCATACCGGTCGTTGTCAGTTTACCGAGATCGGGATCAGCTCAACGTCGTCGAACCAGATCACGTCGTCCTGCGACTTCTGCCCCAGCGCCGCCAGCTCCACGACGAGCCGGGTCGACCCCGCAGGCACCCGGACGATGGTCTCGACCGGCTGCCAACCATCCCGGGGCGACGGCTCCGGCATCAGCTTCCCGGCGGGAACCCGCTTCCCGGCTCCGCCGTTGGGATCGTTTTCGATCCAGTGGAGCCGCATCTCCGGGCGGCCTTCCCCCATCTGCCGCACTCTGGCCCGCGCCTTGTAGAAACGGTACGGGATCACCTCGACCTCCTGGGCGAGAACCGCCTCGGAAGCGGCCTCCAACCGGGCGCAACCCCGGCTGCGATAGCCGAACATCGGATCGCAACCCAGGAGCGCACCGGTTCCCGTGAGCGGCTCTGCCCTCCAGCCGGAAATCCCCTCCCCCCCTTTTTCCTGAACCGCGAAGCCGCCGTTTCGGACCAGGTTCTTCAAGGCGCGTCCTCCCAGGGCCATCTTTCTCTCCTGAATCGCAAACTCCCGCGCGGCACGTGAAAGGGCCGCCTTCTCCGGGTCGAGCGCGTTGCGCAGCGCCTGCGAAACACCCGGCAGGATGTGGTCCCAAGTCTGCGGCCGGACCCGTTTCGCCTCCGTCGGCCACCAGCGATACTGCTCGCCCCAAACCCAGACATACTGGTCGGAAATTTCCTGAGCCGAAAAGAGCGCTTCCTGAAACCGGTCGACCAGCCGCCCCTCCAGCGGCGGGTCCTTGAAAACATCCGAATGAATATCGTCGATCGGCTGCCGGATAAAGGCATCCATATAGATCGCAAGGCCCGCCTGCACCTGGGCGCGGTATTTCGCACGGTTCCCGGGAGCCACGAGCGCGAGCGCCGTGTTGCGGATCGAGTTGGCATGTTTAAGGTATTGCAGTTCGCTGCTATGCGGGTAGGCATACTCCGCGCCGTCGACGATCGTCATCGTTGGCGGGATGGCGTCGAGCCAGCCGTTGAGAAAAGCCGGAAGAAGGCTGTAATTTCGCATCCCTTCGAGGCCGTCTCTAGGGTCTGTGCCGAGCCCTCCCATGGCCGTACCGCTGTTGAGGAAGAGGGTAAAGAGGATCATCCCGGGATATTCCTGCTTCAGGACTTCCATGACCTGCCGCCCCCTTTCCCTCGCCTTGGCGGAATATTCGATAAAGCTATACTTTTCCCTCCCCGCCTGCCTCAGGTAGGAAAAGGCCGGCTGGGAGCCGCCGATCTCCGGGTCAAACATCAACCCCTTGAGCCCTCCCTCCCGGGCAATCCAGGCTGCGAGGCGAAAATGTTCCAGCACCTGTTTCCAACCGGCATCGTCATACCAGTCGAGCGCCGGACCCGCGCCGATGGAGAGAAAGTTATCGGTCAGCTTCTCCGAGCGGGCTTTCTTCAGATCGTCCACTTCCTTCTGAAACCATTCCTTCTTCCAGGGGGCTGCGTTGAACAGATTCCGGAAACTGGCCTTGACTCCCTCCTCCTCCCTCGGATCGATCTGGATGCGGACGCCCGAGAAAGGGGTCTTCTCCATCTCGCGGAGATTCTTTACAAAGAGCGCCGGGCTTGGTGAATCCCACCCCGCAGCGATCAGCTTTTTGGGAAGTGGCCCGCCCCCAAAGTCGTCCGAGGGGGATTGAGCCGGAGAGGCGGCAGGGGAGGCGATCCAGCCTGCGATCGATAAAATAGCTATAGGCAGATGTTTCATTAGGGAAAAATTGAAAAAGGCATCTAAAACTTCAAGGGGTTGGCCTTCATGCGCTGGAACTGCTTCCTTTCGAAGAAGTAGCCGCCGTTGGCAGAGGTCCCATAGGTCGGCTCTTCGCGCCAATCGTTTCTGGCGGGATGAATCAGGGCGGCATGACCGTCCAGAAAAAAGATATTGAGGCCGCGATGGGCGCCCCCGCCATGGTATTGCGCTTTTCGGATGCCGGTCGCATCGGCCAACCCTTCATTGGGGCCGTAAGCCGCAGTCTCCGAGATTCCCCACATGGTCATGTTCAGGTGAACACTGTGGTTAAAGCCTGCCGTGCCGTACGATTCCGCCACCAGAAACACCCGGGGTGAAGGCACTGGAAGGCTGTTGAACCTGGGATAGTAAATATTGAGGGCGGAATTTCCCGAATAATTGAACGTATTTCTGAAGGCGTTATCCTCCTTTTGAGCCGCGCTGATGAGGGGGCACCGGAGCCGCATCGCTGCGACCTGATGCAGGTAGGGGCGCACCCAGACTTCATAGTTGGGATAGGTGGAGCCTTGCGTTTGGCTGGCTTCACCGTTCCCATCCCACCACGGGAGCCCGTTATGATCGCTGGCATATGCCAAAACAGCGGTCCCATAGCTTTTGATGTTGGCAAGGCATTGGATCTCCCTGCTGTTTTGTTGCGCCCGTTGGTAGAGAGGAAAAAAGAGAACCGCGAGAACCGCGATGATCCCGAGTACGATCAACGACTCGGTCAGCGTAAAGGCGTTGCGATCTTTCTGGAATGGGGGAGTTTCCATCTTGGACCATCACTAACGAATGCGAACCACTTCGATATCGTCAAACCAGACGACATCCCCGCTTTCCTTCTGCCCGACGGACGTAAGCTGGAGCGAGAGCGTATTCATCCCCGGCGGAACGGCGACGACGCCGCGGATCGGCATCCACTCCCCCGTCTTTTCCGAGGCGATGGGCGAGAGCCTGATATTGTCGGACTGGTTGAAGAGATAGCTGCCATCCCCCTTTCTCCAGCGAATGCGGATCTCCGGCCGCCCCTTCCCGGTCTGCCGCGCCCAGCCTCTGATTCCGTACAGATGGGTATCCAGTCCCGTGCGATCGGCTTTTCCCTTGGGGATCGCGATATTCTGAATGTAGCTGACATTGGAGCTTCCGGCGAGCCGGGCCGAACCGTTCCCGCGATGGCCGACGGCGGAATCAACGTCGGGCGGCGCGGTGGTTCCGTCCTCCAGATGGGCGGACCATGTTTGCGACGCTTCGGAGAAGTCGCCGTCCTTGAGCAGCGAATCACCTCCGACCGAATCGGTGCCGGCAAACTCCTCGCCGGCCTTTGCCAGTTCCTGCCTGAAGTGCGCAGCGGGGTCGGCCCCGAAGCGCAGGGCGTCGGTGATTCCCGGGGCGATTTCCTCCCAGGTTCTTGGGTCGACGCGGCGGGCCTTGGTCGGCCACCACCGGTACTTTTCGCCCCATGTCCAGACATACTGGTCGGTCACGTTGATGGCCGCCGCAATGGCCGACTGCAGGCGATCGACGCGGCTTCCTTTCTCGTCCGGGCCGATATGGTATTTGGAGCCGGGCGGATTGACGTAGGGATCAAGATAGATGCCGAAGCCGACCTGGACCTGGGCGCGATATTTGAGGCGGTTTTCCGGGGCAACCAGCGGAAGGGCTGTATTGCGGACATTGTTGGCCCAATAGAGAAACCCCTGTCGATCGGTGGCGGTATAGGTTTGCTCCAGGCCGTCGACGATCGTCATGGTCGGGGGAACCGCGTCGAGCCAGCCGTTGAGAAACGCAGGAAGGAGATTGTAGCTGCCGCCTTCGATTTTTTCCAGCGGCGCATTCTGCTCCTGTACCTCCGAGGGATTGGTCGGCCCGGCCGGTTTGACCCCCCCGCCGTCAAAGTAAAAATGAGAGAGGCGACCGCCGTGACCGCCCGTCTGGTGAAAGGGGGAGTAGGCCTGGCCGCCATTGAGAAACATGGAGAAAATCGTCATGCCGGGAGCTTCCGCAGCCAGGGCCTCCATGACGGCGCGACCGCGCTCGCGGACCTTTGCCGCATATTCGGCAAAGCTGTATCTGGTTCGCGCGGGTTGGCGGTTATAGCTGAAGGCCGGCTGCGAAATCCCGATTTCCGCATTGAACAGGATGCCTTTCAGCCTGCCTTCCCTGACCATCCAGCCGATGATGCGGTAGTGTTCGACCACCTGTTCCCACGCGGCGTCGTCAAACCAGTCGATCTGTGAACCGGGTCCTACGGAGAGAAAGTTGTCGGTGAGCCGGTCGGACCTGATCTTTCGCAAGGTCTCGACTTCACTCTGGAACCACTCGCGTTTCCATGGATCGGCGGTGAAGGTCCGGCGGGTCCCGATCTTCTTTCCTGCCTCGTTCCTTACTTCGAATTCAATACGGACCCCGTTGAAGGGCGTTTTCTCAAACTCAGGAAGGTGGGCCAGCAGCGTCTCCGGATCGGGGGAATCCCATCCTGCGGCGATCAGCTTCTTTTTGGGGTAGACGGTTGGGATGCCTTCCTTCGGGTTGGAGGAATGCGCAGGGGCCGGCATGGCCAAAAGGAGCGAAAGCACCGCGAGAAACGGGCGCATCCCGTAAAATGCGGACGAAGCGGAGGGATGAGGGGGCTTCATAAAAAAGGGGCGCTTAGAGGCTGCCTTGGCGATTTGATTTTCTGGAGGAGAGAAGGAGGAATCCCGCTCCGGCGCTCAAGACCAATGCGACGGCTCCGGGTTCGGGGATCGCGCGGAGATCAATCTGATCGACGTAGGTGGTAAACGATGCATTTCCGCCATTGGAAAGATAGATGAGATTCAGGTTGCCGTTCTTAAAGGTTCCGCTGCTTAGTGAGGCGGCGGAAAAGGAAAATGGTTGTTCATCGGTTTTGATTCCGCTGACAGAGATGTCGAACAGCTTGGCGGCAATATCAATGGTGAGCGTAAACTCGTAGATGGCATTTTTTGCCATTTGCGACTTGGCAAGAATGGTGACTCTTTCGTTGTCCGCTCCCTGGTAATAGAGGCCGCCGCCGTTGGCATCGCTTTGATGAAAAAAACCAAAGGAGATGGGACCGGCGATGCCGTCGGTAAAGGCAAAGCTCGACAGGGTGGTCTTGTCCTGGGTTCCGAAGTCAAAAGCCATCGTGACCGTCAGGGCCACCTTGCCGGTCAGCGGAGTAAAGCCGCTGTTCTTGACACGCACGACATTACCCCCATCCCCCAGATTGAGCCGGTAGACGGTCGTTTCGGCATCCCAGGGAGCGGTGGTGACGATTCCGGTCGATACGGCGCTGCCGGCCCCTTCCGTCCATCCTTCCACGCCGACAATCGTACTATTGAGGGTGTAGGGCGGCACGTCAAAGCTGGTCTGATAGTCTGCCCGCGAAGGGGTGGCGCACAGGAAGACCGCCAGTCCGAGGACGATCGCTGCAAGGTGGGTTCTGGCCTTTTTGATTTTTTTCATAATCCGGGGGTGTTCTGTTTAGGACCCTGAAAGGAGGTTCCGGTCGCTCCTTGCCGGAGCGTTTTTCTTTTGAAGGGTGGCGACCGATTCCCGCACGATCAGCTTTGGGGTGATTTCGACTTTCTGAAAAGCGAGGGTCGGCTCCTTGAGGCGCTCGGTGAGCAGGGAGAGGGCGATGCGCGTGATTTCGTTGGCGCGGACATCAATCGAAGTCAGGGGCGGCGTGGCGAAGACATCGGCTGAAATGTTGTCGATCCCGATGATGCTGAGGTCTTCAGGCAGGGAGAACCCCCGCTTGATCGCTTCCTTCTGAAGGATGAGCGCCATCGCATCGCCGGCGATCGCCGCCGTCGGGCGATTTTCCTTCATTTCGAGGAGCGTCGTGAGCGAGCCCCCGTCGCACGCCAGAAACTCGGGATAGGCGGGGAGATTTTTCCTGCGGGTCCAGTCAAGATAGGCTTGCCGCCTTCTTCGGTGAATGTCGTTGTCGCGAGGGATGGAGAGAAAGGCGATCCGCTCGTGGCCATGCTGGTGAAGGTAGTCGAGCGGAAGGGTGATCATCTCTTCCTGGTTGGGCATCACGACATCGGCTTCGACGACATTGCGGCGGTTGATCTGTACCATCGGATAGCGTTTGGAGATCCATTCGCTCAGATTCCGGTCGCTGGAGTGCATGATGACGGCGTCGATCCCCCATTCAATGAGCCAACTGGTCAGCTCCGTCGGGTTCGTATAGGGCCGGACCATGAGAGCGAAGCCGTTGAGGTGAGCCGCCTCCGCAACCGCGCTCTGGAAACGCTGGTAAAACTCCTCGTATCCATCGTAGATGCGGGCATCCATCGGCACCTCCCTCGTGACGGTCTGCGGGATGTAGGCGAGCAGTTTGCCCTGTTTGCCGGGCCGCTTTGCCTTTTTGGGCTCGTAGACGTGCTTCTTCTTCGGGACGTAACCGAGCCGCTTTGCCGTTTCGAGAATGCGAATGCGGGTCGCCTCCGAAGCTTCCGTCTCCACCTGATTGAGGACGAGCGACACGAGGCTTTGCGACACATTCGCGGCGAGCGCCACATCTCTCTGGGTTGGTTTTCCCTTGGCCATACTCATCTCATATATAAATATTTTCATCTAATCAACTAATTTTTTAGAAGAAAACGGTTCTCCTTTGGATGCAGCCCTCTTTTAGATCAACTCGCCGACGCCGCCCGCCACCGCCCGCCCGAGGAGGGAGAGCCGTTCCCACAGGGAGGTGAATGCCTTGTAGTGCCATTCCTCCAACGCGATGCCGAAGTAACGCTTCTGGAGGTGGTCGCGCGTACGCTCCTCCAGCCTCTGGAGGTCCGCCTCCAGTGCCTCGAGTGTTTCCGCCTGCTTTTCCCACCCCTCGCCGGGCAGGCGGCCGATGCCGCCATAGCAACGCATGAACTCCTCCAGAACCTCCGCCCCTTTCGTGATCCGCTGAAGCTCCAGCATCAGGCGGATTGTTTCCCATTCCTCGTGATGGGTTTGAAGTTGCCCGGTCAGTTCCGCCATCTCCGCCAGCAGGCCCGATTCCATTGCCCACCCTTCCCGACACCGGCCGATGCCGCCGAAAAGCCGTTTCAGCCGGTCGGGCGCAACCCCTTTGAAAAACCGCTCCAGCCCCGCTCCCGCCCCGGCCAGAACCGGCCAGACGACATCGGGGAGAACGTTCGGCACAGTCAGGCTGTTGGAACGCGCCCATTGGGTGATCATGATCCCGCCCAGGCGCTCCCTCTCGCCGAAGGTTTTCCATGCGGCAATGTTGCGATGGCGGCGCACGTAGTAGGGGAGCACGCTCCGGTCGTAGGTGACGGCCCCTCCCGCCGCACCCCAGACGGTAAAGCCGAGATCCCGCCACACGGCGGCCTGAAAAAACGACGCCATTGCCCAGGGAGAGACGCGGTACGGCTCCACCAGCGACTGGATCGCCTCCGGCCAATCTTCAAACCAGAGCGTCGCGCCGGACATCGCCGCGGGCGTCGGCAACGGGGCCTCCCACGGCTCTTCCACCCAGCGGCGCGAACAACGCACCCCCGAAAACCGGACCACCGCCTGCGCCTCCCCTTCCGACGCATAGTCCCACGAAACCACGATCAAACGATCCTTGAAGGAGACGAGTTTCCCGAGGTGTTCCGGCGCGATCGATTCATCGAGCATATCCCCCCAGATCAACGGCGTTTTGCCGTATCGCTCGCAAAGCGTGCAAAGCTCATCAAGGTACTCCAGAAAGAGCGTCAACACCGCCGTTCCCTCCTCCTTCGCATGGCCGTGCAATGAACGGGCTTCATCCATGCCGATATGGACATAACGCGATGCCGGGTGGGCCTCCAGCACCTCCGCCAGCAATCCCTTCAACCATTGCCGCGCCTCGGGTCGCCCGAGGTGAAGATCGCGCGGCACCCCCTGCCCAAAAGCGTAAGGCCGGTTCTCCTCCCGGCGAAAAGCGTACTCCAGATGCCCGAGACATTGTTGAAGCGGAATGATCTCGATTCCGAGCGAATGCGCCTTTGCCAGAAAGGTCTCCAGAAAATCGCGGCTCCAGACCTCTTCGGGATGCATCGAAACGCGGGCAGAACGAAACGGGAAAACATCTTCGTACTCCACCACCAGAGCGCGAAAACCGAGCGTCTGCAGGTTCTCCAGGTACTCCGGCAGAAAGGCGGGCCGGAGCCGCACTCCCTTGAGATCAAGATGGGCAATGAAGGACGACATGCCTTTCATCATAGGCGCGCCAATACCAAGTCAAACTAATATTCTAATATTTTCTCACTCCCTTCCCGCAACCTCCGCCTCGTTTTTTTGGCACGTTTTTGGTTGAAAGCACTCCGGCAAGGCTTTATGAAGGAACTTACCGAAACTCATGTTTCCTTTTCTGACCAGCCGACTTACGTTGCTCCACGGGTTCCCGTCCGCTCGCTAAAGCGAGGCGGCGCGGGGTGGCTCGTCGGAGCTGATCTGAAACGTTTTTCGGCTCGATTTTCTCTGGGTGGAGGGGGTCAGGCGCGCCGCTTCTTCTTTTTCTTCCGGCCTTGATTGGCGGAAGATTTTTCCTCCACCACCAGTTTCAAAAGAGAGAGTTTTTTTTATGTCAGACAAAGTCATCATTTTCGACACCACCTTGCGCGACGGGGAGCAATGTCCCGGCGCATCGATGAACCTGCGGGAGAAGATGGAGGTCGCCCGGCAGTTGGCGCGCCTCCAGGTCGATGTCATCGAAGCCGGGTTCCCGGTCATCAGTGACGGCGATTTTGAAGCCGTCAGCCGGATCGCCTCCGAGATCAAGGGCCCGGTCATCTGCGGGCTGGCCCGTTGCGTCGCCAAGGATATTGACGCCGCCGGGGCCGCCATCAAGGCCGCCGGGGAACGGGGCCGCATCCACGTCTTTCTGGCCACTTCGGCGATTCACCGCGAGTTCAAGCTCAAGAAGGCGAACGAGGAGATCATCCGGATGGCGGTCGAAGGGGTCAAACGGGCCAAGGGGCTGGTGCGCGATGTCGAGTTTTCGCCTGAAGACGCCTCGCGTACGGAACCTGAGTTTCTCGCCAAGGTGGTCGAAGCCGCCATTGAAGCCGGGGCGACCACGGTCAACATCCCGGACACCGTCGGCTTTGCCATGCCCGACCAGTACGCGGCCCTGATCCGCTACCTCAAGGACAACGTCCGCAATATCGACGACGCGATCATCAGCGTCCACTGCCACAACGATCTCGGCCTGGCCGTAGCCAATTCGCTCGCCGCGGTCGCCGCCGGGGCGCGGCAGGTGGAGGGGACGATCAACGGCATCGGCGAACGGGCGGGCAATGCCGCGCTCGAAGAGGTGGTCATGGCGATCAGGACGCGGAACGACTTCTTTGGCGGAGTCCATACCGGCGTTGAGACCCGCGAGATCCTCAAAGCCTCGCGCCTGATCAGCCGGATGAGCGGTTTGATGGTCCAGCGCTCCAAGGCGATCGTCGGCGAAAACGCCTTTGCCCACAGTTCGGGTATTCACCAGGATGGCATCCTGAAAAAGCGCGAGACCTACGAGATCATGGACCCGGAGGAAGTCGGCTGGGGCGGCACCGAACTGCCGCTCACCAAACACAGCGGCCGCCACGCCATGGTCAAGCGGCTCGAACACCTGGGCTACAAGCTCAACGAATCGGAAGTCGAAGGGGTCTTCACCCGGTTCAAGGAGATCGGCGACAAGAAGAAGTTTGTCTATGACGACGACCTCTCCGTATTGGTCGACGACTCGATCGTCAACGACGAAGGGTACATCCTCGACTACATCCACGTGGCCAGCGGCAGTTCCACGATTCCCACGGCCACGGTCCGGCTGCGTCGCGGCGAGGAAGTGTTGCAGGATTCCAGCCCCGGCAACGGTGCGGTCGATGCCGCGATGAAAACGATCGACCGCCTGCTCCAGCAACGGGGGCACCTGGTCGAGTACCACGTCCAGGCCGTCACGCAGGGCAAGGACGCGCTGGGCGAAGTCACCATCAAGGCCGACTTCGGCGACGGACGGCTGGTCACCGGCAAAGGGGCGAGCACCGACGTGATCGAAGCGAGCGCACGCGCCTACCTCAACGCGGTCAACCGGGTCTTGTCCGGAAAAATCCCGGTGGAGCGCAAGCAGGAAGTCGCCACTCCGTAGGCAGGTACGGAAAAAACCGTTTTGGGAAGAGGAGTCGGCGCGCCCGGCTCCTCTTTCTTAGCGCGGCGGTCGGCGCGGAGGCCGATCCTCCAAAAGGCCCCTACCCCTTCATGGCGAGAAGCGCCAGCAAACGCCCGGTCTTCCCTTTTTCCATCCGGTAGGAGTAATAACGACCGGGATTCGAGCCGGTGCAGATTCCCGAATCCATCACCTCCCCCACCCCTGCTTCGCGGCATTGCATGACGATCTCCGCCGCGAAATCGACCTCATAGAGCGGAGGGCGGATGCACGGCCCCAGGCAGACCGTCACATTTGCCGGATGGCTGCCGAACGCTTCGCCCATTTTCCGGAGCATTTCCGGGACGATCCGCAGTTCCGTTCCCTTGCGTCCCGAGTGCGCCAGCCCGATGCAGTTGGCGACCGGATCGACCGCATAGACCGCGCCGCAGTCGGCGACATAGATGCCGAGGCAGACATTCGGCGTCCCGGTCACCAGCGCATCGACCCCTGCCACCCGCGAACAGCTTTCCGCATCGACCACCGCCACCCCGTTGCCATGCACCTGCTGCGCGGTAATGAACGGCATCCCGGCAAACCCGACCTTCTCGCGCATTTCGCGGTGCCAATCGTTGAGCCGGGCGAGCGCCACCTCGCGCTCCGTCGCCACATCCAATCCCGGCACCCGTCCAAAAAAAGCATTGGGAAAGCGCCCCCCCTTCGAAAGCTGCGGAAAAATCTCAACCGGTACATTCATGCTCCTTTAACTAAACCCGGTTGTGCTTCTTTAGAAAGGAAAACGATCAGCGGACCCCCGATATTTCCTATAAGAGGCTGTGAAAAAATGATTTTAATGGCCTCGGAGCCCCTATTTTTAGCCTATAACGAAATTCTGCCGACCGCCTGTATTCAGGGAATACAGAAGGGAAAAGGAATGCAGTTAGAGGCAAAAAGAGGTGCTCCATGGCCGTTAAAGGGCTTTTTTCACAGCCTCTAAGGAAAGCAACCGGACGGCCTGGAGGCGCGAGCGAACTTCAAGCTTGCGAAAGAGATGGTAAAGGTGCTTTTCCACGGATCATCCGGACAAGCTTCATCCCGAAAAGAAAGCGGGTTCATGGCCCGCGAACGCCTTGGATACCGCCTCCGTACGGGAAGAAACACCGAGCTTTTCAAAGATATGTTGGACATGTTTCTCAATTGTCCGCAGGCTGCGACCGCAGCATTCGGCGATCTCTTTGTTTCGCTTTCCGGCGACCATATGATGGAGCACCGCCATTTCTGCGGAAGAAAGCGAGCATCCACCGGGTAACGATGTCAGGATAGCCGGTTTCTCCGAGTGCTCCTCAAAAATCAGCAGATGCTTGCCGATACCGGCATGGAGTTGCAGATGACACCGGAGCAGGCCGCCCCGTCTGCGAACTTCCAGAGGGGGGTTCCACGATGTGGAAAAGAAATCAACCCGGTCAAGAGCCTGCCGTACCCAGTTGCGAAGCGCCTCTGGAAGGCGTTTTACCGAGGGAGGGGTAGCAGAAAAGAAAAAACGTCTCAGGAGCGAAGAGACAGGCTTGCGCAGGTAACCTGTATTACCGCGGGTATCGACTTCTATGGAGAGCATCCCCCGGCCGGAACGGAGTTGAGCCAACAAGGAATCACGCATCTGGGCATTGCGCCATGCCTGAATCAGATGGGGACGAAGAAAGGCGACGAAGCGGCGTTCCTCTTCGGTAAAGGCCCGGTCCCGATTCACGGCGATCCCTCCATGAAATCCCGGCACAGGCAGACCCAACCCGATCTGGTCTCTACCGCCAAAGGGCTCGAGCACTTCACGATACAGGCCGCTCTCCTGAAACCGGCGTGAGCCGACAAAGTCGCTGATCTTGAGAACCGTCTCCGGTCCGCCCTTGGTAAGTTCCTTCAACGTCGGGTGTTCAACATGCAGCGTCTGCCAGGCAGGTTCCACTCTGGCCCAAAGTGCTTCGAAATCCCCCAGACCATGATTGCTCCACCGGCCCGTCTGAAGGTTCATGATATTGATCACATAAGTACTGGCGGGCAGAAGCTCCTTGATCGCTCTCAGAAAGACCGAAGGAAGCTCCTCCGCGCTGACAGGTGCATAAATCTCCAGCAAAACCTTGGAAAGAATCTGGTCATTACACTTCATGTCACGGCAAAGACATTCCAGAAATTGAAATGATACGCAATCTTTTTATCCCGACAATCCATCCGCCTGTCCGGATGATGGGAAAATTGCCGCATCGAAAAAAGGCGAAAAAATACGTGTTTTCCTCCATAGACAGGAACGCGACTCCCTTAACACAATCCCGCCCGTCTACAAAAAATGGCTCCTTACAGAACCAGCACTCCAATTACCGTTAAATCTTATGACACCCTCTTTCCACACACCGCGCCTGATCCTTTACCGCAGCATCGTTCCGTTCCTTGCCGCCATTATGCTGGCCTTGCCGACCGCACTACCCGCAGCCGAGCTGACGGGATTGGGCATGACCAGTCTTTCCATCAACGCCACAGAGCGTGGCTGGTATGATGACACCGGATACCACGATCCCTCCAATACCAATTACTTTACAGGCAAGGACGATCGTGCTCATAGTCCCTACGATCGAAATTTCTTCGTATTCGATCTCCCTGATACAACGGAGATCTATGAGGCGCAATTACGCCTCTGGAATCCGGATCCATCGCCATCCCCCTCATACACATCACAACCTTACAATCTCTATGATGTATCCACTCCCATCAACACCTTGGTTGCCGGAGGGAACGGATTGGTCAGTATTTACAATGATCTCGGCTCGGGGGTCCATTATGGTGGAACGACCATCACGTCATCTCCCACGGGGTCTTATGTCACCGTTCCGCTCAACGCCTCCTTTCTTGCCGCCGCATCTGCCGCCAACGGCAATCCGATTGCGCTGGGAGGGGTTTCCATAGATGATGGTGTTTTCGCTTACAGTGGAGGTAGTAACTGGGCTCATACACAGTTGATTCTCTCTGTTATAGGTGGTCCCCTGAACGCAAATGATTCCTTCGGCCATTCCGTGAGCCTTTCGGGAAATGCGGCCATTGTTGGAGCTTATGGAGATGAAACCAAGGGGGAGAATGCCGGTTCGGCGTACCTCTTCCGCAACCTGGATACTGCCCATGGCGTCGTTACCCAAGCCGTCAAATTGATGGCTTCCGATGGCGGGCAGTGGGACGAATTTGGCATTTCCGCAAGCCTCTCCGGAAATACGGGCCTTATCGGGGCTTATCTGGATGATGACAAAGCGGGAGATGCCGGTGCAGCCTATCTCTTCCGCAATCTCGATGCCGCCAGCGGCATCGTCACCCAGGCCGCCAAACTCACCGCCTCCGATGGCGCGGGGAGCGATCAATTCGGTTATTCCATGAGCCTTTCCGGAGACATTGGCCTTGTCGGAGCTTTCCGCGATGATGACAATGGGGTTGACTCCGGCTCGGCCTACGTCTTCCGGAATCTGAATACCGTCAACGGCACGGTCACTCAAAATGCCAAGCTGATCGCCCCTGATGGCGAAACGGGTGATCGCTTTGCCTGGTCTGTAAGCCTTTCCGGGAATATCGCTCTTATCGGGGCCTATGGCGACGACGATGGAGGAAGCAGTTCCGGGTCAGCCTATGTTTATCACAACCTCGATACAGCGGTGGGAAAGATCACCCAGGCAGTCAAGCTCACGGCTTCCGATGATATGGCGGATGATTATTTTGGCACTTCCGTGAGCCTCTCGGGTCACATCGGTTTGATCGGCGCCAATGGGGACGACGACAGGGGGAGCAATTCCGGGTCGGCGTATCTGTTCCGAAACCTGAATACGGCAAGCGGCCCGGTCACCGAAGATGCCAAACTCACGGCCTCCGATGGCGCGGCGGATGATCGCTTTGGTACTTCCGTCAGCCTCTCGGGTGACACCGGTTTGATCGGAGCCAACGAGGATGACGACAAGGGGAGCAACTCCGGGTCGGCCTACCTTTATCGCGATCTGGATACGGTGACGGGAGCGGTTACCGAATCGGTCAAGCTCACCGCTTCCGATGGTGAGGCGGGGGATGGCTTTGGCTGGTCCGTGAGCCTGGATGGCGACCAGTTTGTCATTGGGGCTCCAGGGAAAGACTCCTCCCGCGGCAAAGCCTACAGCGGCAGCGTGAGCAGCCTCACCACGCTGGATGACGGCAATGCTTCCCGCACCATCTCCGGCATCAGTTTCGTCTCGCAGGAAGATTGGGTGATCGGCCAAACCACCAGCCAGAACAGCGTCACCCTCTCCGCTGGCGACACCGCGAATATCATCGCCGCCGGCAAGGCCGTTTACATCGGCCGGAACGCAGGGTCGGACCACAACACGCTCACCATCGACGGCACCCTCACCGCCACCGCGATCCATGTCGGCGCGGAAGGGAACGAAGGGAACGCCCTCATCATCAACGGCAGCGTGTCGACCAGCCTGCTTTCCACCACCTCCGGCAACCGGCTCGAAATCGGAAGCAACGGCAGCCTCACTATGACCACCCTCACCCTTGCCTCCGGCGCGATCCTCGCCGGCAGCGGCACTCTGGAGGGCGACCTGACGCTGGAAGAGGGGAGCTACTTTGAACTCAATCTCTCCGCGCCGCTCATCGTAACGGGAAGCATCACCCTCAATGGTGCCTTTGGCGTGGCCAATCTCCTCGGCCTTGATGGCACCACGGAACTCGGCACCTACACTCTGATGACCGGCACCGATACCGACTTCTCCGAACTGGGTCTCCAGAATTGGGGTGAGGAAAATGCCTTTGCCCTCGGCGGCAACCGGTACGCCTATTTCCAGCAGGGCAGCCTTCAACTGGTCGTCTTTGAAACCATCCCCGAACCGGGCACCTGGGCGCTCCTGATCGGCGGAGCCGCCGTCGCCGCCCTGCTGCGCCGCCAGCGCAAGGTGTGATGGAACGTGACACAACGCCGGTTCAAGGCCCCTTTCCGGTCCGCTCCTCCAGAATTTTTACCTTCTGCCGGAAAAGCCGCTGGTATTTCCGGTTGGAGAGCGGATCGTCAAAGCCCTCCGTGTAGACGGTGGCCGAAGCCGTCGCGCGGTCAAACTCCGCCATGGCGGCGTTGTAGTCGAAGCGCGCCTGAAGCTCCGTGCTCCGCGCCTGCGTGAGCGAGACGGCGGCGTTGAGCACGTCGAGCTGCGTGCCGACCCCCGCACCAAGCCGCTCCCGCGCGAGCCGCAACGCTTCGTCGGCCTGCACGATCGTCTGCTGGTGGCCGGTCACCGTCTCCAGCGCCTGCTCCAGGTTGGCCCACGCCTCCTGCACCTCCAGGTCGATCTGCTGCATGGCGTCTTCGTAGAGGACGATCGCCTGCTCAAACCGCGCACGCGCCTGTTTGACCCGGCCAAAGGTCTCAAACCCGTCAAAAATTGTCCAGTTGCCCTGAACCCCGAAGAACCAGCCGCTGACTACATCGGTCAGGTCGTTGGAAAGCCGCGAATTCTGCACGGTGTAACCCGCCTGCGCCTGCAACGTCGGCTTGTACCCGGCCCGTTGCAGGGCGATGTCCGCAACCTCGATCAGGATCTGCTGCCGCTGCGCCTTGAGCGACGGGCGGCGCTCCCTCGCCTGCCAGAGGGCGTCGACCAGGCCGATCCCGATCGGCTCGATCGCCAACCGCCCGCGGATGCGGAACGGCTCGTGAACCCCTGCGATGCTCCGCGTTTCGTACCCGAGGGTGCGGGCGAGCTGCAACTGGGCGATCCGGTACTGGTTGCGCGCCTGGATCAACGCCGGGCGGGCATTGGCGAGGGCGACCTCCGCCTGCAACACGTTGAAGCGCGGCACGGTCCCGGCTTCGTAGCGTTCGCGCTGGTCGCGCACCTGCGACTCCAGCAGCGTCACCGACTCCTCCTGCACGCCGATCAACGCCCGGTTGACCTGCACCTGATAGAACTGCCGCCGCACCTGCGCGATCACCCGGTCGACGGTATCGCGCAGGCGGTAGATCGCCTCATCCTGCGCCAGCTTCGCCATTTTGATCCCGGCGGCGATCCGCCCTCCCGCATAAAGCACCTGTTGAACCTGGAGGGTGATCTGCCACGACTTGTCCTGCACCATCGCACCGTTCTGGGGGAACCCCGAGGGAGCCTGGGGAGAGGGCGACGGGCTCGGCGAAGGCGTGGGGGTCGGCCCGGGGGTCGGCCCGGGGGTCGGGGTCGCCGTCGGGCTTGGCGTGGCGGTCGGGGAAGGGGTCGGCCCCGCACCGCCGCCACCCGCACCGGCTGCCGCGGCGAGTTCGCCCAGCGCCGGAAAGCCGCCCCCGCCCCCTTCCAGCAGGTTCGGGTCCTGCTGCTGGTAGCTGCCGCTCAAGGTCACCTGCGGCAACGCCTGCGCGCGCACTTCGATCACCTGTCCCCGCGCCCGTTCGATATTTTGCAACGCAGCGAGGATATCCGGGTTCTGGCGAAGCGCGATCCCCACCGCCTCGCTCAAGGTGAGATCGCGCGGCCCGGTGATGACCGCCACCGCCCGGCGCGCCTGCGACTCCCCCGCCGAAGCCGGCCACCCGCCCCATGCCATGACGCCCGCCAGCATCCAGACCAGCCACAACGGCGCCCGCTGCCGCTTCGGGCAGAGGGAGGCTCGGGATGACCTTGGGTCGGGCGGGTCGCGTGGAAACGGGGAAAAACGGGAGCAAACATCCATGCGGCTCCGTTTCGACCTCCGGGCCTTTCCCGGGTGTACTTTGGAGGAAAAAACCTTCCTCCCCGCCCGACGCAAAAAAATCCCGCGCTTTTCCCATCAGGGAAGAGCGCGGGATGACGAAGTCCGTCGCGAAAAAGGATTACCCTTCGATCGTATTCATCTCGACCGGTTCGACCTTGACGCCGATTTCTTCAAGCCAGGCGATGGAGCGCTTGATCTCTTCGCGCTCGCCTTCGAGTTCGAGCGAGACGATGCCGACCTCGTCGGCCACGCTCGCCTGGCGTACGTTGGTGATCACCTTGAACTCCTGCCCCAGTTCGTAGACCACGGGGCGCGTGATCAACCGGGCCGGGAACATCAGCCAAAGCCGACTTTTTTCGTTAGCCATAAAAAATAAGTTCTAGCCCCCTGCGATTGCGGGGACGATGGAGACTTCGTCGCCCCCTTTGAGGGCGGTGGTCTGGTCTTCCAGGAAACGGATGTCTTCGTCGTTGACGAAGATGTTCACGAAGCGGCGGACCGCCCCCTTGTCGTCCAGGAGACGCTCCTTCATGCCGGGATAGCACTTTTCGAGGTTTCCGATCAATTCGCCGATGTTGGTGGCTTCCACCTGCACCGTGTCGAGGTCGTGCGTCAGTTTCCTGAGCGGGGTTGGGATACGAACACTGATTGCCATAGTCTTAAAAAAGGGATGATAAATGAAAAACGGGTTAAATCAAGAACGGTGCGCCATCACCTCCACCTCTCAGGCGCGGGCGAGTTCGGAGCCGATCTTCTCCTCAAACTCGCGAAGGCTCGGCCCGATCAGGCGCGGTTCACCGCACTTGCCAAGGATCGCCTCCTGCGTCTTGAGGCCGTTGCCGGTGATGCAGAGGACCACGCTTTCGTCCGCGGGGATTGCGCCCGACTCGATCAGCTTCTTCGCGCAGGCGACGGTCACGCCCCCGGCGGTTTCGGCAAAGATCCCGGCGTATTCCGCGAGGAGTTTGATTCCCTCGACGATCTCCTCGTCGGTGGCGTCCTCCGCCGCGCCGCCGGTTTCACGCATTGCGTGAATGGCGTAGTAGCCGTCGGCCGGGGTGCCGATCGCGAGCGATTTGGCGATGGTGTCGGGCTTGGGCACCGGCTTGACGAGATCGCTCCCCTTCTTGAAGGCGGCGGCGATCGGTGAACAGCCGGTCGCCTGTGCGCCGTGGACGCTCGCCTCGGAAGCCTCGACAAGGCCGACCTTCGCCGCTTCGGTGTATGCCTTGTGAATCTTGGTCAAAAGCGACCCGGAAGCCATCGGCACCACCGTGTGCCGGGGGATGCGCCAGCCGAGTTGTTCGATGATCTCAAACCCCATCGTCTTCGACCCTTCGGCGTAGTACGGGCGGAGGTTGACGTTGACAAACCCCCAGCCATATTTCCCGGCGATCTCCGAGCAGAGGCGGTTGACCTGGTCGTACGCACCATGGATGCCGATCACGTTCGTGCCGTAGACGAGCGACCCGAGCACCTTCCCCTGTTCCAGGTCGGCGGGGATGAGGACGTAGCTGGTCAACCCGGCTTCCGCCGCGTTCGCCGCGACCGAGTTGGCGAGGTTGCCGGTGGATGCGCAGGCGACGATCTTGAAATCGAGTTCCCGCGCGCGGCTCAAGGCAACGGAGACCACCCGGTCCTTGAACGAAAGCGTCGGGTAATTGACCGTGTCGTTTTTGACCCAGAGTTCGCGAACCCCGAGCTTTTTGGCGAGGCGGTCGGCCTTCACGAGCGGCGTGAACCCGACCTGCGTCCCGACGGTCGGTTCACCGTCGATCGGCAGCAACTCGCGGTAGCGCCACATCGACTGGGGCCGCGACTCGATCACCTCGCGGTTGAGCACCGCGCGGATCGCGTCGTAGTCGTAGGCCGCTTCCAACGGACCAAAGTCGAAATCGCAGACGTGAATCGCCTCTTTCGGGTAGGAGTGGCCACACTCGCGACACTTCAGGTGGGTGAAATAAGTTTTGTCCATAATGAGCTTCTGGACTCCGGTATCAAGAGCGCGAGCG
>Ga0182739_1000307_pt1 | contig 74923 bp, 72 predicted proteins | sample eDN5th30CBELigBY_FD_128873 | JGI IMG/M metagenome (GOLD analysis project Ga0182739, IMG submission 128873) | Enriched backyard soil microbial communities from Emeryville, California, USA - eDNA 5th pass 30_C BE-Lig BY (version 2) (version 2) | ecosystem: Environmental > Terrestrial > Soil >... | reverse complement strand
GGCTTGCGCCCCGAACCGGGGATATTCTCATCTTTGCTTCGAACCTAGACTTGGGCCGCCGGACCCGAACGGCAGTCGCATTTCGCCCTGCCGTCGTGCCCGGATTTCACCCGAGAACTGGACCGATGGAACCCGAACAGGTCAGCGACGCGGAACTGATCATCCGCGTCCGAAGCGGCGACGTGAACGCGATGGGCGAGCTCTACGAGCGCCATCGCGAGCCCGCGCTGCGCGTCGCGCGCGCGACCTGCCGCGATCCGCACCTCGCGGAGGACCTCGTCAGCGCCGCGTTCGAACGCGTGCACGGGGCGATCACGCGCGGCGCCGGGCCCGACGACTCGTTCCGCGCGTACCTCTACACCGTCATCCGGCGGCTCGCCTCCGACGCCGGCATGCTCAAGTCGCGCGAGCAGGACACCGACGACTGGTCGCCGTTCGAGGCGCGGACCGCGGTCGGCGACGACGCGGAGCGCACGCTGGAGGCGCAGCTCGTCGCCAAAGCCTTCGCGACGCTCCCCGGGCGCCAGCAATCGGTCCTCTGGTACCTCGAGGTTGAGGGCCTGACCCCGCTGCAGGCGGCGCCGCTCTTCGGACTGTCGCCGAACGCGACGAGCGCGCTCGCGGTCCGCGCCCGCGACGCCCTGCGCGTCGCCTACATCCAGGCGCACGTCTCCGACAACCCGGTCCACGTCGACTGCGCGCCGGCGCGCCGGCTCATGGGCGGCTACCTGCGCTCCTCCTTGTCGCAGCGCGACGCGGCCCGCGTCGAGGCGCACCTCGTCGAATGCGACGAGTGCCCGCTCGTGCTCGAGGAGATCAAGGACGTCGGCTACGGGCTCAAGTCGGTCTTCGGCCCGCTGCTCATCGGCGGCGGGGTGCTCGGGGGTGCGCTCACGGCGATCAGCGGCGGCAGCGAGGGCGCGATGGCGGCGGCGCTCGGCGCCGGCGCGGTGGGCGCCGGCACCGCGGGATCGGTCGGCGGCAACGGCGTGGCGGGCGGCGCGAGCCGCTCCACGAGACAGGGCATGAACATCGCGATCGCCGCGGCGAGCGTCCTCGCCGTGCTCGGGATCGCGACCGTCGTGTCGGCGGCCGTCACGACGACTCCGGCGGAGTCCACGCAGGCCCCACCCGCGGCGACCGCCCCGCTCGCGCCGCCCGCGACCCCGCGACCGACGCCCACCCCGTCGCCTACCCCGAGCCCCACGCCCACTCCGACGCCGACGACCCCGGCGCCCGTCGGCCCGGCCCCGGTCGCCGACCCGGTCCCGCCGCCCCCCGCGCCGCAGGACCTCCCGTCCGTCGCGGCGCTCACGATCGACTTCACCGAGGACTCGCAGCAACCCGACCTCAGCTGGCTCGGCCGCGTGCTCGTCACCGCGACGAACTCGAACACCTGGCCGATCGACGCGCAGCTGCGGGTCACGCTGCCCGCGGGCCTCACGGTCGACCCGGGACGCCCGCTCGAAGGCGTCGCCGACTGGGCCTGCAGTGCGCTGACGACGAGCCCGATCGCCTGCACCTCCGCGGACATTCCCCCGGCCGGGACGGTCCACCTCACGATCCCCGTCACGATCGACGCCGCCGCGCTCGGCTCGCGCCCGACCGCGAACGTCTCGGTGAGCAGGTCGTAGGCTTGATGTCGTGACATCGCAGGCTCAGGGCAGTGCTTCCCCGACTGCTCGGCCGGCGGTCGACACGGTCGTCAACGCGGCGGAGACCCCCGAGCGCACGCAGCCGTACGCGGCGCTCGGCCTCAAGCCCGACGAGTACGAGCGCATCCGCGAGATCCTCGGCCGCCGCCCGACCTCGGGCGAGCTCGCCATGTACTCCGTCATGTGGTCCGAGCACTGCTCCTACAAGTCCTCCAAGGTGCACCTGCGCCAGTTCGGCCAGAAGGTCACCGACGAGATGCGCGAGCGCCTCATGGTCGGCATGGGGGAGAACGCCGGCGTCATCGACGCGGGCGAGGGCTGGGCGGTGACGTTCAAGATCGAGTCCCACAACCACCCGTCCTTCGTCGAGCCGTTCCAGGGCGCCGCGACCGGCGTCGGCGGCATCGTCCGCGACATCATCTCGATGGGCGCGCGCCCCGTCGCCGTCATGGACGCGCTGCGCTTCGGCCGGGTCGGCGACCCCGACACCGCCCGCGTCGTCCACGGCGCGGTCGCCGGCATCGCGTTCTACGGCAACTGCCTGGGCCTGCCCAACATCGGCGGAGAGACCCGCTTCGACCCCGTGTACCAGGCCAACCCGCTTGTCAACGCGCTCGCGGTCGGCGTCCTGCGGCACGAGGACCTGCACCTGGCGAATGCGAGGGGCGCGGGCAACAAGGTCGTGCTGTTCGGCGCCCGCACCGGCGGCGACGGCATCGGCGGCGCCTCGATCCTCGCGAGCGAGTCGTTCGAGGAGGGCGCCGGCAAGAAGCGCCCCTCGGTCCAGGTCGGCGACCCGTTCGCGGAGAAGGTGCTCATCGAGTGCTGCCTCGAACTGTTCGCGGGCGAGCTCGTCGAAGGCATCCAGGACCTCGGCGCCGCCGGCATCTCCTGCGCGACCTCGGAGCTCGCCTCCAACGGCGATGGCGGCATGCACGTCGAGCTCGACAAGGTGCTGCTGCGCGACCCGAGCCTGACGCCCGAAGAGATCCTCATGTCGGAGTCGCAGGAGCGGATGATGGCGATCGTCCGCCCCGAGCAGCTCGAGGGCTTCCTCGCGGTCACCGCGAAGTGGGAGGTCGAGACGTCGGTGCTCGGCGAGGTCACCGACACCGGCCGGCTCGTCATCGACTGGCACGGCGAGACGATCGTCGACGTCGACCCGCGCACCGTCGCCGTCGACGGCCCCGTCTACGAACGACCGATCGCCTACCCGGCATGGATCGACGCGCTCAACCTCGACACCGCCGCCGCGCTGCCTCGGTCCGACGAGCCGGCCGACCTGCGCGCGCAGGTGCTGCAGCTCGTCACGCACCCCAACCAGGCCGACACGAGCTGGATCACCTCGCAGTACGACCACTACGTCATGGGCAACACGGCGCTCGCCGCCCCCGACGACGCCGGCATGGTGCGCATCGACGAGGAGTCGGGCCTCGGCTTCGCCGTCGCGACCGACGCCAACGGCCGCTACTGCCAGCTCGACCCGTACCTCGGCGCCCAGCTCGCGCTCGCGGAGGCCTACCGCAACGTCGCCGCGACCGGTGCGACGCCCGCCGCCGTCTCCGACTGCCTCAACTTCGGCTCGCCCGAGGATCCCGAGGTCATGTGGCAGTTCTCGCGCGCCGTCACCGGTATCGCGGACGGGTGCATGGAGCTCGGCGTCCCGGTGACCGGCGGCAACGTGTCGTTCTACAACCAGACCGGCACCTCGCCCATCCACCCCACCCCGATGATCGCGGTGCTCGGCCTCATCGATGACGTCGCCCGGCGCATCCCCTCCGGCTGGCAGGACGACGGTCACAACATCTACCTCCTCGGCACGACCGCGCTCGAGCTCGACGGGTCCGCCTGGGCCGACGTCGTCCACGGCCACCTCGGCGGCCGCCCGCCCGCGGTCGACCTCGGCTTCGAGCGGCGCCTCGCCGAGACGATCTCGGCGGCCGCGCTCGAGTCGCTCGTCGACTCGGCCCACGACCTCTCCGACGGGGGGCTCGCGCAGACCCTCGTCGACGGCGTGCTGCGCTTCGGCATCGGGGCGCGGGTGTGGCTCGAGGAGATCATGGAGCGCGACGGCGTCGACGCGGCGACCGCGCTCTTCTCCGAGTCGACCGGTCGCATGCTCGTGACGGTCCCGCGTGAGGACGACGTCAAGTTCCTCGGCCTGTGCCGCGGCCGCGACATCCCCGTGATGCGGATCGGCGTCACCTCGGCGACCGGCGAGCTCGAGGTGCAGGGTCGGTTCGTGCTCGGCGTCGACGAGCTCGCGGCCGCGTCCCGCACGACGCTCCCCGCCGCGTTCGCCTGATCGGCGACCCTCCCCGGGGGTGCGAGACTCGGGTTGTAGATCTCGCGCCCCCGGGTTGCGGGCCCCTTTCGGGTCCGGGGCTACCGCGCGGGTTTCAAGCCCCCGCGCCGCGAACTGCGCCGGGTGTGCCGGAGCCCCGCGACTCCCGCACCTCCCTCGCGGTCGGGTGCGGCACGCACTGCATCGACGTGGGGGACGTCCAAGTGCGCGCGCGATCCGCGCGTGGAGCCGGCCGCGCACGACGCGGAGGCGGATTGCGGCCACGGCGCCGGACCAGCCGACGCCACGGCGGAGCGGGGCCGCGGCCGATCTGCGGTAGCGCTTCGGAACATGGCGGACCTCCCCTCCGGATGAAGAGACGGGGGGACGACGCGAGCATGACGCGATTCCGCGAACCTTTTCTCGCTGCGCGCCCCGGCTAGCATCCAAGGGTGGGGGCCACGGCGATCGACTTCAGCGGCCCGCGGCCCGCGTGGTCGCCCGGGCTCGCCCCCGCGCTGCTGCTCGCCGGCTCCGCCGTGCTGCTCTTCCCGCTGCGCTGGCTCATCCCCGGGTGGATCGCGCTCGCCGCCGCGGTCGGCCTCGCCTGGTGGCTCGACCGCCTGCAGCGCACGACGCGCCTCGGCCCGGACCTCACGGTCATCGCCTCGGGGCTCGTCATCGTCAGCTCCGTCTCGGTCGCCGCCGACATCAGCTGGGGCAACTTCTTCCTGCTCGGCGTCGTCTTCGCCGCGGCGGTCGCAGTGCCCTACCTGCTCTCACGGCTCGTCTTCAAGGACCGCGTGACGCGTTTCCCGTGGCGCGGCGCCTGGCCCTGGACGCCGCTGCAGTGGGGCTACCTCGCGCTCGTGCTCGTCGTCGGGTGGCTCGTCCTGCCGTTCTTCTTCATCACCTCGGGCGTCTACGCGAACTGGCCGGCCGTGCACGAGTGGCACGAGATCGGCCGCCTGTTCGTCGGTGTCAACGCGGTCGGTGCGTGGGACGAACTGTTCTTCATCTGCACGATCTACGCACTGCTGCGCCGCCACTTCCCGAACTGGCAGGCGAACGCGTTGCAGGCGATCGTGTTCGTCGCGTTCCTCTGGGAGCTCGGCTACCAGTCCTGGGGGCCCGTGCTGACGATCCCGTTCGCGCTGCTGCAGGGGTGGCTCTTCGGGCGCACCAAGTCACTCGCCTATGTGCTGACGGTGCACCTGCTGTTCGACCTCATCGTCTTCCTCGTCATCGTCCACGCGAGGAACGAGGGCGCGCTCCCGATCTTCCTGATCTAGCGGCTCACAGCACGAGCCATCCGAGGAGGCCGGCCCCGATCACGACCGCCCACGCCGGCGCCTTCCACGCGGCGAGTACGACGAACGCGACGACCGCGATGCACAGCGCCGGCACGGAGGTCACGCCGGCGGTGAACACCGGGTCGTAGAGGGCGGCGGCCAGGATCCCGACGACGCACGCGCCGACGCCCATGAGTGCACGGCGGGCGGGGCGGCTCGTGCGCAGGCGGGCCCAGAACGGCAGCGCCCCGACGACGAGGAGCGCCGAGGGTACGAAGATGGCGACGAGGGCGACCGCTGCGCCGAGAAGCCCGGACGGCCCGGAGCCCATGACCGCGCCGAGGTAGGCGGCAAAGGTGAAGAGCGGCCCCGGCACGGCCTGCGCCGCGCCGTACCCCGCGAGGAACGCGTCGGCGCTGACGAGCCCCGTTGGCACCGTCTCCGCCTCCAGCAGCGGCAGCACGACGTGCCCGCCGCCGAAGACGAGCGACCCCGCTCGAGTGAAGAGGTCGACGAGGCGCAAGGTCGGGTCCTGCGTCACGGTGGCGAGGATCGGCAGGCCGATGAGCAGCAGCGCGAGGACCCCGAGGCATACGATCGCCGCCGGACGGCCGACGCGGATCGTCAGCGGTGCGTCGTCGGTGATGGCCGGCTCACGCAGCCACAGCACGCCGATGATGCCCGCGACGACGATCGCGACAACCTGCGCGGCCGGGTGCGGGAAGAGCAGCACGCCGACGAGGGCCAGTCCCGCGATGCTCGCGCGCTTCGCGTCGGGTGCGAGGGTGCGCGCCATCGCGATGACGGCGATCGCGACGACTGCGACGGCGGCCGCTTTGAAGCCGGAGATCCAACCCGTCCCGGCGACGTCGACGAGCGAGGACGCGCCGAGGGCGAATGCGACGAGCAGTATCGCCGAGGGCATCGTGAACGCGACCCAGGCGGCGAGCAGGCCGAGCCAGCCCGCGCGCTGCAGGCCGATCGCCATGCCGACCTGGCTCGAGGCGGGGCCGGGGAGGAACTGACAGAGCGCCACGAGTTCCGCGTAGGCGCCGTCGGAGAGCCAGCGGCGGCGCGCGACGAAGGCATCGCGGAAGTAGCCGAGGTGTGCGACCGGTCCGCCGAAGGAGGTGAGCCCGAGGCGCAGGAAGGCGAGGAAGACCTCGCCGGCAGTGCCCGGATGCGTCCTGCTCACGCGCCGCACCCTAGCGCCAGACGGTGAACCGTCGGTGGCGCCTACGCGCGCGCGAGCAGCGAGGTGAGCGCGCTCTTGAAGAGCCGCAGGCCGTCGACGCCGGAGCGCATCGCCGCGTCGGTGTCGGGCCCGAAGCCGGGCTCGACGGCGTGCTCGGGGTGCGGCATGAGCCCGACGACGTTGCCGCGGGCGTTCGTGACCCCGGCGATGTCGTTCATCGATCCGTTCGGGTTGACGTCGAGGTACCGGAAGACGACGCGGCCCTCGCCTTCGAGCTCGCGCAGCGTCTCATCGGTCGCGATGTAGCCGCCCTCGCCATTCTTCAACGGAATGACGAGCTCCTCGCCGACGGCGAAGTCGTTCGTCCACGCGGTGTCCGCGTGCTCCACGCGCAGCCGCTGGTCGCGGCAGATGAAGCTGCCGTGGTCGTTGCGGATGAGGCCGCCGGGCAGCAGCTGCGCCTCGACGAGGATCTGGAAGCCGTTGCAGATCCCGAGGACCGGCATGCCGGCGTTCGCCGCGTCGACGACCTCGCGCATGATCGCGGCCTGCGCGGCGATCGCGCCGCACCGCAGATAGTCGCCGTAGGAGAAGCCGCCGGGCAGCACGACGGCGTCGACGCCCTGGAGGTCGTGGTCGGCGTGCCAGAGCGGCACGGCCTCGGCACCGGCGATCCGCACGGCCCGCTGCGCGTCGCGGTCGTCGAGCGAGCCCGGGAAGGTGACGACCCCGATCCTCGTCATCGGGTGCTCCGGCCGTCGCGCGTCATCAGCGGGTCTCCCCCGACGCGCCCTCGTCGAGCTCGTCGAGCAGGTCCTCGCTCGAGCGCAGGTGGATGGAGACGACGTCCTCGATGACCGCGTTGGACAGCAGATCCTCCGCGAGCGTGCGGACCTCCGCGAGGACCGCATCGGTCACCGGACCGTCGACGGTGAGCTCGAAGCGCTTGCCGATCCGCACCCCCTCGATCGCGCTAGGACCGAGGCGGTTGATGGCGCCGAGGGTCGCCTTGCCCGCGGGGTCGAGCAGTTCGGGCTTCGGCATGACTTCGACCACGATCACCGGCACCCCCCAAGTCTATTCGTCGCTGGGCGTGCTCAGGGGGCGGTCGCGACGATCTCGGTGCCCCAGGGGTCGTCGAACGCGATCGTGCGGCCGTCGTCGCGGGTCGCGACACCGCGGGCGGCCAGGCGCTCCGCGAGGGCGCCCCGGGCGTCCGTGTCCGGCAGCGCGATCTCGACACGGCCGAGCCCCAGCCCCGCCGAACGCCGGCCCGCGCCCGCGGAGTGCCACGTGTTCATGCCGATGTGGTGGTGGTAGCCGCCCGCACTCGCGAACGCCGCCTGCGCGCCGAGGTGCGCGGTGAGGTCGAAGCCGACGATGCCGACATAGAAGTCGGTCGCCGTCTGGATGTCGCCGACCTGGAGGTGGACGTGGCCGACGCGGGCGCCGCCGATGCGCGGCTCGGCGGCGCCCGCCTCGGTGAGATGCTCCTCCAGGTACGCGTTCGGGTCGAGGCGCACGACGCCCATGTCGACGATGCCGTCGTGCCAGCGCCACTGCGAGCGGTCGCGGTCCCAGTAGAGCTCGACGCCGTTGCCCTCCGGGTCGTCGAAGTAGAACGCCTCGCTGACGAAATGGTCGGAGCTCCCGGTGAAGGATCCGGGGTGGCGGCGAGCGACCGAGTACACGGAGGCGGCGAGCGCCGCGGGCGTGTCGAAGAGGATCGCCGTGTGGTACAGCCCGGCCTCGTGGCGTCCCGCGTGCCGCAGCTCCGGCGCGTGCTGCAGGATCACGACCTCCTGCTCGCCGCGGCCGAGGACCATGCTCGAGAGGTCCTCGCGCAGCACATCGAGCCCGACGGCGTCGCGATAGTAGGCGGTCATCGCGTCGAGGTCGGCGACGCGCAGCGTCACGGCGCCCATCCCGGTGTCCGCGGCGATCGATTCGCTCATGCCCGATCCAACCACGTCGGCGGGGCGAATGTTCCGGAAGCTCAGGCGCTCAGGCGCTGAGGCGCTCGACGAGCGCAGCGTAGCGCGCCGCGGTCGCCGCCACGATGTCGTCGTCGAGGCGCGGCGGCACGCCCTCGCCGTCCCAGCGCGCCGCGAGCCAGTCCCGCACGCCCTGCTTGTCCCAGCTCACCCCGCGCCGACCCCGCTCGTAGGCGGCGAGATCCCAGTAGCGACTCGAGTCGCTCGTGAGCACCTCGTCGCCGAGCACGACGTCGTGCTGCTCGTCCGCACCGAACTCGAACTTCGTGTCCGCCAGGATGACGCCTCGCGCCTCGGCGATCGCGCTCGCCCGCCGGAAGATCGAGATGCTCGTCGCGCGGAGCCGCTCCGCGACGTCCGCGCCGACGAGCTCGATGACGCGGTCGAACGCGATGTTCTCGTCATGCTCGCCGAGCGGCGCCTTCCAGGCGGGGGTGAAGATCGGCTCGGGGAGCCGATCACCGTCGCTCAGTCCCGCGGGCAGCTCGACGCCGCAGATTGCGCCGGTCGCCTGGTACTCCTTCCAGCCGCTCCCCGAGAGGTACCCGCGGACGACGCATTCCACGGGGTGCATATTGAGCGTGCGCACGAGCATCGACCGGTCCGCGACCTCGACTGGGATCGGCGACTCGTCGGCGACGAGATGGTTCGGCACGTCGTCGAGCGTCGCGAACCACCACCGGGAGAGCCGCGTCAGCAGCGCACCCTTCCCCGGGATCGCCGGCTCGAGCACATGATCGAACGCGCTCACCCGGTCGCTCGCGACGAGCAGCACCTGCCCGGGCAGGTCGTCCCGGGTGTAGAGGTCGCGGACCTTGCCCGAGTACACGCGGGTCCAGTCGCGCAGTGCCGACGTCACGTCGCCACCTGCGCCGCGATGTCGGTGCGGTAGCGGCCGCCCTCGAGCTCGATCCGCTCGAGCGCCGCATAGGCCGCCGCCCGGGCGCCCGCGAAGTCGGGCGCCGTCGCGACGACGGAGAGCACGCGGCCGCCGGTCGCGACCATGCCGCCCTCCGGCGTTCTCGCCGTCGCCGCGTGCGCGATCGACACGCCCTCGACCGCGTCGAGGCCCGTGATCGGGCGCCCTGTGACGGGCGCCTCGGGGTAGCCCTCGCTCGCGAGGACGACGGTGATCGCGACGTCGTCGATGAATGCCGGTGCGGGAATATTCGCGAGCCGGCCGGTCGCCGCGGCGAGCAGCAGCTCCGAGAGCGGCGAGGCGAGTCGGGCGAGCACGACCTGCGTCTCCGGGTCGCCGAAGCGCGCGTTGAACTCGATGACCTTGATGCCGCCGGGGGTCACGATAAGGCCGCAGTAGAGCAGGCCGATGAACGGCGTCTGCTCCGCGGCGAGCTGACGCACGGTCGGCAGCGCGACCCGCTCGGCGACCTCCTCGACGAAGCCGTCGGGCAGCCACGGCAGCGGCGAGTACGCGCCCATGCCGCCCGTGTTGGGCCCGGCGTCGCCGTCGAACGCGCGCTTGAAGTCCTGCGCCGGCGTGAGCGGGACGACGTGCGTGCCGTCGCTCACGAAGAACAGCGACACCTCCGGCCCCGTCAGGAACTCCTCGATGAGCACCTCGCCGTGCTGGAGCCAGAAGGCGGCGTGGGTGACGGCCTCCGCGCGGTCCGAGGTGACGAGCACGCCCTTGCCCGCCGCCAGGCCGTCGGCCTTCACGACATAGGGCGCGCCGATCTCGTCGAGCGCGGCCTCCGCCTCGGCCAGCGTCCTCGCGCGCGCCGCCGCGCCCGTCGGGACCCCCGCCGACTCCATGATCCGCTTCGCGAACGACTTGCTGCCCTCGATCGCGGCCGCCGCACGGCCCGGGCCGAAGACGGGGATGCCGCGCGGCCGCAGCGCGTCGGCGACGCCGGCGACGAGCGGCGCCTCCGGGCCGATCACGACGAGGTCGATCGAGCTCGACACCGCGTAGTCGGCGACGACCACCGGATCGGCGGGGTTCAGGGCGACGGTCTCGGCGTCCGCCGCGATACCGGCGTTGCCCGGCGCGGCGATGATCTCGTGACCGCCCTCGCGCACGAGCGCCTTGACGATCGCGTGCTCCCGGGCGCCGGATCCGAGGACGAGGATTCGCATGCGCACCAGCCTAGGAGGCGGCACCGCGTGGTCGCCGCGGGCCCGGTGCTGACTAGCGTGGGAGCGTGCCGGCGACGACGAAGCGCGCGACCGCGGCGGTCATCGTCGTGGCCGCGATCGCGGCCGTAGTGTGGGTCACCGTGTGGGCCACCAATGCGGGAACGACGCCGCAGCCGCCGACGCCGCCGGCGCCGACAGAGCCGGCGTCCGACGGGGCGGACGAGATCGCGGAGCTCTTCGCCGCCCAGGAGAGCGACGTGCAGGTGCGCGGCACGGGCCGGGTCGTGCGCCTCCTGCCCGACGACGTCGAGGGCGACCGGCACCAGCGCTTCATCCTGGAGCTGCGCGGCGGCATGACGGTGCTCATCGCGCACAACATCGACGACTTCCCGAGGCTGGACGGCCTCGCGCTCGGCGACGTCGTCGGATTCCACGGCGAGTACGAGTGGAACGAGCTCGGCGGCACGATCCACTGGACGCATCGCGACAATCGCGGCGACCACGTCGACGGCTGGCTCGAGTGGAACGGGCGGCGCTATTGGTGAGGCGTATCGACGACGAGACGGGCGCGGCGGCGCTCGCGACCCTGCGACGTGCCGCGGCGGATGGCGGCTCTCAGGTCGAGCGCGCACCAGGCGGCTCCCCGAGCGAGCGCAGCGAGTCGCAGGGTGGCGGAGAACGCGAGGTGCTCGCGACCGCGGTGCGCTGGACCCTGCAGCGCCTCGCCGAGCGCGCGCCCGGCCACACCGTCGAGGTCCGCGTCCCGCCGTTCGGCGCCGTGCAAGCGGTCGAAGGTCCGCGCCACACCCGCGGCACCCCGCCGAACGTCGTCGAGACCGACGCGCGGACCTGGCTCGCGCTCGCGACGGGCGAGCTGGCGTTCTCCGCCGCGCTCGCCGACGGACGCGTCCACGCCTCGGGCACGCGCACCGACCTGAGCGATCACCTGCCGCTCGTCTGAGCGGCCCCGCCTCTCGCACGGTCGTGGTGCGAATGTGGAGTCGCGGTGCGGGAGAATGTCCGGGTGGACGAGACGCACGAGACGAGGCCGGCCCGGGTGCGGCGCGCGCCGCGGATCGGGGTCTTCATCGGCCTGGGCGCGATCCTCGGGATCGTCGTCACGATCGCGGTCACGACCTCGTTTCCCGCGGACCCGAACGTCGGGATGTGGGCGACCGTCGCATACATGAGTCTCTACGGCGTCACGGGCGGCATCGTCCTCGGTGCGATCGCGGCGCTCATCGCCGATCGGGTGAGCCGGCGTCGCATGCAGCCGGTGACCGTCGAGCGCGGCCGGGTCGGCGAGCGCTCGGAGCCCGCCGGCGAGACGCCGATGCCGGAGGCGAGCGAGGCGCCGACTGCGGGCGCCACGAGCTCGGCCGACGAGCCGGTCCCGGGCGATCCCGCGGAAAACCCTGGTGGCGGCGCGGCCGATCGGACGTAGCCTGCTGGCGTGAATGCCAGCATCTCCCCCTACGTGATGTACCCCGGCAACGCGGGCGAGGCGCTCGCGTTCTACGCCTCGATCCTCGGCGGCACGCCCGACACGACGCCGTACACCGCGTTCGGCTACGCGGACGGACCGCTACGGCGTCGAGTGGATGGTCAACGCCTCGCCGGCCCCGTGAGCCGGATCAGCTGAGCTGGTTCGCCTCGACCCAGGCGAGGTACTCCTCCGTGACCGTGCCCGTCACGTACTCGCCCGTGAAGCACGACATCTCGAGCGACGTCACCGCGGAGCCCTCGATGATCGCTGACTCCATGTCGGCGACCTCCTGGTAGACGAGGTGGTCGGCACCGAGCTCGATGCCGATCTCGGGGATCGAGCGGCCCGCGGCGACGAGCTCCTGGCGGGACGGCATGTTGATGCCGTAGACGTGCGGGTAGCGCACCGGCGGTGCCGCCGAGGTGAACGTGACCGAGTTCGCGCCGGCGGCGCGGGTCATCTCGACGATCTCGCGCGAGGTCGTGCCGCGCACGATCGAGTCGTCGACGATGAGCACGTTCTTGCCCTTGAACTCGCTGCCCATCGCGTTGAGCTTCTGCTTGACGGACCGCCGGCGCTGCTCCTGGCCCGGCATGATGAACGTCCGGCCGACGTAGCGATTCTTGTAGAAGCCCTCGCGGTACTCCAATCCGAGCCGTTGCGCCACCTGCATCGCGGCGGGCCGCGACGAGTCGGGAATCGGCATGACGACGTCGATCGAGCCCGAAGGCGTGTGCTTCGCGATCGTGTCGGCGAGCCGGTCGCCGAGCCGCAGCCGCGCCTCGTACACGGAGATGCCGTTCATGATCGAGTCGGGGCGGGCGAGGTAGACGTACTCGAACGAGCACGGGATGAGGCGCGGCTCCTTCGCGCACTGGCGCGAGTAGAGCTCGCCGCTGCGCGTGATGAAGATCGCTTCGCCCGGGGCGACGTCCCGCACGATCTCGTAGTCGGAGTTCTCCAGCACGAGCGATTCGGAGGCGACGATCCACTCGGTGCCGACGAGCCCCTCGGACTTCTTGCCGAGGATGAGCGGCCGGATGCCGTACGGGTCGCGGAACGCGAGCAAGCCTTCGCCGCCGACGAGGGCGATGCACGCGTAGGAGCCTTCGACGCGCTCGTGCAGCGTCTCGATCGCGTCGAACACCTGGTCGGGGTCGAGCGAGGAGCCGCGCACCTGCTGCTGCAGCTCGTTGGCGAGGACGTTGACGAGCAGCTCGGTGTCGGAGCTCGTGTTGAGGTGGCGGCGGTCCTTGTGGAAGAGGTCGTCGGTGAGCTCGCGGACGTTCGTCAGGTTGCCGTTGTGCACGAGCACGATGCCGTAGGGCGCGTTGACGTAGAAGGGCTGCGACTCTTGCTCCTTATTGGAGTCGCCGCGCGTCGTGTAGCGCACGTGGCCGAGGCCCGTCGTGCCGAGGAGGCTGCGCATGTCGCGCGTACGGTAGGCCTCCCGGACCTGGCCGCTCGCCTTGTGCATGTGGATCGTGGATCCGTCCGCGGTGGCGATGCCGGTGGAGTCCTGACCGCGATGCTGGAGCAGACCGAGGGCGTCGTAGATCTGCTGCGCGACGGGGCTGGACGAGACGATGCCGACGATGCCGCACATGCGCTGGGTGGCTCCCTGGGGTCGATCGGGACGTTACGGTTCATCCTCGCACAGGGGGTCTGTGCGCCCGCGCTCGTCGCGCCGTTCGACCCGGCGAGCCTGCCGTACGCCGCCTCCACGGCATAGGCTCGCGGCATGAGCGCGTTTCCGCCGCCGGATCGCGAGGCGGCCGCCATGCTGTGGGGGCAGTACCTTGCCGCGCATCCGGAGGCCGCGGAGCTCGCGCCCGACTACGACGTCGAATGCTACGGCGACAGCGTCGAGCTCGCCGACGAGCTCCTCGCGCTCGTCGTCGCGGGCGGCAAGCGGGCGACCGCGAGCCTCGTCGACGACTTCCGCCACGAGGGCCAGGCGCTGCCGAGGATCGGCAGTCACTGGATCGCCTGCGACGGTCGCGGGGCGCCCCGGGTCGTGCAGCGCTCGATCGACCTGCGGATCGGTTTGATCGAGTCGGTCGACGAGGCGTTCGCCTGGGACGAGGGCGAGGGCGACAGGACGCGAGCGGACTGGCTCGCCGGGCATCGTCGCTATTTTGCGCGCACGCTCGCCGCACGCGGGGTCGTGTTCGACGAGGCGCGGATGCCGGTCCTGTTCGAGCGATTCGTGGTGGTCTGGCCGCCGGAGCTCGCGGACTGAGTCGCACGATCGCGTTCATCCGGCGCAGTTGCATGCTCCGGGGGCGCGGAAGGTGCGTTTGCGCCGGATGAACGCGATGGGCGCGGCGGGCGGGCAAGGGCCGCTCCCGCGAGGCCGGTAGCCTGGGAGTGTGAGCGACTCCGCAGCCACCTATCGCGCCGCCGGTGTGGATGTCGCGGCCGGCGACCTCGCGGTCGAGCTCATGAAGCAGTCGGTGACGCGCACGCACGGTCCCGAGGTGCTCGGCGGGGTCGGAGGCTTCGCGGGGCTCTGGGACGCGAGCGCGCTGCAGGGCTACCGCCACCCGCTGCTCGCGACGTCGACGGACGGCGTCGGCACGAAGGTCGCGATCGCCCAGGCGCTCGACATCCACGACACGATCGGCCAGGACCTCGTCGCGATGATCGTCGACGACATCGTCGTGGTCGGCGCGAAACCGTTGTTCATGACCGACTACATCGCGTGCGGCCGCGTCGTGCCGGACCGGATCGCGGCGATCGTGCGCGGCATCGCGGAGGCCTGCGAGGCGACCGGCACCGCCCTCGTCGGCGGCGAGACGGCGGAGCACCCGGGCCTGCTGGGTCCCGACGAGTACGACGTCGCGGGCGCGGCGGTCGGCGCGGTCGAGGCGGACGCGGTGCTCGGCCCGGAGCGCGTCGAGGACGGCGATGTCGTGCTCGCGCTCGCCAGCTCGGGCCTGCACTCCAACGGCTTCTCGCTCGTGCGCCACATCCTCGCGACCGCGTCGATCGACGTGCGCGACGAGCTCCCCGAGTTCGGCGGCATCGTCGGCGAGACCCTGCTCGCGCCGACGCGCCTCTACACGGCGCCGCTCATCGGCATCCTCGAGGACCCGGAGTTCGGCCGCGGGATCCATGCTCTCAGCCACGTCACGGGTGGCGGCATCGCCGCGAACCTCGCGCGAGTCCTGCCCAAGGGCACCTCGGTCGAGCTCGACCGCTCGACCTGGTCGCCGAGCAGCGTCTTCCGGGTGCTCTCCGACATCGCCGGCACGTCGCTCGAGTCCGCCGAGGGGACCTGGAATCTGGGGATCGGCTTCCTCGCGGTCGTCGCAGAACGCGATGCGGCCGCGATCTCCGCGGCGCTCGCGGCCGCCGGCATCCCGGCCTGGGAGGCGGGACGGGTGTCGACGCGACCCTTGGGCTCGGCTTCGCCTCGCTCAGGGAGCGGGGAGGGCGCGCCTCGCTCCGGGAGCGACGGCGGCTCGGGGGTCGACGAGCAGGACGGCTGGGTCGTCGGCGCCAAGGGCGTCGACGGCGGAGCGGTCAGACTCGTCGGCCGCTACGCGGACTGAACCGCGTCGGAGTCCTCTTCGTCGCCCTCGAGGTCGTCCTCGTCGTCGAACTCCGCATACTTGGCGGCGATGTCGTCGTAGTCCGACTGCCCGCCCGATTCCGCGAGTTCGCGCTCGAGCGCGCTGTAGTTCGTATCCGGGCTGAAGTACTTCAGTTCGCGGGCGACCTTTGTATGCTTCGCCTTCTGACGGCCGCGGCCCATCTGGCCACCCCTTTGCATGACAGGAAAGACTGGCCAAGAGTCTATCACCGGAAGGCATCGTGGCCGTCCCACCCCCGACACCGCGGCGCTGCCGGTCCCTCCTAGGCTGGGGCGCATGCACGAGCCCACCGCCCACGCGCCGGTGGTCGTGATCGGCGCGGGTCAGGCGGGCCTCTCGGTGGCCTACTTCCTGCGCCGCCTGGGGCTGGATCCGGGCAACGATTTCGTCATGCTCGATCGCGGTCCGGGGCCCGGGGGCGCGTGGCAGCACCGCTGGAGCGCGCTGCGGATCGGCACGGCGCACCGCATCGCAGATCTGCCCGGCATGGAGGAGCTCGGTGTGAGCTTCGAGACGGCCGACCGCTCAGCGCCCGCCCGGGATATCGTCGCCGACTACTACGGGCGCTACGAGGACCACTACGGCCTCCAGGTCGTCCGCCCGGCCGAGGTGCTGGGTGTCGTGAACCGCGGCACCGACCTCCTCACGACGTTCCGCGACGGGGACGGGGACGAGCTCACGGTGGAGTCCGAGATCGTCGTCAACGCCTCGGGCACGTGGGGCGCGCCGTTCGTGCCCTGGTATCGGGGGCGCGACACCTTCCTCGGTCCACAGGTGCACACGGCCGACTACACGGGCGCGGACCGCTTCGCGGGGCAGCGCGTCGTCGTCGTCGGGGGCGGCACCTCGGCGATGGGTTTCGTGCTCGAGCTCGAGTCGGTCGCGTCGGAGATCGTGTGGGTGAGCCGGCGCCCGATCGACTGGGTGGACGAGACCCCGGATGCGAATCTCGAGGGGCGGCTCGACGCGGTCACGCGGCAGGACGAGGCGGCGCGCGCCGGACGCGCACTGCCGAGCATCGTGAGCGGGACGGGGATCCCGCGCTCGCGCCGGGTCCAGCAGGGCATCGATCGGGGGCTGCTGCACGCCCACCCGATGTTCTCCGCGATCGAGCCGGACGGCGTGCGCTGGGAGCCCGGCGTGCGCGAGGACGGCGTGGAGTTCTTCGCGGCGGACGTAATCATCTGGGCGACCGGCTTCCGGCCGGAGCTGCGGCATCTCGCCCCGCTGCGGCTGCGCGAGCAGGCGGGCGGCGTCGTCGTCGCGCAGGGCAGCTCGTGGCGGGACCCGCGGGTGTTCTTCGCCGGCTACGGACCCCAGGCTTCGACGATCGGCGCGAACCGGGCGGGCCGCTTCGTCGCGCGGCAGGTCGTCGCGTCGCTGAGTCGCATCCGCGCCGCCCGCAAGGGGTGAATGGAAGCTCCGCGGACTGGCCCTCGTACTGGGGGAGCAGTGCCCTGCATCGCGAGGTGCCCCGGGAGTAGCGTGGGCGCCGCGGTACGAACGGGTCCCGGGCTCCGTTCCGATCTCCGGGTCGGACGCCCCTCGGAGCCGGACCCGGCGGATCGGCATAAGAATCGCCCCGGGCAGCGCCCTGTCCCCAGTTGCCGCGACTGTCCGGGGTTGATTCTTGCGGCCCGGGAGCTCCGCGCGATCCCGCTCTATTCGACCTCGCCTGGCGGTGCCTCACGTGCAGTCGCGGGCCCCGCATTGAGCGCAAGGCACCGCCACACGCTCACACGAGCGCGAGAGCGATCGCGGCGCCCAGGGCCGCGCAGCCGAGCCCGAGCGCGACGCTGCCGGCGAGGTTGCCGACCGCGGCCCAGCCGCGCCCATCCAGCGCGAGGCGGACGGTGTCGACGGCGAACGTGCTGAACGTCGTGAACGCGGCGCACAGGCCCGTCGCCGCGATGAGCAGCCATGCCGCGGGGATCACCGAGGCGAGTCCGAAGAGGACGCCGACGAGGAGGCTGCCGATCGCGTTCACGACGAGGATCACGACCGGGAAGCGCTCCCGCCTGCCGAAGAGCACGACGGCGCCGTGGCGCAGCAGCGCGCCGGCGACGCCCGCCGCGAGCACGAGCGCGAAGAGGAGCCCGGCGCTCATGCCTCGTCCTCCTCGCGCACCGGCGCGCGGGGGATGAGGCGCGCACGGGCGATGCGACGGCCGAGCAGGATCCCGACGAGGGCGGCGAGCAGCCCCGCGAAGACCGAGCCGATGAGGAGGCCGGCCGCCTGCGCGAGCGAGCCGGGCTCGACCGAGCCGGGTCCGTGGGCGAGCGGGCCGCCCTGTGTCGTCGCGACGACGGCGATCATGATGCTGGAGAACGTCGTGAACGAGCCGAGCACGCCGGCCCCGAGCCCCGCGCGCACCCAGGGTGCGGCGCTCGACCAGGTGGCGGCCGTCAGCACGCCGAGCGCGAAGGCCCCGAGCGTGTTCGCGAGGATCGTCGACCACGGCACGGCGTCGAGCGCGTGCGGCAGCAGGAGGTCGAGCCCAAAGCGCGCGGAGGTGCCGATCGCGGCGCCGACTGCGACGGCGACCCAGCTCGCGATCGCGGCCAGTGTCGCGCCGCGATCAGCGGCGGGTGCGGCGGGCCGGCTCACGGCACCACGATAGGCGGGCGGCCGCCGTCAGTCGCGCCGCGCGCCCGAGTGCCGCTCCTGCGAGCGCGCGGGCGCGTCGACCCCGGTGATGTGGCGCCGGATGAGCGGGCGTGCGGGCTCCCCGCGACGGTCCTGCCCGGGCACGGGGCGCGGGGGTCGGCGCAGGAGCAGCTTCGCGTCGTCGAGCAGCCACGGCACGATCGCGACGGCGACGCCGGGCACGAGCAGGAGCTTCGCCTTGATGCGCTGCGACGCGTGGTTGTGCAGGATCGACTGCCACCAGTGGCCGACGACGAACTGGGAGAGGTAGACGGTCGTCACGTCGGAGCCGTGGGTGCGCCGGTGCTCGGCGATGTAGGCGATGAGCGGTTCGCTGATCCCGCGATACGGGGAGTCGAGGATCGTGAGCGGCACGAGGATGTCGTGCTCGGCCCACTGGCGCTCGAGCCGTGCGGCCGCCTCGCGGTCGATCGCGACGTGGACGGCTTCGAGCGTGTCGTGCCGCATCGCGATCGCGTAGTCGAGCGACTTCAGGCTCGGCTTGGTGAGCGCGCCGACGAGCACGATCGCGTGGTCGCCGCTCGCGCCGAACTCGGTCACGTCGTCGACGGCGAGCTCCCGCCCGACCTCGCGGTAGTAGCGGTGGATGCGGTACATGACGTACCAGAGCACGGGCATGAGCGCGAAGACGATCCAGGCGCCGTGCGTGAACTTGGTGATCGTCACGACGACGAGCACGCCGGCGGTGAGCACCGCGCCCGCGCCGTTGATGATGAGCCCGCCGACGGTGCCGCGTCGCGCGCCGCGTCGCCGTCGGCGCCGCCAGTGCACGACCATGCCGATCTGCCCGAGCGTGAAGCTCACGAAGACGCCGATGATGTAGAGCTGGATGAGGTGGGTCACGCTCGCCTGGAACGCGACGATGAGCAGGCCCGCCGCGACCGCGAGCGCGATCACGCCGTTGGAGTAGACGAGCCGGTCGCCGCGGGTGTTGAGCGACTTCGGCGCGTAGGCGTCGCGGGCGAGCACGGATCCGAGCAGCGGGAAGCCGTTGAACGCGGTGTTCGCCGCGAGCAGGAGGACGAGCGCGGTCGCGCCCTGGATGACGAAGAACGGGATCGAGTTCGCGCCGAACACGCTCGTCGCGAGCTGCGCGATGACGGACGACTGCGGCTGCGTCGCGCACGCCGCCCAGCCCTGCAGGTCGCAGGGGCTCTCGACGTAGTGGACCTGGGTGAGGAGTGCGAGCGCCGTGACGCCGACGAACAGGGCGATCGCGATCGCGCCCATGATGACGAGCGTGCGCTGGGCATTGCGCACCTTGGGCGCGCGGAACGCGGGCACGCCGTTGGAGACCGCCTCGACGCCGGTGAGCGCGGAGCAGCCGGAGGCGAAGGCCCGCAGGAGCAGCAGCACGAGGCCGGCCTGCGTGAGGTCGTGCGCCTCGACGCCGAACTGCGCCGACTCGGCGAGCGGAAGGTCGCCGGCGAGCCAGCGGGTGAGCCCCGCGACGACCATGACGGCGAGTGAGCCGATGAAGAGATAGGTGGGGATCGCGAACGCCTTGCCGGACTCGCGCACCCCGCGCAGGTTCATCGCGACGAGCACGACGACGAAGCCGACGGCGAGCCACACCCGGTAGGGGTCCAGGAACGGCAACGCCGAGATGATGTTGTCGACGCCCGAGGACACGGAGACGGCGACGGTGAGCACGTAGTCGACGAGCAGGGCCGCCGCGACGGTCAGCGCCGCCCACTGGCCGAGATTGCGCCGGGCGACCTCGTAGTCGCCGCCGCCGGACGGGTAGGCCTTGACGACCTGCCGGTAGCTGAGCACGACGATGACGAGGAGCGCGACGACGGCCGCCGCGACCCAGGGCGCGAAGCTCAGGAAGGCGAGGCCGCCGGCGGCCGTGAGGATGAGCAGCAGCTCCTGCGGCGCGTAGGCGACCGAGCTGAGCGGGTCGCTCGCGAAGACGGGCAGCGCGAGCCGCTTCGGCAGCAGCTGTCCTTCGAGCTCAGATGTGGGGAGCGGGTCGCCGACGATCCATCGCTTCGGGGATCTGCGTGCGCTCGACAGCCTCGTATCGGGAGGCTCCTGTTCTGTCACGGCGGGTGACATTACGCCGATTCCGGCGGACTGCAACTCGACGGCGTGTCGGGTCTAAACTCGCGACTCGTGGGGCGCTCGAGGGTTCGTCGGCTGTGGTGGCTGTGGGTGCTGCTCGGCGTCGTCGCCGCGCTCGTCGCGGTTGCGCTCGTCGTCGCGATCCCCATCCTCACGCACCGCGATCAGGGGCTCGCGGAGCAGGTGTCCTCGGGCGACCTGTCCTCCGCGACGGCGATCGGGGATGACGGGCGCACCCGGACGATCTCGGTGAGCGGGGCGGATGGCGTTCTCGTCGATCCGATGGCGCTCGTGCCCGGCGATCGGCTCGTGGTCACGGGCACCGGGTTCGACGCGTCGCGCGGCATCTATGTCGCGATCTGCGTGATCCCCGAGGCTGCGGATGTCAAGCCGGGGCCGTGCGTGGGCGGGGTGCCGCAGCAGACGCAGGATCCGGCGGCGAACGCGGGTGCCCAGCAGTTCGCGGCGAGCAACTGGATCAACGACGACTGGGCGTGGAAGCTGTTCGGCTCGCGCAGCTACGACTCCGTCGGGGACGGCGCCTTCACCGCCTACCTGCTCGTCGGCGATCCGGTCGGCGAGGGCTTCGACTGCCGCGTCGAGCGCTGCGGCATCGTCACCCGCAACGACCACACGGCGGCCTCCGATCGGGTCCAGGACGTCTACCTCCCGATCGGCTTCGCCTCGCGGGCCGAGTAGCGCGCAACGCGGTTCGGGACTGGGCTCAGCCCGGGATCCGGGACCAGTCGGTCGGGACCGCCCGGTAGCCGTCGCGCGCGACGACGGCGGCCGTCGCGAGCGAGCCCCAGACGCCGAGCGCGGCGAGCGCGATGAGCAGTGCGATCACGGGACGACCTCCTCGGCTTTGGCGACGCGCGCGGCCGCGATGCGCGCCCGCAGCGAGAACCAGGGCATCGTGACGTGCACCATCGGACCGATGAGGAGGGCGAACGCGATCGTCCCGATTCCCACGTTGCCGCCGAGCGCCCAGCCGATCGCGACGACGGTGATCTCGATGCCGGTCCGCACGACCCACACGGGCCAGCCGGTGCGGGCGACGATCCCCGTCATGAGCCCGTCGCGGGGTCCGGGGCCGAGCTCCGCGCCGATGTAGAGCCCCGTCGCGACCGCGACCATCGCGAGCCCGCCGGCGAAGACGAGGGCGCGGATCCAGATCTCCTCGGGGGCCGGCACGAACCACAGCACGAGCTGGGCCACCGCACCGACCATGACGGCGTTCGCGAGCGTCCCGATGCCGAGGCGCTGGCGCAGCGGGATCCACAGCAGCAGCACGACGCCGCTGATGAGGATCGTCGCGAGGCCGAAGTCGAGGGTCGTGACGCGGGCGACGCCTTGCGCGAGGACGTCCCATGGCGAGACGCCGACCGCCGCGATGACCATGAGCCCGACGCCGGCGCCGTAGGCGACGAGTCCCAGGATGAGCTGGGTGGCACGGCGGACGGCGAGGCGGGACATGAGTCAATCCAATTCGATGATTGGCCTTCGATCAACAGGCCAATTCAGCTACTGTGGCCTGGTGATCACGCTGAGCGCCCGAACACTGGCCTCCCGCCTCACGGACTGGCGGAGCGATGCGCCAGCCTATCGTTCGCTCGCGGACCGGATCCGGCTGCTCATCCTCGACGGCGTCGTCGTGCCGGGGACGCGCCTCCCGGCCGAGCGCGAGCTCGCCGCGGAGCTCGGCGTGAGCCGCACGACGATCGCCGCCGCCTACGCGGCGCTCCGCGACGACGGGTCGATCGACTCGGTGCGCGGCTCGGGCAGCATCGCGCGCGGCGCGCAGCGACCGCTGCAGCTCCCCGACCTCGGCGCAGGACCCCTCGACCTCAGCAAGGCCGTCATGCCGGCCTACTCGGGCCTCGCCGCCGCGATGCGCCGCACGACCGAGCTCGTGCCCGCGATGCTCGGCGACTTCGGCTTCGACCCGCTCGGGCGCGACGAGCTCCGCGACGCGCTCGCGGCCCGATACACGGCCCGCGGCCTCGCGACGACGCCAGACCAGATCATGGTGACGGTCGGCGCGCAGCACGCCATCACGCTCATCGCGCGCACCGTGCTGCGTCGCGGCGACCGCGTCCTCATCGAGAACCCGACGTACCCGCACGCGATGGACTCGATCGTCGCGGCCGGCGGGCGACTCGTGCCGGTCCCCGTCGACGCCGCGCATGGCTGGGACGCGCCCGCGCTCGAGCAGATCATCGAGCGCGGCAGCCCCGCGCTCGCCTACCTCATGCCCGACAACCACAACCCCACCGGCGCGACCATGCCGACCGCCCTGCTCGCGCGCACGCTCGAGCTCGCCGCCGCGCAGGGCACCGTCGTCGTGCTCGACGAGACCATGGGCGAGCTGACGATCGACGGCCCCACCCGCCTCCCCGCCGGCGCCTACGGCCCCGCGGTCATGGTCGGCTCCGTCGGCAAGAGCCTGTGGGGCGGGCTGCGCGTCGGCTGGGTCCGCGCCGACGCCGCCTTCATCCGCACCCTCACCCGGGCGCGGTTCGCGAGCGACCTGGGGACGCCGGCGTTCGAGCAGCTCGTCGTCGCCGAGCTCCTGCCCGACTTCGACGCCGTCCTCGCCGAGCGGATCGACTGGTTGCGGGCGGGGCGCGACCGGCTCCTCCGCGAGCTCGCGAGCCGCTTCCCCGAATGGCGGGTGCCCGAGCCCGCCGGCGGGCTGACCGCCTGGGTCGGGCTCGGCCGGCCTGCCAGCTCCCAGCTCGCCCTCGCGGCGCGCGGCGCGGGACTCGTCATCGCGCCCGGCCCGCGGTTCGCGGCCGACGGCGCGTTCGAGCGGTTCCTGCGCATCCCCTACTCTCTGCCCGAGGAGACGATGTCGCTCGCCCTCGACGTGCTCGAGCGGTCGTGGGCGGGCATCGCGGGCGCCGCCCCCGCCGCCCGCGTCGACGAGGAGTTCGCCGAGGTCGTCTGACCCACCAGGGCTCGGAGCCGCTCCCAGGCGGCCGTTGTCCCCCGTCAACTACCATCAACGCGGAAAGGGGGGTCCAGTGCATCGGCTCTCGGTCTTCAGCCTGCGAAATCGGGCGCTCATCGCGCTCGTCACCATCGTCGTCGCCGTCTTCGGCGGCATCACGCTGACGCAGCTCAAGCAGGAGCTCATCCCCTCACTGTCGCTCCCGCAGCTCTTCATCGTCACCAGCTACCCCGGCGCCGCGCCCGAGGTCGTCGAGAACGACGTGTCGACACCCATCGAGGACGCCATCCAGACGATCCCCGGCCTCGAGTCGACGACCGCGACGTCGAACGCGAACTTCTCCAACGTCACCGCCGCGTTCTCCTTCGGCACCGACCTCGCGACCGCGGAGCAGAAGGTCACGACCGCGATCAACCGCATCCGAAGCGCGCTGCCGGACGGGGTCGAGCCGAACGTCATCCGCTTCAACCTCTCCGACTTCCCCATCGTCCAGCTCGCCGTCTCGAGCGACCTCGACCCCGTCGAGCTCTCCGACCGGCTCGAGCGCATGGTCGTCCCCGAGCTGTCGCGCCTCGACGGCGTCGCGAGCGTCGCGTTGCAGGGCGCCGCGATCCAGCAGGTGCGGATCACCCCCGACAAGGACGCGCTCGCCGCCAACGGGCTGAGCACGCAGTCGATCACCCAGCTGCTCCAGTCCAGCGGCGTGCTGCTGCCCGCGGGGCAGATCACCGAGGACGGCGAGACGCTCACCGTCCAGGCGGGCCAGCAGCTCACGAGCACCGAGGACATCGCCTCGCTCGCGTTCCCCGCCCCGCCGAGCGCCTTCCAGCCGAGCTTGGACCTCGAGACCGGCGAGGTCACCGTCCCGACGCCGACCGTCGTCACGATCGCCGAGGTCGCCCAGGTGGAGGTCGTCGATCAGGCCGCGACCGGCTACTCGCGGGTCAACGGGCGCGACGCGCTCACGATCGCGGTCACCAAGACATCGGCGGGCAACACGGTCGCCGTCTCTCACGCCGTCGCGGCCGCCCTCCCGGGCCTCGCCGCTGCGGTCGGCGGCGCGACCGAGTTCACACCCGTCTTCGACCAGGCGCCCTTCATCGAGCGTTCCATCGAGGCGCTGACGCAGGAGGGCCTGCTCGGGCTCGTCTTCGCCGTCGTCGTGATCCTCGTCTTCCTGCTCTCGATCCGCTCGACGCTCGTCACCGCCGTCTCCATCCCCACCTCGGTGCTGCTCACCTTCATCGGCATGTGGGCGTTCGGCTACTCGCTCAACATCATCACGCTCGGCGGCCTCACCATCGCGATCGGCCGCGTCGTCGACGACTCGATCGTCGTCGTGGAGAACATCAAGCGACACATCGAGTCCGGGCAGGAGAAGCGTCGCGCGATCATCGACGCCGTCAAGGAGGTCGCGGGCGCCGTCACGGCCTCGACGATCACGACCGTCGCCGTCTTCCTCCCCCTCGGGCTCGTCGGCTCCGAAGTCGGCGAGCTCTTCCGGCCGTTCGCCGTCACCGTCGGCCTCGCGCTCATCGCGAGTCTCATCGTGTCGCTCACGATCGTGCCCGTGCTCTCCTACTGGTTCCTCGGCCGCGGACCGCGCGCGCGCCGCGGCAGGCACTCCGCCGCGGCCGAGTCGCGACCGAGCGACGAGGCCACCGTCGTCACGGGCCCCGTCGGCACGCACGGGCCCGCCGACTTCCTCCAGCGCGGCTACCTGCCGATCATCCGCTGGACGCTCAGGTACCCCGTGGTCGTGCTCCTCCTCGCCGCCCTGACGCTCGGCGGGTCGATCGCGCTCGCGCCGCTGCTCAAGCTCAACTTCGTTGGCGACTCCGGACAGAACACGCTCACCGTCACGCAGACCCTCGAACCCTCGACGAGCCTCGACGTCAAGAACGAGCAGGCGCAGATCGTCGAGCAGGCGCTCATCGAGACCCTCGGCGTCGAGACCGTGCAGGCCTCCGTCGGCCAGACCTCCGGCAGCAGCATCCGCGCCGCCTTCGGGGCCGGCTCCACGACGTTCTCGCTCGTCACCGACGAGCACGGCGACCAGGCGGAGATCAAGGAGGCGGTCGAGGCGACGCTCGCCGGCATCACCGACGCCGGCACGCTGAGCATCTCGACGCAGAGCGGGTTCGGCGGCTCGACCGTCGACGTGACCGTGCGCGCCGCGACGCAGGCCGACCTCGAGCGGGGCGTGGAGATCGTGACCCGCGGAGTCGAGGATCTCCCCTCCGTCGCCCAGGTCACCGACAACATCTCCGCCTCGAGCCCCTACATCGCCGTCGTCGTCGACCGGCAGGCGGCGGCCCAGCACGGTCTCACCGAGATCCAGGTCGGCAGCCTCGTGATGGCCGCGATGAACCCCGGCTCGATCGGCTCCGTCACGATCGACGACCGCGCGATGTCGATCTACCTCGTCGACTCCGACGCGCCGACCTCGCTCGAGGCGCTGCGCGCGTTCCAGATCCCGACGTACATCGGCGCGGTCGCGCTCGGCGACCTCGCGAGCGTCGAGCGGGCGCTCGGCCCCGCATCCGTCACGACGCAGCAGGGCGTGCGCACCGCGACCGTGTCGATCACACCGGCCTCCGAGGACGTCGGCTCGACCACCTTCGGCGTGCAGTCCGCGCTCGCGGAGCTCGAGCTGCCCGCCGGCACGACGACCGAGATGGGCGGCGTCGCCTCCCAGATGCTCGACTCGTTCGCAAACCTCGGCATCGCGCTGCTCGCGGCGATCCTCATCGTCTACGTCGTCATGGTCGCGACGTTCCGCTCGCTGCGCCAGCCGCTGCTGCTGCTCGTGTCGATCCCCTTCGCGGCGACCGGCGCGATCGTCCTGCAGGTCGCGACCGGCATCCCGCTCGGCGTCTCCTCGCTCATCGGCGTGCTCATGCTCGTCGGGATCGTCGTGACGAACGCGATCGTCCTCGTCGACCTCATCAACCAGTACCGGGTGCGCGGCATGGACACGCGGACCGCGGTCGAGCAGGGGGCGGCGCGAAGGCTGCGCCCCATCGTCATGACGGCGGCGGCGACGATCTTCGCGCTCATCCCGCTCGCGATCGGCATCACGGGCCACGGCGGGTTCATCTCGCAGCCCCTCGCGCTCATCGTGATCGGCGGGCTGATCTCCTCGACGCTGCTGACGCTCATCGTCCTGCCGGTCATCTACTACCTCGTGGAGGGCCGGCAGGAGCGCCGAGCGCCGATCGTCGCGGCGCGGCGGGCCGCACGGTTGGAGGCGCAGAACGCCGTGACCGGCCCGCGTCGATCGCGCCGGGCGGCGATCCGCGACGACACGCGCGACGAGAACTGACCCTGGTCCGTAGCGGCCGCGTCCGGTAGACTCGAACGTCGGCTTTTCGATGGTGCCCCCACACGGCACGTCCTGTATGTCGAATCGGCCGAGTCGCGCGGAGTCCCGCGCGGACCATCACCGTATGTGACGGCCCCGATCGACGATCGCCCGGGATCACCGGCGTTTCCGCATGCCTGCGGGGCGCACGCATGCAGCACGCATCGAAAGAGCAGTACACCAATGCCCAAGCAGTACACCCCGAAGTCCAACAACCCCGCCGGCGGCAAGGGCCGCTGGACGGAGGCCGACCGGCGCAAGCGCGCCGAGCGCGACGGCGAGCGCGGCGCCGGCCGCTCCCACGGCTCGTCGAGCGAGCGGCAGGCGAGTCGAAGCACTGCCCGCCCCGCCCGCGGCGAGCGTCCCGACTGGTCGCCGCGCGAGAAGCCCGCACGGTCCGGCTACGGCCACGACCGGCCGCGCACGGACGACCGCGCCCCGCGTCGCGAGTGGAACGACCGCCCGCAGCGCGACGCGCACGAGCGTCCGGCGCGTCCCTATCAGGACCGCCCGGCTCGGCCCCATCAGGATCGCCAGGATCGTCCCGCGCGTCCGTACCAGGACCGGCCGGCCCGGGGCGAGCGCCCCGACTGGACCCCCCGCGAGAAGCCGGCGCGCTCGGGCTATGACCGCCCGCGCACCGAGGACCGTGCCCCGCGTCGCGAGTGGCAGCCCCGCGAGGACCGTGCCCCGCGTCGCGAGTGGCAGCCGCGCGAGGACCGCGCCCCGCGTCGCGAGTGGCAGCCGCGCGAGGACCGTGCCCCGCGCTCCTACGAGGACCGCGCGCCCCGCCCCGTCGTCGAGGACGTCGTGCTCGACCGGCTCGACGCAGCGGCGATCGCCGCCGACGCGACCGACGGCATGACGTTCTCCGACCTCGGACTCGGCGACAACATCGTCCGCCAGCTCGCGTCGCTCGGCGCGAGCGAGCCGTTCCCGATCCAGGCGGCGACGATCCCCGAGGTGCTCGCCGGTCGCGACGTCCTCGGCCGCGGCCGCACCGGCTCCGGCAAGACCATCGCGTTCGGCGCCCCCATCGTCGAGCGCCTGCTCCGGATGCACCGCGACGCGAACCCCGGCGGCGCCAAGGGCCGCAGCATGGGGCGCAAACCCCGCGCGATGATCCTCGCGCCCACCCGCGAACTCGCCCAGCAGATCGACCGCACCGTGCAGCCGATCGCCCGCTCCGTCGGCCTCTTCACGATCGCGATCGTCGGCGGCGTCCCCTACCAGAAGCAGCTCACGGGCCTGCAGCGCGGCGTGGACATCGTCATCGGCACCCCCGGGCGCATCCAGGACCTCGTCGAGCGCGGCGACCTCGACCTGTCCGGCATCGCGATCTCGGTGCTCGACGAGGCCGACCACATGTGCGACCTCGGCTTCCTCGAGCCCGTCCAGCGGATCTTCCGGCTCACGCCCGAGGGGTCGCAGCGCCTGCTGTTCTCGGCGACGCTCGACAGCGCCGTGGAGTCGCTCGTGACGGAGTTCCTCCGCGAGCCCTCCGTCCACGAGGTCGCAGGCGAGGACCAGGCCAGCTCGACGATCCGCCACCGCGTGCTCATGATCGACGCCTCCGCGAAGCGCGACGTCGTCCGCGACCTCGTCGAGTCCGCCGAGCGCTCGATCGTCTTCACCCGCACGCGCGCGTTCGCCGAGGACGTCGCCGAGGGGCTCATGATCTCGGGCATCCCCGCCTCGAGCCTGCACGGCGACCTCAACCAGGCGCGCCGCAACCGCAACCTCCAGCTGCTGTCGCGCGGCGCGGTCCGCTCGCTCGTCGCGACCGACGTCGCGGCGCGCGGCATCCACGTCGACGACGTCGACCTCGTCATCCAGGCCGACATGGCCGAGGACCACAAGACCTACCTGCACCGCTCGGGCCGCACCGGCCGCGCGGGCGCCGAGGGCACGGTCATCACGGTCATCTCGCCGTCGCGTCGCCGCCGGATGGAGGAGCTGCTGAAGAACGCCGGCATCGAGGCCGAGTGGGAGGACCGTGCGTCGCGTCCGGCGCGCGCCGGCAACCGCCCCTTCCGCGAGGACCGGCCCTACCGCGCCCCGCGGCGTAACACTGACGAGTCGCGGCCTGAGGCTTCGTAGGCTTGACGTCGTGAGCGTGCGGGAGGACATCGCGGCGGTCAAGCGCCGGGACCCCGCCGCTCGGTCGTCCTTCGAGATCTGGTTGCTCTACTCGGGGCTCCACGCCGTGTGGGGCTACCGCTTCGCGCACTGGCTGTGGACGCACCGGGCGAAGTTCCTCGGCCGGCTGGTCTCGCAGGTGACGCGCTTCCTCACGGGAGTCGAGATCCATCCGGGTGCGACGATCGGCCGTCGGCTCATCATCGACCACGGCATGGGGATCGTCATCGGCGAGACCGCGGAGGTCGGCGACGACGTGCTGCTCTACCACGGCGTCACGCTCGGCAACGCCAAGGCGGTGCCCGGCAAGCGCCACCCCACGATCGGCAGCCGCGTCACGGTCGGTGCGGGCGCGAAGATCTTCGGCCCCGTCGTGATCGGCGATGACACGGTCATCGGCGGCAACGCCGCGGTCACCAAGTCGTTCCCGGCCGGCTCGATCCTCGTCGGCGTCCCCGCGAAGGACGTCTCGAAGAAGGTCGACCAGGCCGACCTCTGGACCATCTGAGGACGCAACGCCGGCGGCGCCGGTCCCGCGAGGGGATCCGGCGCCGCGAGGTCGATCGGATCAGCTGTTGTCGCCGCCCCAGAGGCCGGAGTAGCCGCCGGATGCCTCGAGCGTCGGGTTCGCGACGGGGGTGCCGACCGCGTTGCCCCACTCGGTCCACGAGCCGTCGTAGACCTTCGCGTCGTAGCCGAGGAGCTGCGTCAGCGCGAACCAGGTGTGCGAGGCGCGCTCGCCGATCCGGCAGTAGACGTAGATCGGCTTCGAGCCGTCGATGCCCTGCGCCGCGTAGCGCTCGCGGATCGCCTCGACGTCCTTGAAGGTGCCGTCGCCGCCGTCCGCGGGGACCTTGACGTTGCCGCCCCACGGGAAGTTGTGGGCGCCGGGGATGTGGCCCCACTTCGCGGCCGCCTCGCCGCCGAAGCCCGGCGCGACGCCGATCTCGCCCTGGAACTCGGGGACGCCGCGGATGTCGACGATGACGCCGTCGCGCTCGCCGAGCGCGACCTCGAGCACCTCGTCCTTGAACGCGCGGATCCCGCCGTCGCCCTCCTCGGCGACCCAGCTGCCGCGCTCCGGGGTGGGGACGTCGGTCGTGAGCGGGCGCCCGTCGGCCTTCTCCCACTTGTAGCGCCCGCCGTCCAGGAGTCGGACGTCGGCGAGGCCGTAGTACTTGAGCACCCAGGCACCGTAGGCGGCGAACCAGTTGTTGCCGTCGCCGTAGAGCACGACGGTCGAGTCGGGGTTGATGCCGGCGGCCTGCGCGAGCTCGGTGATCTGCTCGCGCGTCGCGAGGTCGCGGCTGAGCCGCTGGACGAAGTCGCGGTACCAGAGGAACTCGATCGCCCCCGCGATGTGCCCGTCCTGGTACTTGCTGACGCCGCTGTCCGAGCGGCCCTCGCTCACCTCGACGATGACGACGTTGGGGTCGTCGAGGTGCTCGGCGAGCCAGTCGGCCGAAACGACGGAGGAGGCGGTGGTCGTGCTCATATCGATGCCTTTCTCGCTGGCCCGCTGCAGTCCGGGCGCGTGGCACGATTCTTCGCCGCTCGGCCGGGTCTGTGCGGTTTGTGACGATTGTGACCGCGCAGTGCGATGTCAATCCCCGTGTGCGCGGTTGCCGGGCACCTTAGCCTGACGACATGGCAGAGCTCATCTCACCCGAGGATTTCCATGCGGCGGCGGGTCTCGACGAGTGGCGTGCCGGGCCCGGATCGGCGTCGGTGCGCTACCGCACGCCGGACTTCTCAGCGGGCGCGAGGTTCGTCGGCGAGATCGCGCAGGCGGCCGACGAGCTCGACCACCATCCCGACGTCGACCTTCGCTACGGCTCGGTGCGCATCCGGACGGCGACGCACAGCGAGGGCGGGCTGACGAGCAAGGACGTCGAGCTCGCCCAGCGGATCACCGGCCTCGCCCGCTCGCTCGGCTTCACCTCGGAGGCCGAGGACTGATCAGCGCTCCGCGATGCGGCGCGGGTGCGTGTACACGCTGAAGCCGTGCCCGCGGGAGAAGCCGACGAGGCTCAGGCCCGAGGTCTCCGCGAGGTCGCGCGAGAGCGATGACGGGGCGCCCACGGCCGCGAGCACGGGGATGCCGGCGAGGCGTGCCTTCTGCACGAGCTCGAACGAGGCGCGTCCCGACACCTGCAGCACGGTCCCGCGCAGCGGCAGCATGCCCTGTCGCACCGCCCAGCCGACGACCTTGTCGACGGCGTTGTGCCGGCCGACGTCCTCGCGCACGCAGAGCAGTTCGCCCTCGGCGGTGAAGAGCCCCGCGGCGTGGACGCCGCCGGTGGAGTCGAACAGCTCCTGCCCGGCGCGCAGCCGGTCCGGCAGCTCGGCGATCGTCGTCGCGGCGACCACCGTGTCGTCGCCGTCGAGCGACCACCGGGCCTGCTTCTGGATCGCGTCGATCGACTCCGTGCCGCAGATGCCGCAGGCCGATGTCATGACGGAATGCCGTGCCGCGGCCTCGGCGGGCGGCGTCGCGCCGGGGGCGAGCCGCGCGTCGACCGTGTTGCCGTAAATGGCGTCGCCGACATGGCCGAGCCCGGCGAGGTGATCGGGCTGTGTGATGACACCCTCGCCGACGAGGAAGCCGGCGACCAGGTCGAGGTCGTCCCCCGGCGTTCTCATCGTGATCGACCAGGACTGGCCGTCGATGCGGATCTCGAGCGGATCCTCCACGGCGATGAGGTCGTCGTGCGCGGCCGACTCGACGCCGCCGCCGACCCGGAAGCGCCGCACCTGCTCCGCGCGAGCCCCGGCGACGTGGACCACTTCGGACATAGTGGTACCTCCTCGGTTCCGTATCATGGTCGCACAGGGGCAAGGGCACGGCATCGGAGCCGGAGAGGAGCGCCGCATGGTCCGCAAGGCGCCGTCGCAGGGCATCGACGAGTCGAAGCTGCGCGTGAGCCCGCCGAAGCGGCACGCGGTCGGCATCCCCGCCGTCACCAACGCGCTCCTCATCGCCGAGCAGCAGATGGGGGTCGTGCGCTCGGCGCAGACGCTCCTCACGATCAACCAGAAGGACGGCTTCGACTGCCCCGGCTGCGCCTGGCCGGAGGAGGACAAGCGCAAGCACCTGGAGTTCTGCGAGAACGGTGCGAAGGCCGTCGCGGAGGAGGCGACGCTGCGCCGGGTCGGCCCCGAGTTCTTCGCCGCCCACCCGATCTCCGTCCTCGCCGAGCAGGACGAGTACTGGCTCGGCCAGCAGGGCCGGCTCACGACCCCGATGTTCAAGGACGAGGGCAGCGACCACTACGAGCCGATCGAGTGGGATGCCGCGCTCGAGCTCGTCGCCGACGCGATCCGCGAGCTCGACGACCCCGACCAAGCGGTCTTCTACACGTCCGGCCGCACCTCGAACGAGGCGGCGTTCCTCTACCAGCTGCTCGTGCGCGGCGTCGGGACCAACAACCTGCCCGACTGCTCGAACATGTGCCACGAGTCCTCCGGCTCGGCCCTGACCGAGACGCTCGGGATCGGCAAGGGCACGGTCTCGCTCGAAGACGTCCACGAGGCCGACCTCATCATCGTCGCGGGGCAGAACCCGGGGACGAACCACCCGCGCATGCTCACCGCGCTCGAGAAGGCGAAATCGCGCGGCGCGAGCATCGTCGCGATCAACCCGCTGCCCGAAGCCGGGCTCATCCAGTACGAGAACCCGCAGACGGTGCGCGGCATGCTGCTCGGCGGCACCACGATGGCCGACCAGTTCCTGCAGATCCGACTCGGCGGCGACCAGGCGCTCTTCCAGGCGCTCGGCCACCTCCTGCTCGACAGCGACGAGCGCATCGGCGGCGTCCTCGACCGCGAGTTCATCGACGCCCACACCGACGGCTTCGGCGCGTACGCCGCGGCGATGCGGGACCTCGACTGGGATCGGGTGCTCGAGGCGACCGGACTGGAGCGCGCCGAGATCGAGGCGCTCGGCGCGAAGCTGCTCGTGTCGAAGAAGACGGTCGTGTGCTGGGCCATGGGCCTCACGCAGCACAAGCACTCCGTCGCGATGCTCCGCGACGTCGTCAACGTGCTCCTCCTCCAGGGCAACGTCGGTCGCCCCGGCGCGGGCGTGTGCCCCGTGCGCGGCCACTCCAACGTGCAGGGCGACCGCACGATGGGCATCTACGAGAAGCCGTCCGAGGCGTTCCTTGCGGCGCTCGATCGCGAGTTCGCGTTCACCGCGCCGCGGGAGCACGGGCACGACGTCGTCGAGGCGATCCGCGCGATGCGCGACGGCAAGGCCCGCTTCTTCATGGCGATGGGCGGCAACTTCATCTCCGCGACGCCGGACACCGAGGTCGTGGAGCACGCGATGCGCCAGGTCGACCTGAGCGTCCAGGTCTCCACGAAGCTGAATCGCTCGCACGTCGTGACGGGCCGCCGGGCGCTCATCATCCCGACGCTCGGGCGCACCGACCGCGATCGGCGCGGCGGCACCGGCGCGCGGGAGCAGCGAGTCACGGTCGAGGACTCGATGGGGGCGGTGCACACCTCCCGCGGCCGCCTCGCCCCGCCGGCCGAGGATCTGCTGTCGGAGGTCGCGATCGTCGCTCGCATCTGCGCCCTCCTCTTCGGCGATGCGGCCCCCGCTGACGCTGGTGGAGTCGTCCCGCAGGGCCGTATCGAGACCGCCCCGCCCAATCGCCCCCGCGCCGACTGGTCCGCCCTCGAGCACGACTACGCCCGCATCCGCACCCACATCGAGCGCGTGATCCCCGGCTTCGACGACTTCGAGGCGCGCGTCGACCGGGGCCGCACGCTCATGCTCCCGAACGGCCCGCGCGACTCCCGCACGTTCCCGACCGCGACGGGCAAGGCGCGGTTCACCGTCAACGAGCTGGAGTTCCCGCGGATCCCGGAGGGTCGCGTTCTCCTCCAGACGCTGCGCTCGCACGATCAGTACAACACGACCATCTACGGCAAGGACGACCGCTACCGGGGCATCCGCCACGGACGACGGGTCGTGCTCGTCCACCCCGAGGACGCGGCCGCCGCGGGCTTCGCCGACGGGGACCTCGTCGACCTCGTGTCCGAGTGGGTCAGGGCCGACGGGCAGGTCGAGGAACGCCGGGCGCGCGACTTCCGCGTCGTCGCGTACGACACCCCGCGGCGCAACGCCGCTGCCTACTATCCCGAGACGAACGTGCTCGTCCCGCTCGATTCGGTCGCGGACGTCTCTAACACCCCCGCCTCCAAGGCCGTGGTCGTGCGCCTCGAGCCCCCGACCCGCGTCGCGGGGACCTGAGCGAGCGAAGCGAGTCGAAGGATGCAGGCGACCGTCATCACCGTCTCGAACCGCTCCTCCCGCGGCGAGCGGCCCGATACGAGCGGACCGGTCGCGGTCGCGCGACTCGTGGCGGAGGGCTGGGACGTCAGCACGGCGCTCGTGCCGGACGGGGCGGCGGAGGTCGAGGCGGCGCTGCGCGCGGCGCTCGCGGACGGCGCTCGCCTCATCGTGACCTCGGGCGGCACGGGGGTGACGCCGCAGGATCTCACGCCGGAGGGAAGCGCCGCCGTCATCACCACGCCACTGCCGGGCATCGCCGAGGAGATCCGTCGCCGCGGCGCCGCGGCGGTGCCCGCCGCGATCCTTTCGCGCGGGCTCGCCGGCATGGCCGGCTCGGCGGCCGGCGGCGCGCTCATCGTCAACCTGCCCGGCTCGCCCGGCGGCGTCCGGGACGGCATCGAGGTCGTGATCGCGGTCGCCCGCCATGCGATCGAGCAGTATGCGGGAGGGGACCATTGAGCGTACGCATCGCACGAATCTCGGCGGAGCCGATCGAGCTCGCCGACCATGTCGTTGCCGTATCGGACGCTTCGGCGGGGGCCGTGTCGGTCTTCCTCGGCACGGTGCGCGACTCGGATCCTGATGCCGCTGGCGAGGTCGTCGCGCTCGAGTACTCGGCGCACCCCGACGCCGAGTCGACGCTGCGCTCTCTCGCCGAGCAGGTCATCCGTGCGATGTCCGACCGCGCCGCACCCGAGGCGGCCGCGCCCCCCAGCGGCGCCCTGAGTGAGCGCAGTGAGTCGAAGGGCGACGACCTCCAGATCGCCGTCTCGCACCGCGTCGGTCGTCTCGGCATCGGCGACGCCGCGGTCGTGATCGCGGTCGCCTCGGGCCACCGTGATGAGGCGTTCACGGCGTGCCGCATGCTCATCGAGGCGATCAAGGCGCAGCTCCCCGTCTGGAAGCGGCAGGTCGAGGCGGATGGATCGACCGCCTGGAAGGGCCTCGGCGGCTGAGCTCAGCTCGTCGCGGCACGGCATCTGCCTCGCTGCACGGCGTTCAGACCACGTGCACGAGCGCAGACCACGTGCACGAGCGCAGACCCGCAAACGCCGCCGGTCAGCCCCCGGCGGCAGCGTCCGCGTCCGCCGCCCACGCGACCCCGAGGGCGAAGAGCGTCGAGACGCCGTAGTGGTCCATCGCCGCGGCGACGCGGCGGCGCCCGGTGCGGGGGTTGACGCCGATCATGCGGGACGCCGTCTCGAGGGTGATCCCCTTGCGCATGAGCGTCAGTAGCGGCGTCCAGGCGTCCGCGGCCGGCGGGGGCGGCGCGGCCGCGTCCCAGAGTGTCGCGAAGTAGGCGGCGAGCATGCCGGCGAGCGCGGGGTTGCGCACACTCATGACGCTCGTCGGCCGACCCTCGCCCCACTCGTAGGGGACGGCGAGCTGGTCGCCGTCGACCCAGAACCAGCTCGGCGGGTCGTCGAGGAAGCGGTACTCGATGCCGGCCGCGGTGAATGCGACGAGGAGCTCGTCGATGCCCGGCAGCTCGGTCGCGGCCGCGCGGATGATGAGGTGCACGGCGTCCTTGCCGCGCATGATCTGCGTGGCCCGGGCGACACGCTCGGGTGAGCTCGTGAGGAAGCGGCTGATGTCGGGGAGGACGGCGTCGAGGACGCCCGAGTCGTGCCCGCCGACCTCGTACCACAGGTCCTCGGCGGCCCGCGGCCCGTGCCGGGTGACGATGGACATGGGGTCGGCGGAGGTCTCGCCGACGGACCAGTGCCCGTGGATGCGGGGCAGCTCGGCGGCGACCTGCTCGATCCGCCCGAGGAGGTCCTGCGCGCTGTCACGCAGCTCGGCGGTGTGCGCGGCGACGGTTTCGGCCGCCCAGGCGATGGGGTTGGGGTAGGCGATCCGCTCGCCGCGGCCGTCGAGCTGCCCGCGGGCGCGCAGTCGCCGCACGGCCGCTCGGGCGTCCTCGGGCGGGGTGTGCGAGAGCGTCGCGAGCTCGGTGATGGTCGCCGGCCGCCCGCGGTGCGCGATGGCGAGCAGGTTCGCGTCATCCACGCGCCCACACTGCCCGCTTCCGGACATGTCCGCAAGCGGTGCTTGCCGCAGGCGTGGACGATTCAGGACACTTGACGGGCGATATTGGGGAGAACGCGATGATCGACTGTGCGACCGACACCTGGCTGAGCAATCCGATCTCCGTGGTGTCGCTCGTGGTGCTGGGGGTCGTCGTCGCCCTCCTCGTCGTGACGATCGTGATGCTGCTCGTGCGCGCTCGCCGCTCGGGCGGTCGGGGCGGGGCCGGCGCGTCGGCGGCGCTCGTGCTGCTCGCGCTCGTCGCCGTCGGCGCCGTATCGCTCGGGGGTCCGGTCGCGCCGGCGAGCGCGGCGGCCCACGCCGCCTGCCCGGCCCCGGCCATCGCCCCGGACCAGGACGTCGCCTTCACGAGCGGCGACGTGACGTTCCACGCCAGCTTCCGCGGCCCCGTCGACACGTCGCAGCCCGTCCCCGCCGTCGTGATCGTCGTCGGGACCGGCGCGATCGACCGCAATGGCGACGCAGCGACGCTCGAGACGCAGGCCTACACGTGGCTCGCCGACGTGATGAGCGCGAACGGCATCGCGTCGCTGCGCTACGACAAGCTCGGCACAGGCGCGACGGGCCTCGGCCCCTACGCCGACGACCCCGATGCACTGCTCGCGCTCGGCTACGACGAGCTGCGGCTGCAGCCCATCCGTGACGCGCTGTCGTTCGTCGCGGCGCAGCCCGGCGTCGACCCGGAGCGCATCCTGCTGCTCGGTCACAGCGAGGGCGGCGCCGACTCGCTCTTCGTCGCGACGAACCTCAAGAGCGCGCCGGAGCTCGCGGGCCTGCTGCTCATCGAGCCGGCGTACGCGCAGATCCTCGACGTCGTCAGCTCGCAGTTCGCGCAGCAGATGGACGGCGCGGTCGCGGGGGGTGCGATGAGCGCCGAGGACGCCGCGACGCTGTCCGCGTGGATGGCCGAGGGCGTCGAGGAGATCCGCTCGGGCACTGCGCCGTTCCCGGCGCCCGGCCCCGTGCCGCTCCCCGACGCGACGGGCATCGCCGCCGTGTACCAGGACACGATCGCCTCGAACATCTTCGGCACCGACCCCGCGCAGATGGTCGTCACGCACGCCTACCGCACGCTCTACGGCAAGCAGTTCGACGAGATCGTCCCCGAAGCGCTGTCGTCGCTCGTGCGCGTCCCGACTCTCATCACGTGCGGCACGAAGGACTTCAACACCCCGTGCGGCGACGGCTCGCCCGGCTCCGGCGTCGTCGCGGTGGCGGAGGGCTTCGCCGAGGGGGTCGCGAAGTTCGTGATGATCCCCGACATGGTCCACATCCTGCGCGACACCGGCACCTCGGACGTGTTCCAGCCCGCGGGCCAGATCGCCTTCCCGTTCTCGCTCGCGCTCGAGTCGGTCATCGGCGACTACCTCGCGCAGTTCGCGACGCGATAGGCGCGGTGGCGAGCGCCACCCGCCGACTCAGGCGAGCAGCAGGATGCCCGCGACCGCCGCTGCCGCCGCGATCGCGAGGGCGATCACGAGCAGGACGAGGTGGACCCGATAGAACGCGGTCGCCCGGCCGGCCGCGTCGCGCGCCCTCGGGTCGCGGGCGACCCGGCGGATGAACGTCGGCCAGGTCAAGACGTTGAAGACGGCACTGACGAGGAGCACCGTGGCGGCGAAGACGGTCACCCGTCCATGATGCCCTGCCGCCGCCTCAGCCTCCCGCGAAGGGCGGCAGCACGTCGACGAGCGTCTCGGCGCCGAGCGGCGTCTCAGGGACCTCGCTCCGCGAGCCCGCGACGAGCACGGAGCAGCGCGGGAGGATGCGTCCGAGCCCGGGATAGTCCGCGGCGAGGGCGGCCCGCAGCGCTCCGAGGGTCGCCTCGGTGCGGCGCTCCTCGGCGCGGCCGGCGGCCTCTTCGGCGGCGGCGAAGTAGCGCACCTGGACCATCAGTCGTCGGTCCCGTCCTGGTCGGCGACGAGCGACTGGATCGAGGCGATCGCGTCGTCGATCTCCTCCGCGCTGCCGCCGAGCTGTCCCGCGACGAGGCCCGCGACGAAGGCCGAGAGGGGGGCGGCGGGGCGCGTCACGCCGTGCGCGGCGACGGCCGCGAGTCGCAGGATCTGATCCGTCGGCACCTGCGCCGCGTCGAGCCCGAACTCGTGCACGAGCGTCTCGACCCACTCCGCGAGCTCCGGAGGGATGTCCTGCGCCTCAGCCATCGACCTGCCCCTTCGCCGTCTGGTAATCCTGCCACGTGTCGATGTCGGCGACGACGGGGGCGTCGGCGAGCACGCGATGCAGGTCGAGTCCGCGCAGGAGTGCGCGCAGCGAGGCGTCGCGCGGGCCGTGCTCGAGCGCGGCGAGAGCCGAGCGCAGGGCGTCGATCCGGTACGCGGCGGCGAGCCATTGCACGCGCCCGTCCGGGTCGACGAGGACGGTGCCGTCGCGGCCGGGGCCGGCCGGTTCACCGGCGGCGGCCGTCAGGGCGGCGATGACCTCGTCGGGACGCACGAGGTCGCCGGCCAGCACGACGACGTCCTGCGCGCTCGCGTCGACGAGCTTCGCGATGCCGGCGGCGATCGCGGCGACGGGGCCTCCGTCGGTCTCCGGCCCGATGTGGACGATCGGGTTGAGCCCCGCGTCGCGCGCGGCGGTGAGCGCACGCTCGCGCAGCGGCACGCCGGCGAGCTCGAGCCCGGGCTTGTCGATCCCGCCCATCCGCGTGCCGAGGCCGCCCGCGACGACGAGGGCCGCGGTGCTCGTGGTGCGCGCGTCAGTCATCGCGGCTCACTCGTCCGGCCGGTGCCAGTCGCCCGACTTCCCGCCGCTCTTGGCGACGATCCGCGCGGACTCGAGCGAAGTGGCCTTGTCGAGGCTCTTGACCATGTCGACGATCGCGAGCCCGGCGACGGCGACCGCGGTGAGCGCCTCCATCTCGACCCCGGTGCGGTCGGCGGTGCGCACCGTCGCCTCGATCTCGACGCCGGCGTCGGAGACGGTGAGGTCGACGACGACGCCGTGGACGCCGATGACGTGGGCGAGCGGGAGGAGGTCGGGGACGCGTTTCGCGGCGGCGATGCCGGCGACCCGGGCGACGGCGAGTACGTCGCCCTTGGGGACGGTGCCGTCGCGCAGCGCCGCGACGACGCGCGCGGAGCAGCGCACGAACCCGCGCGCGGTCGCCGCGCGCACGGTCGGCTGCTTCGCCGTCACATCGACCATCCGGGCGTGTCCGGCCGCGTCGAGGTGCGTGAAGGCGTCGTGCGCTGGCTGGGTCACGCCCCCAGCATGACATCGCCGGGGCGGTTCAGGACATCAGGAAGTAGGACACCGCCATCCCCGCGGCGATCGCCGCCGCGATGCCGAGCTCGGCTCGCGCGGGGAGCGCCTCGCCGCGCCGGGTGCCCGCGGGCGCCGCGCGCAGCTGCACGAGGAACCAGATCGCCGCGATCGCGAACATCGCCGCGACGAGGTACGTCACCCCGACGATCCACAGTGGCAGCTGCCAGAGCGGCGGGACCTGGACGGCGCCGAGGGTGGCCGCGGCAGGCGCGCCGTGCACGTGCCCCGCGCTCGCCCCGATCGGCGCGATGACGCTCGGGGTCCCCGCCGCGTGGAGGAACTCCATGAGCCCGACCATCCACACCATGCCGAGCATCATGGCGACGTGGTACCAGGCGACGACTCGGCGCCCGTGGTGGCCCGCACCGGGGCCGACGACGACGCCGGGCCGGCTGAGCGCGAGGATCGCGTAGCCGAGCGCTGCGATCGAGAAGAGCACGATCCACACGAGGCCGGGCACCCGCATGAACCATGGCCACGGCATGATCGCCATCGCCGCGAGCATCGCGACGTGCGTGACGTAGGAGAGCCGGTCCGCCGCGTTCTGCGCCCGCCAGGCGCCGATCGCGGAGGCGATCGCGAGCGCCGCGAACCACGCGCTGAACACCCAGGCGAGGCCCTCGTCGGCGATCACGGCCGCAGTCTAGCTCCGGCGCTGCCCCCGAGGACTGGCCTGTTAGGGTGCAGTCATGAGCACGATCGCTCTAGGGGTCCCGCGGCTCCGGCGCTCGCCGATGGAGGGGCCGCCGGTCGATGGCCGACCCGACGTGCCCGGCCTGATCGACCGGTTCGGCCGCGTCGCGCAGGACCTGCGGGTGTCGGTGACGGAGAAGTGCTCGCTGCGCTGCACCTACTGCATGCCGGCAGAGGGCCTGCCCGCGATCGCGCGCGAGGACCTCCTGACACCGCTGGAGATCGGCCGGGTCGTCGGTATCGCGGCGGGCCGCCTCGGCGTGCGCGACGTGCGGTTCACGGGCGGCGAGCCGCTCATGCGCGCGGATCTGGCGCAGATCGTGCGGGAGAGCCGGGCGGCCGCGCCCCACGCGTCGTTCGCGATGACGACGAACGGCATCGGGCTGGATCGTCGGCTCGGCGAGCTCCTCGCGGCGGGCCTGGACCGCGTCAACATCTCGCTCGACACCGTGAACCCGGTCCACTTCGCGCGGCTCACACGACGCGACCGGCTCGAGAGCGTCCTCGACGGCATCCGCGCCGCGCGCGCCGCGGGGATCGTGCCGCTCAAGCTCAACGCGGTCATGATGCGCGAGACGCTCGGCGATGCGCCGCAGCTGCTGCGCTGGGCGCTCGATCACGGCGCGCAGCTGCGCTTCATCGAGGAGATGCCGCTCGACGCCGACCACGCCTGGGCGCGCGAGCACATGGTGCCGGCGACGGAGTTGCTCGCGGTGCTGCGCACGGCGTTCGAGCTCACGGAGGTCGGCCGCGATGACCCGTCGTCGCCCGCGGAGGAGTGGCTCGTCGACGGCGGCCCCGCGACGGTCGGCATCATCGCGTCGGTGACCCGGTCGTTCTGCTCGGCCTGCGACCGCACGCGGATCACGGCCGAGGGGACCGTCCGCTCCTGCCTGTTCAGCGACGATGAGACGGATCTGCGCGGGCTGCTGCGCGGCGGCGCGAGCGATGAGGACATCGCGCAGCGGTGGCGGGCGGCGATGTGGCACAAGCCGGCCGGCCACGGGATGGAGCTCCCGGAGTTCGCGCCCCCGGTGCGCTCGATGGGCGCGATCGGCGGCTGAGCGCCGGCGGCAGGCTACTCGGGCGGGGGTCCGAGACCGCGCGACCACAGGGCGGCGCGGAGCTTGTTGCCCCGCATCGACAGGCCGCGCGAGCCGCTCGGCGCGATCATCGCGCTCGTCGCCTCCGCGGTGCGCGCCGCCCGCTGGAGTGCCCGCGCCGACTCGCTCGCGCCGTCGCGGTCGAGCGTCGTCGCCGACCAGAGCCCGGTGACGGGCGTGCCGGCGACGTGGAGGCGGACGAGGTCCTTGCCGGGTTCGCCGATCGGTCCGTTCGCGGGCACGAGGCGCGGGGCGATGAGGTGGCTGAGCGCGAGCATGACGCCTTCGCCGCTCGCGACGGCGGCGAGCGCGTCGTTCTCGCTCGTCAGCTCGATCGCGTCGGGCAGCGTGGAGAGCCCGCCGAGCCAGCGGCCCTCCTCGGTCTCGGGCTCGAACGTGCCGGGTCCGCAGAACCACGGCACCGAGAGCAGCTCGCTCTTGAGCACGAGGTCGGCGCGCTGGGCGAGCGGGTGGTGCACGGAGGCGACGACGACCCGCTGGTACTTCAGGAACGGGACGACGCTGAGGCCGCGGCTGCGAGCGGGGGCGGGCTGCGCGCCGAGGGCGATGTCGTAGACGCGCTCGCCGAGCAGGCGCGGGATGTCGACGGCGCTCTCGACGATGACGTCGATGTCGGTCGGCGGCATGGACGCGGCGAAGACGTCGATGAGCCGGCCGGCGGCGTGCTCGGCGAACGACGCGGTCGCGAGCACCCGCAGCTCCCGCGCGCTCGCGGCGGCGTGCTTGACGTCGCGGCGCACCTCCTGCGCGAGGCCGGTGATCCGCTCCGCGCGGTCGGCGAGGATGCGCCCCCCTGGCGTGAGGATGACGCCGGCGCGGCCGCGGACGATGAGCTCGTCGCCGAGCTCGTCCCGCAGCGCGGAGACGGTCTGCGAGACGGCGGCCTCGCTGATGCCGAGCTCGATCGCCGCGGCGCGCAGCGATCCGGCCTTCGCGACGAGCGCGAAGGTGCTCAGCTGCCGGAGGGTGAACGCCATCGTCCTTAACCTTTTGCTTAAGTCGCCGTTGACACCCTACGCAGTCGGGGCGATGGTTGGCCACATCACCACAAAGCCGTGGTGCTCCTCTCGTGTGGAAGGGGTGACCGTGCAGATCTCTGCGCCGTTCGATTACGCGAGGGCGACGAGCGTCGATGACGCCATCGCTCTCCTCGACAAGTTCGGGGAGGAGTCGCGGGTCATCGCGGGTGGGCACAGCCTGCTGCCGATGATGAAGCTCCGGCTCGCGCGCCCCGAGGCGCTCGTCGACATCAACGAGCTCGACGAGCTCAGCTACATCACCGACGAGGGCGACCACGTGCGCATCGGTGCGATGACGCGGCACTACCAACTCATCGAGTCGCCGATCCTCGCGCGCCGCTTCCCGATCTTCGCCGACGCCGGCAAGGTCATCGCCGACCCCCTCGTGCGCAATCGCGGCACGATCGGCGGCTCGCTCTGCCAGGCCGACCCGGGTGAGGACCTCACCGCCGTGTGCATCGTCCTCGACGCGACGGTCGTGCTGCGCGGGCCGAACGGCGAGCGCACGCTCGGCATGAGCGAGTTCCACCGCGGGCCGTACGAGACCGCGGCCGAGCACAACGAGATCCTCGTCGAGCTGCGCGTGCCGATCCGTCCCAGCTCCGGCAGCGCCTACGAGAAGGTCGAGCGCCGGGTCGGCGACTATGCGGTCGCGGCGTCGGGCGCCGCGGTCTCGCTCGCCGCCGACGGCACGATCGCCGAGATCGGCATCGGCCTCGCCGCGGTCGGCCTCGACGAGCGGCCCGCCGAGGCGGAGGCGGTCCTGCGCGGCAAGACCCCGACCGACGAGCTCATCGCCTCCGCGGCGAAGCTCACCTCGGTCGCGGTCGAGCCGATCGACGACCTCCGCGGCACCGCGGACTACAAGCGGCATCTCGCCGAGGAGCTGACGAAGCGGGTCATCGCGCTGGCGATCGCCCGGGCGAAGGGAGCGCAGGCATGACGCACATCTCGGTCGAGATCAACGGCCAGCGGGTAGAACGCGATATCGATCCTCGCGTGCTGCTCGTCCACTTCCTGCGCGACGACCTGGGCATGACGGGGACGCACTGGGGCTGCGACACGACGAACTGCGGGACCTGCGCCGTCCTGCTCGACGGAAAGCCGGTCAAGTCCTGCACCGTGCTCGCCGTCATGGCCGACGGCCACGCCGTGCGCACGGTCGAGGGGCTCGAGGTCGGCGGCGAGCTCGACCCGATCCAGCAGGGCTTCATGGAGGAGCACGGGTTGCAGTGCGGCTTCTGCACCCCCGGCATGCTCGTCACGGGCCGCGCGCTCCTCGACGCGAACCCGCACCCGACGGAGGGCGAGATCCGCGAGGCGATCTCCGGCCAGATCTGCCGGTGCACCGGCTACTCGACGATCGTCCGCTCCATCCAGTGGGCGGCCGACCACCCCGTCGGCATCACGAACGGCCAGGCGCAGAAGGAAGAGGTGACGGCATGACCATCATCGACGAGCCGCGGGCGCACCGGCGCCACGGCCACGGCCAGGACTTCGGCGCCGAGCACGGACGCGAGCACGACCCCAACCCGGCGGCGGGCGACCCGAACCGCCCGGTCGGCTTCGGCCGCATCCAGCGCAAGGAGGACCCGAGGTTCGTGCGCGGACAGGGCAACTACACCGACGACATCCAGCTCACGGGGATGCTGCACGGGGCGATCCTGCGCGCGCCCGTCGCGCACGCGCGGATCAATTCGATCGACACGAGCGCGGCGCAGGCGCATCCCGGCGTCGTCGCCGTCATCACGGCGAAGGACCTCGAGCCGCTCAAGCTCGCGTGGATGCCGACGCTCTCGTACGACGTGCAGGCCGTGCTCGCGAGCGACAAGGTGCGCTTCCAGGGCCAGGAGGTCGCGTTCGTCATCGCGGAGGACCGCTACGCGGCGCGCGATGCGCTCGAGCTCATCGACGTCGACTACGACATGCTGCCGGTCGTCCACGACGTGCGGAAGGCGCTCGACGCCGACGCGCCCGTCATCCGCGACGACCTCGAGGGCCGCACGGACAACCACATCGCGGACTGGGAGTGCGGCGACCAGGCGGCCTGGGAGGCCGTCAAGGCGAAGGCGGACGTCGTCGTCAAGGCGGAGATCGTCTACCCGCGCGTCCACCCCGCGCCGATGGAGACCTGCGGAGCGGTCGCGGACTTCAACCGCGTCTCTGGCGAGTTGACGCTCTACGTCACCTCCCAGGCGCCGCACGCGCACCGGACGGTGTTCGCGCTCGTCGCGGGACTGCCGGAGCACAAGATCAACCTGATCTCGCCCGACGTCGGCGGCGGCTTCGGAAACAAGGTGCCGGTCTACCCCGGCTACGTGCTCGCGACGGTCGGCTCGATCGTGACCGGCAAGCCCGTCAAGTGGATGGAGGACCGCAGCGAGAACCTGATGTCGACGGGCTTCGCGCGCGACTACATCATGCAGGGCGAGCTCGCGGTCACGAAGGAGGGGAAGCTGCTGGGTCTGCGCGCCGACGTGCTCGCCGACCACGGCGCGTTCAACGCGACGGCGCAGCCGACCAAGTACCCCGCGGGCTTCTTCAACCTCTTCCCCGGGAGCTACACGTGGGAGGCGGTCTACGGCAAGGTCACCTCGGTCTACACGAACAAGGCCCCGGGCGGCGTCGCCTACGCCTGCTCCTTCCGGGTGACGGAGGCGGCGTACTTCGTCGAGCGGATGGTCGATCGCGCCGCGATCGAGCTCGGCATGGACCCCGCGGAGCTGCGTCTGAAGAACTTCATCAAGGCGGAGCAGTTCCCGTACGACAACAAGGCGGGCTTCGAGTACGACTCCGGTCGCTACGAGGAGACGATGCGCCACGCGATGCAGCTCGCCGGCTACGAGGAGCTGCGCAAGGAGCAGGAGGAGAAGCGCGCCCGGGGCGAACTCATGGGCATCGGCATCTCGTTCTTCACGGAGGGCGTCGGCGCGGGACCCCGCAAGCACATGGACATCCTCGGGCTCGGCATGGCCGACGGCGCGGAGCTGCGGGTGCACCCGACGGGCAAGGCGATCCTGCGGATCTCGGTCCAGACCCAGGGGCAGGCCCACGAGACGACGTTCGCGCAGATCGTCGCCGAGGAGCTCGGCATCCCGCCGGAGGACATCGACGTGATCCACGGCGACACCCGCAACACCCCCTACGGTCTCGGCACCTACGGCAGCCGCTCGACGCCCGTCTCGGGCGCCGCGACGGCGCTCGTCGCGCGCAAGATCCGCGACAAGGCGAAGCTCGTCGCGGCCGCGATGCTCGAGGTGAGCCCCGACGACCTCGAGTGGGAGAAGGGCCGCTGGTACGTCAAGGGCGACCCGACCGCGGGCAAGACGATCCAGGAGGTCGCGTTCGCCGTCCACGGCACCATGACGCTCCCTGACGGCGTCGACGGCAACCTCGACGCCGAAGTCACCTACGACCCGCCGAACCTCACCTATCCCTACGGCGCCTACTTCTGCGTCACCGACATCGACTCGGGCACCGGCAAGGTGACCGTGCGGCGCTTCATCGCCGTCGACGACTGCGGCACGCGGATCAACCCCATGGTCATCGAGGGGCAGGTGCACGGCGGGCTCACCGATGGCGTCGGGATGGCGCTCATGGAGTTCATCGGGTTCGACGAGCAGGGCAACTGTCTCGGCGGGTCCTTCATGGACTACCTCATCCCCTCGGCGATGGAGGTGCCGGACTGGGAGACGGGGTTCACGGTGACGCCCTCGCCGCACCACCCGATCGGGGCGAAGGGCATCGGCGAGTCCGCGACCGTCGGCTCCCCCGCCGCGATCATCAACTCGGTCATCGACGCGCTGCGCCCCCACGGGGTCACCGCCATAGACATGCCCGCGACGCCGAATCGCGTCTGGGATGCGATGAACGGTCGCGCGACGCCGCCGATCTGAGCCAGGACCGATACCCGTCAGTCAGCGGATCGGAGTCGACCCAGGGGAGGACATCGTGGTCGCCAGTGAGGCCGTCGCGGCGCGCGAGCAGGAGCTTGAACGCCAGCAGCAGGCGTACGTGCGCGCGACCGTCGTGCGCACCGAACGTCCGACGAGCGCCCGGGCCGGCGACACCGCGATCGTCGACGCGCTCGGCGTCATGACGGGCTTCGTCGGTGGGACGTGCGTGGAGTCCTCCGTGCGCGAGTACAGCCTCGGCGTGCTCGACCAGGGCGAGCCGCTGCTCCTCCAGGTGCGTCCCGGCGAGCCGGGCGAGCAGCGCCTCGAGGGCGCGGTCGAGGTGCACAACCCATGCCTTTCGGGAGGTTCCGTGGACGTCTTCCTCGAGCCGGTCGTGCCGGCCCCGCACGTCGTCGTCGTCGGCGAGCATCCGGTCGCGCGCGCGCTCGAGCGCCTCGGCACGGCGCTCGGGTACCGCATGGAGCTCGTCGACGGCGACGAATGGCGGCCGGTCGAGGGGACCGCGGCCGTCATCGTCGCGGCGCACGGCCGCGGCGAAGAGCCCGCGCTCGAGCGCGCCCTGACGGCCGGCGTGCCGTACGTCGGCCTCGTCGCGAGCGACAAGCGGGGGCCCGCGGTCGTCGCCTCGCTCGAGGTCGACGAGGCGATGAAGCCGCGCGTGCGCACGCCCGCCGGTCTCAAGCTCGGCGGCGACCGGCCCGAGGAGATCGCGCTCGGGGTCCTCGCCGAGCTCGTCCAGGCGCGCGCCGCCGGCGGCGGCATGGCGGTGAGCGCAGCGCCCGCGGGGCACCACGAGCACGTGGGTCACGACGCGCCCCACGAGTACCGCGGACCGGCCGGCCCCCGCGTCGACGGGCACGTCACGGCGATCGACCCCGTCTGCCGGATGACGGTCGTCGCCGCACCGCCGACGCCGCACCTCGAGCACGAGGGCCAGGCGTACTGGTTCTGCGGCGAGGGCTGCCGTCGCGCGTTCGCGAAGGACCCGAAGGCCTATGCCGGCGTCGCCTGAGCCGCGGCTCGCCGCCGTCGTCCTCGCCGCCGGGAGCTCGAGCCGGCTCGGCCGGCCCAAGCAGCTGCTGCCCTTCGGCGACGGCGTGCTGCTCGACGTCGTCCTCGACCTGGTCCGGGCGGGTGACTTCGCCCAGCGCATCGTCACGCTCGGCGGCGCCGCGGACGAGGTCCGCGCCGCTGTCGATCTCGAGGGCTTCGACGTCGTGCTCAACGACGACTTCCGCTCGGGCTGCTCGTCGTCGATCGGCGCTGCCGTCTCCGCCGTCGCGCCCGACGTCGACGGCATCGTGCTGCTCCTCGGCGACCAGCCGAGGATGCGCGCCGAGGCGATCACCGCGGTCGCGCGAGGCCGGGGGGACGCGCCGATCGCGGTCGCGCGCTACCGGGACGGGATCGGCCATCCCTTCGTGCTGAGTCGCGCGACCTTCCCCGCGCTCGCCGCGCTCCACGGCGACCGCGGCGTCTGGAAGCTCATCGAGCGGCTCGGCACCGCGGTCGCGCGCATCGACGTCGCGAGCGCGATGCCCGCCGACGTCGACACCGAGTCCGACTATCAGGCACTGCTCGCCGCGGAGCAGGCGTGAGCGGCGAGGACGCGGAGCTCACGCGTCTCGTCCCGGATGCCGCGGCGCTCGCCGCCGCGCTCGACTCGATCGACTACCTCGTCGACGCGGGTCTCGCGACGGCGCTCTTCCTCGCCGTGCGGCTGCGCAGGCCGCTCCTGCTCGAGGGCGAGGCGGGGGTCGGCAAGACCTCCGCCGCGAAGGCGCTCGCGGCGATCTTGGACACGCCGCTCTTCCGCCTCCAGTGCTACGAGGGCATCGACGCGGGCGAGGCGATCTACGAGTGGAACTATCAGCGACAGTTGCTCGCGATCCGGCTCGCCGACGTGCACGAGGAGCGCATCGGCGAGGAGGAGCTCTTTTCCTCGGAGTACCTGCTGCGCCGACCGATCCTGCAGGCGATCGAGCACCCGGGCCCGCGGCCGGCCGTGCTGCTGCTCGACGAGATCGATCGTGCCGACGCGGAGTTCGAAGCGTTCACGTTCGAGGCGCTCGCCGAGTCCGCCGTCACGATCCCGGAGCTCGGCACGATCGCGGCGCCGGTGCCGCCCGTCGTCGTGCTCACCTCGAATCGCACGCGCGACCTCCACGACGCGCTGACGCGCCGCTGCATCTACCACTGGATCGACTTCCCGCAGCCCGAGCAGGTGCTCGCGATCGTGCGACGCCGCGTCCCGCACGCGGCCGAGCCGCTCGTCCTGCAGGCCACGCGGACGGTGGGGCGGCTGCGTGAGTTCGACCTCGTCAAGCCGCCGGGGGTGGCGGAGCTCATCGATTGGGTCGGCGCGCTGACGATGCTCGGGATCAACCGGATCGACGCCGAGACGGCGTCGCTGACCTGGGGCGCCGTCGTGAAGAACCGCGAGGACCTCGACCTCGTCGTGGCGAAGGACGCGGGAGCGCTGGTGGGCGTCGATGACTGACACGATCGAGCGGCACTACCGCGTCGAGCCCGCCGCGTTCGCCGCGGGCCTCGCGAACGCGCTGCGCGTCGGCGGCCTGCCGACCGCGCCGGAGCGCGCCGCGTGGTTCGTCGAGGCGGTCCGGCTGCTGCCGCCCGAAGGTCGCAGCGAGCTCTACTGGGCCGCGCGCACCGTCTTCGTCACGGGGTCGGAGCAGATCCCCGTCTTCGACCGCGTCTTTACCGCCGTCTTCGGCGGCGAGGCGGACTGGGCGGACTACCGGGGCGACGAGCCGTCGGAGGACCTCGACGCGGTGCGCCGCCGCACGTCCGCCGCCGAGGCCGGTCCGCGCCCGCCTTCGAGCGGCTCCTCCGATCGGCCCGCGGTGCCGCGGCCCGCGGGATCAGGAGAACGCGATGCCGCCGAGCCCGCGGACGACGAGGCCCTCATGATGGCGGCGAGCGCGGAGGAACGACTGCACGACACCGCGTTCTCCGACCTCACCGAGGACGAGCTCGCGCGCGTCCGCGCGCTCGTCCTCCAGCTCGCCGTCCGCCCGCCGACGCGGCCCTCGCGCCGCGGGCGCGCCGCCCCGAACGGGCGGCGAATCGACCTGCGCCGCACGATCCGCATCGCGCGCCGCTCGGGGGGCGACGCGATCCGGCCCGTGCGCACCTCCCCCGTGCCGCGCGCCAGGCGGATCGTGCTGCTCGCCGACGTCTCCGCGTCGATGGAGCCCTACACCCGCGTCTTCCTCTCGCTCATGCAGGGCCTCGTCGCCTCGCGCCGCGCCGAGGCCTTCGTCTTCGCGACGGGACTGACCCGCATCACTCGCCAGCTCGCGGGCGGCGACGCCGACCGCGCCCTCGCGGCGGCGGCCGCCGAGTCGGGCGAGTGGTCGAGCGGCACGCGGATCGCCGCGGGGCTGCGCGTCTTCGTGGACGACCACGGCCGGCGGGGGTTCGCGCGCGGCGCGGTCGTCGTCATCCTCTCCGACGGCTGGTCGCAGGATGACCCGGCGGACATCGCGGTGCAGATGGGCCGGCTGTCGCGGCTCGCGCACCGCATCGTGTGGGTCAACCCGCGCAAGGCGGCGGACGGGTTCCGGCCGCTCGCGGGCGGCATGGCCGCCGCGCTCCCGTATGTCGACGCGTTCGTCAGCGGGCACAGCTACTCGGCGCTCGCGGAGCTCGTCCGCGCGCTCGGGGACGACGACCGCGCAGCGGCGAGCAGAAAGGGAGACGAGACATGGAACTGAACGCGGACTTCGAGGTGCAGGCGCCGATCGACGTCGTGTGGAGCACGGTCATGGACGACCTGGCCCGCACGGCGACGGTCATCCCGGGTGCCGAGGTCACCGAGCAGATCTCGGACACCGTGTTCAACGGGGTCGTGAAGATCAAGGTCGGGCCGCTGTCGATGCAGTACAAGGGCCAGGTCGAGCTGGTCTCGCGCGACGACGAGCATCACGTCGCGGTGCTCAAGGGCAAGGCGCTCGAGAAGGCGGGTCAGGGCTCCGCCGACGGCACCGCGACGATCTCGCTGACCGCCGACGGCGACACGACGCGCGGCAGTCTCAAGGCCGATATCGGCTTGTCGGGCCGTGTCGCCGCGATGGGCAAGGGCGTCATCGACAGCGTCACGAAGCAGATGGTGCCCGTCGTCGTGAAGAACATCGAGGCGCTCATCGCGGGCGAGGACACCTCGGGCGGCGCCGAGACGGCGGGCGGGGCGATCGATGGCCTCGCGATCGCGAAGGGCGTCATCGGATCGATGTTCCACCGGGAGAAGAAGGAGAAGAAGGGCGACGCGGGTTCCGGCGACGCGGCTCCGGCCGAGTAGCGCGCGGAGCGGGCGAGCGCGGTGCGGGACGTCATCGAGACGCTGCTGGAGGCATGGCGGTCGGGGCAGACCGTCGGCCTCGGCACCGTCGTGCGCACCTTCCGCTCGGCGCCGCGCGACCCCGGCGCCGCGATGCTCGTCACCGGAGCGGGCGCGACCACCGGCTCGGTGTCCGGCGGCTGCGTCGAGGGCGCCGTCTACGAGCTCGCGCACGAGGCGATCGCCGGTGCGCCGCCCGTGCTCGAGCGCTACGGGATCAGCGACGACGACGCGTTCGCCGTCGGGCTGACCTGCGGCGGCATCCTCGACGTCTTCGTCGAGCCGATTAGCCGGGACACGTTCCCCGAGCTCGAGGAGGTCGCCGCCGACATCGAGGCCGGTCGCCCCGTCGCCGTCGCGACGACGATCGAGCACGTCGACCCGGCCCGCGTCGGCCGGCGCCTCGTCGTCTGGCCCGACCGGGTGTCCGGCACGCTCGGGCACGAGGACGCCGACCGCCGCGTCGGTGAGGATGTCCGCGGCCTGCTCTCCCAGGGCGAGACCGCGACGCTGCACTACGGCCCCGACGGCGAGCGGCTCGGCGAGGGCATGCGCGTCTTCGTGTCCAGCTTCGCGCCGCGGCCGCGCCTCGTCGTCTTCGGCGCGATCGACTTCGCTTCCGCGCTCGCCCGGCTCGGCCACTTCCTCGGCTATCACGTGACCGTCTGCGACGCGCGCCGCGTGTTCGTCACCCCCGAGCGCTTCCCCGGTGTCGACGAGCTCGTCACCCGCTGGCCGCACGAGTACCTCGCCGAGGAGGTCGAGGCGGGGCGCATCGACGGGCGCACCGTGATCTGCGTGCTCACGCACGACCCGAAGTTCGACGTGCCGACGCTCGCGATCGCGCTGCGGGTTCCGGAGCTCGCGTACCTCGGGGCCATGGGTTCGCGCCGGACGCACGAGGATCGCGTGCGGCGCCTGCGCGAGGCCGGCCTGACCGACGCGGAGCTCGCGCGGATGGAGAGCCCGCTCGGGCTCGCGATCGGTGCGCGCACACCCGAGGAGACGGCGGTGTCGATCATGGCGCAGGTCATCCAGCGCCAGCGCGGCGGCAGCGGCGCGGGGCTCGCCGAGGAGTCGGGCCCCATCCACCGCGACTCGGACCCCGGCGAGGAGGCGGTCCCGCTCGTCAGCTGAGCAGCATGACCTCGACACCGTCGCCCGCGCGGACCTCCTCGACCTCCGCGGGCACGATCGCGAAGGCCTCCGCGAGCGCGAGCCCGCCCGCGCGGTTCGAGATCGAGCCGCCCGGATGGGCGGGGGCGACGAGCCAGCGGCCCGGGTCGGTGCGGTCGATGCGCGCCGGCAGGTACTGGCGGCGGCCGCGCGGCGGGGTCCACCCCGTGCCTGCCGGCAGTCGGATGCGCTCGCGCTCGAGCCGGGTGCGCCCCTGCATCGCGAGGAGCGCGGGCCGCACGAACACCTCGAACGACACCGCGACCGACACCGGATTGCCCGGCAGGCCGAAGAGGAGCGCGCCGTCGGGCGTGATGCCGAAGCCCTGTGGCTTGCCCGGCTGCATCGCGAGCTTGTCGAACGCCATCGCCCCACTCGGTCCGAGCGCCTGCTTGACCGGCTCGTAGGCGCCCGCGCTCACGCCGCCCGACATGATGACCACGTCGACGCCGAGCGCCGCGGCGTGCCGCAGCGTCGCCACGAGCTCCGACGGATCGTCGCCGACCGTGCCGCGCAGCACGACGTCGCCGCCCGCCTCGCGCACGCGCGCCGCGAGCACGAACGAGTTCGACTCGGGGATCTGCCCGCGTGCGAGCGCACCGCCCGGCGGCACGAGCTCCGAGCCCGTCGAGACGATCGCGACCCGGGGTCGCAGCGCGACGGCGAGGCGGCCCGCGCCCGCGGCCGCGATCGCGGAGAGCTGGAGCGCCCCGATCTCCACCCCCGCGGGGAGCACGAGGTCGCCGACGCGGGCATCGGCGCCCGCCAGTCGGACGTCGCCGCCCGGCTCCGGCGCGACGACAACGTGCACGCTGCCCCCGACCTCCGCGCCGAAGCCTTCCTGCGTGTCCTCGACCGGGACGACCGTGTCGGCGGCCGACGGCATGGGGGCACCCGTCATGATCCGCACCGCCTCGCCGGCCGCGAGCGGCGGGTCCTGCGACGAGCCCGCGGGGACCTCGCCCGTCACCGCGAGCCGTACCGGCGCGGCTGCCGAGGCGCCGCGCACGTCGGCCGCCCGCACCGCGAAGCCGTCCATCGCCGAGTTGTCGAAGACGGGGATCGGGACGGCGGCGCGCAGCGGCGCCGCGAGCGTGCGTCCGAGCGCCTCCTCGAGCCCGACGTCCTCGGTCGGCCGCACGCGCACCGCGGCGAGGACGACGGCCTGCTGCTCCTCGACCGACCTCATGCGGGGACGCCGGCCGCGGGGTGCAGCGCGACCTCGCGCTGCCGCGCGCCGAGCCCGTCGATGAGCAGGACGCGGCCGAGCAGCGGGCTGCCGGCGCCCGTCACGAGCTTGATCGCCTCCGTCGCCATGAGCGCGCCGACCTGCACCGTGAGCGCACCGAGGACGCCGACCGCCGAGCACGTCGGCGGCTCGCCCGTCGTCGCCGGGTCGAAGAGGTCGCGGAGCACGATCGGCTCGACGCCCTCGGGCGGCGCGCTCCAGAAGACGGTGAGCTGCGCGTTCCACTCCTGCACCGTGCCCCACACGAGCGGGATGCCGAGCGCCTCGCACGCGTCCGCGACGGCCGACCTGGTCGCCATCGTGTCCGAGCCGTCGAGGACGACGTCGCAGCCGCGCAGCAGCGACACGGCGTTGCCTCCGTCGAGGCGCACCCGGTGCGGGACGACGACCGTCTCGGGCGAGACCGCGAGGATCGACTCCGTCGCGGAGTCGAGCTTGGCCCGTCCCACGTCGCCGACGCCGTGGATGATCTGGCGGTGCAGGTTGCTGACGTCGACCTCGTCGTCGTCGATGAGCACGATCGTGCCGATGCCGGCCGCGGCGAGGCTGAGCAGTGCGCTCGAGCCGAGCCCGCCGGCGCCGACGACCCCGACCCGCGCGGCGGCGAGGCGGCGCTGACCGACCGGGCCGAAGTCCGCGAGCGCGGCGTGGCGGGCCGTGCGCGCGAGCTCCGCATCGCTCAGCGCCGCGACCGGTTCGACGATCGGCGGCAGTCCCATGTCGGCAGTCTAGCTTCGGCCAGTCGCCGCAAGTGCGGGCGAAATCGGTGGTCTGCGCCGCAAATGCGTGACAGACTGCGGGACGTGCACCGCTACCGCATCACGGAGGCCGCGCAACTGCTCGGGGTCAGCGACGACACCGTGCGGCGTCGCGTCGAAGCCGGCGAGCTGCCCACCACTGGCGCGACGCCCGCCGAGATCCCCGGTGCCGCGCTCGCCGAGTGGGCGCGGGAGCGCGCCGACGCCGCGGCCGACCCCACGGACCGCCTCAGCAGCGCGCGCAACCGCTTCGTCGGCCTCGTCACCCGCGTCGTCGTCGACGGGGTGATGGCCCAAGTGGACATCCAGGCCGGCCCGCACCGCGTCGTGTCGCTCATGTCCGCCGAAGCCGTCCGCGAGCTCGGGCTCGAGCCCGGCTCGCTCGCCGTCGCGGTCGTCAAGGCGACGAACGTCATCGTCGAGACCCCCAGGAGCTGATCGTGTCCATCCAGCGTCCCCGCCGCGCGCTCGCCGCGCTCGCCGCCATGGGACTCGCCGCCGCGCTCGCCGCCTGCGCGTCCCCCGCCCCCGCGCCCGCCCCGACCGAGACGGCCGCGCCCGAGGTGCCCGCGATCAGCGGCGAGCTCGCGATCTCCGCCGCGGCGTCGCTGACGAAGGCCTTCGACGAGATCGCGGCCGCGTTCGAGACCGAGTATCCCGACGTCGAGATCCTGCCGATCGAGTACGACGGCTCGAGCACGCTCGCGACGCAGATCATCGAGGGCAAGCCGGTCGACGTCTTCGCCTCGGCGGACGAGGGGAACCTGCAGAAGGTCGTCGACGCGGGCCTGCTGACGGGCGGCGGCACGCGCTTCGCGACGAACACGCTCGTCGTCGTCGTGCCGAAGGGCAACCCGGCCGGTGTGACGTCGATCGCCGACCTCGCCGACCCCGCGATCCGCGTCGTCATCTGCGACGCGGAGGTGCCGTGCGGCAAGGCCTCCGCGAAGCTCTTCGAGTTGAACGGCCTGACCGTGACCCCCGTGAGCCTCGAGCAGAACGTCAGCGCGGTGCTCACCAAGGTCGGCGCCGGCGAGGCGGACGCGGGCCTCGTCTATGCGACCGACGTCGCGCGGAATGCCGACGTCGAGTCGTTCGTGCCCGACCATGCGGACGAGGTCGTCAACAGGTACCCGATCGCCGCGCTCGACGCGGCGCCGAACCCGGCCGCCGCGGCCGCGTTCGTCGCGTTCGTCACCGGCCCGACCGGGCAGTCGATCCTCGCGGAGCTCGGCTTCGGGACACCCGGCTCCTGACGACGATGAGCGCGGTCGTCGCCGGCGCCCGGCCCCGCTCGGGGCCCGGGGTGGGGGGCGTCCCGGCATGGCTCGTCGTCCCCGCGTTCGTCGGGATCGCGTTCCTCCTCCTGCCGCTCACCGCGCTCGTCGGTCGCGCGGACTGGTCGACGCTGTGGACCGACATCGTCTCGCCCGCGACCCTCGAAGCGCTCTGGCTGTCGATCTGGACGGGGCTGACCGCGACGGCGATCTGCGCGGCGCTCGGCATCCCGCTCGCCGTCTGCATCGCGCGCGCCCGGCCCGGGGTCGCGTCGCTGCTGCGGGCGCTCACCACGATCCCGCTCATCCTGCCGCCCATGGTCGGCGGCGTCGCGCTCCTCTACCTCGCGGGGCGCAACGGCTGGCTCGGCCAGTGGCTCGCCGGCGCCGGCATCCAGCTGCCGTTCACGAGCGCGGCGGTCGTCATCGCGCAGGTCTTCGTCGCGTTCCCGTTCCTCGTCCTCGCGGTCGAAGGCGCGGTGCGCGGACTCGATCCCGAGCTGCCGCTCGTCGCCGCCGACCTCGGCGCGACCCCCTTCCAGACGTTCCTCCGGGTCACCGTGCCGCTCGCGGGCCCCGGCGTCACGGCGGGTCTCACGCTGTGCTTCGCGCGGGCCGTCGGCGAGTTCGGCGCGACGGCGCTGTTCGCCGGCAACTCCCCCGGCACCACCCGCACGATGCCGCTCGCGATCTACACGGCGTTCAACGGAGCCGGGGTCTCGCAGGGCACCGCCGTCGCCCTCGCGCTCGTCCTGCTCGTCGTCGCGATCGCCGTCCTGCTGCTGGCCCGCGCCTGGCGTTCTCCCGCCTGAATCGCCCGGGCTTCCGCCTGCTCGCACCCGCTGCCCGCCCGCTTCGGACTGAGAGATCGCTCCCGGGCTGAGCCTTCGGCCCCGATTCCTCAGCCCGCACGCGAAAACTCAGCCCATGTAGCCATCGAAGCGGTGGGTGCCGCGGGGGCGCAGGTGGGGCATGCTGGTCGCGTGAGCGCGATCGACGACGTGTTCGACCTCGACGCGCTGCTGACGCCCGAGGAGCTGCGGTGGCGGGACCGGGCGCGGGTGCTCGCCGACGAGTGGATCCTCCCGGTCATCGACGCGGACTTCGAGGCCGCGCGCTTCCGGCGGGAGCTCGTGCCCGAGCTCGGGGCTGCCGGCTTCCTCGGCATGCACATCGAGGGCCACGGCTGCTCGGGGGCCGGCGCCGTCGCCTACGGCCTCGTCTGCCACGAGCTCGAGCGGGCAGACAGCGCCTGGCGCACCTTCGTGTCGGTCCAGGGCTCGCTCGCCATGACTGCGATCGCGAAGCACGGGTCCGAGTCGCAACGAGCCGAGTGGCTGCCGCGGATGGCCGCCGGTGAGCTGATCGGCTGCTTCGCGCTCACGGAGCCGCAGGGCGGCAGCGACCCCGCCGCGATGACGACGACGGCGCGGCTCGACGGCGACGAGTGGGTCATCGACGGCGCGAAGCGCTGGATCGGCCTCGCCTCCGAGGCCGACGTCGCGATCGTCTGGGCCAGGGCCTTCGGCGGCGACGCCGACGGCGAGGTGCGCGGCTTCATCGTCCCGACCTCGACCCCGGGCTTCGTCGCGACGCCGATCGCGGGCAAGCTCTCGATGCGCGCGAGCGTCCAGTGCGACATCGGGTTCTCCCGGGTGCGTGTGCCGGAGAACGCGATCCTCCCGCACGCCCGCGGCCTCTCCGGCCCGTTCGCCTGCCTGACCGAGGCGCGGTACGGCATCGTCTGGGGGGCGCTCGGCGCGGCACGGGCATGCCTCGATGCCGCGGTCGCCCGGGCGCGCACCCGAGAGGTCTTCGGCCGCCCGATCGGGGCGACGCAGCTCGTCCAGGCGAAGCTCGCCGACGCGCTCGTCGAGTACGAGAAGGGCATGCTGCTCGCCCTGCACCTCGGCCGCCTCGCGGAGCGCGGGGCGCTGACGCCCGCGCAGGTGAGCGTCGGGAAGCTCAACTCCGTGCGCGAGGCGATCGCGATCGCGTCGGCGGCGCGCGCGATCCTCGGCGGCGACGGGGTGACGGACGAGTTCCCCGTCATGCGCCACCTCGCGAACCTCGAGTCGGTGCGCACGTATGAGGGCACCGACGAGGTGCATCAGCTCATCATCGGCCGCGCGCTCACCGGGCTCACCGCGTTCTGATCCGGCTCGGCGCTTCATCCGGCGCAAACGCAGCCCCCCGCCCCCCGGATCCTGCGTTTGCGCCGGATGAGCGGCCGCCGTCGGGGGACGCGGTCAGTCGAGGGCGAGGAGCGCGCTCGCCGCGATCGCGAGCACGAGGCCGACATACTGGATCGGGGCGATGCGCTCCTTGAGGACGAGCCGCGCGAGCACGATCGTGCCGATCGGGTAGAGCGCGGTGAGCACCGCCATGATCGACAGCTCGCCGATGCGCACGCCCCAGAGGACGCCGCCGTTCGCGATCGCGTCGACGACGCCGCAGGCGACGGCGAGCCAGATGCCGATGCGCAGGCCCGCGCTTCGACTCGCCCGCGGCGCGCTCGGGGCGCCGTCGGCGGCCGGCTCCGGCGTCCCCGCCAATGGGTCGGGCGCGGCGGCGACGCGGACGCGCGAACGCCGTGCTCCCGCGACGACCGCGATGACGGCGGCGATCGTGAGCATGATCGCGGCGTTTGTGGTGCGGTTCGCGATCATGGGCAGCACGCCGGAGTCGTCGGGCGCGAGATCGAGCACGATGAGGAACGCGCCGATCGCCATCCCGGAGCCGACCGCCATGAGGATCCCGCGCGTGCTCGGGCGCACCGCGCCCTTCTCGGGCACGAATCCGACGAACACGATCGCGAGGAGGCCGACGCCGAGCCCCACCCAGCCGAGCGTGCCGATCGCCTCCCCGTAGCCGACCGCGACGAGGAGCGGCACGACGGCCGAGACGAGCGCGGTCAGCGGCGACAGAATGCTCATGGGGCCGATCGCGAGGCACGCGTAGAGGAGCGCGATCGCGACCGCGCCGCACACGCCCGACAGGGCTCCGAACGCGATCGCCTCCCAGCTCCAGCGCCCGGGCACCGCGAAGCCGATGAGGATGAAGACGGCGATGCCGACGGCGGCGGCGAGCCCGGTGGCGAGGATCGAGCCGAGACGCTTCGCGGCGAGCCCGCCGAGGAAGTCGGCCGCCCCGAAGACCATCGCGCTGCCGAAGCCGACGACGACGGTGAGCACCGGACGAGCTTAGTGGTGTGCGAGCCTCAGGCGCCTGGCAGCGCGGTGTGCTCGCCCGCGGGCCGCGAGTGCCGCGGGATGCAGGCGGCGACGCCCGCGGACAGCAGTGCGACGCAGAGGCCGATCACGTAGGTGAGCTGGAACGCCCCCTCGGTCGGCACCTCCGTGGCGAGATACGGCGCGGTAATCGTCGCGAGCAGCGTGCCGATGAGCGCCGCTGCGAGCGTCGTGCCGATCGAGCGCATGAGGCTGTTGAGCCCGTTCGCGGCGGCGGACTCGGTCGCGGGGACGGAGCGCATGATGAGCGTCGGAGTGGCGGCGAAGGAGACGCTGACGCCGACCCCGGCGATCGTGCTCGCGATGATCGCGGACCAGATGGTGGAGAAGTCGATGAGGATCGCGGCGTACGCGATCGCGACGATGATGCCACCCGCGGCGAGCATCGCCTTGGGGCCGATGATGACGATGAGCCGGCCCGCGACGGGCGCGAGGATGAGCATCATGAGGCCGAACGGCAGCATCCCGAGGCTCGCGATGAACAGCGAGTAGCCGAGCCCGACGCCCGACTGGCTCGGCAGCTCGAGGTACTGCGGGATGAGGATGTTGAAGGAGAACATCCCGAACGACAGCAGCATCGACGCGAGGTTCGTCAGCAGCACGGGGCGCCGGGCGGCGACGCGCAGGTCGACGAGCGGGTTGCGGTCGCGCAGCTCGTACCAGCCCCAGGCGAGCAGGACGACGACGCCGCCGAGTCCGGCCCCGATCGTCGCGGGGGAGGTCCACCCCCACTCGTTGCCGCGGGACAGCGCGAGGAGGAGTCCGACGACGCCGGCGGCGAGGCCGATCGCGCCGAGCCAGTCGAAGCGGCCGGGCGTGCGCAGCACACTGACGGGGACGACGGCGAGGATGAACGCGAAACAGATTGCCCCCAGGGCGCCGGACATCCAGAACAGCAGGTGCCAGTCGAGGTGCTCCGCGACGATCGCACTGAGCGGGAGGCCGATCGCACCGCCGATGCCCATCGTCGCGCTCATGAGGGCGATGCCGCCTGGCAGTCGGCGCTCGGGCAGCACGTCGCGCATGATCGAGATGCCGAGCGGCAGGACGCCCATGCCGACGCCTTGGAGCCCGCGGCCGATGATGACGCCGGTGATGTCGGGCATGGTCGCGGCGATGACGCTGCCGAGCGTCATGATCGCAAGGGTCGCGAGCGCGATCCGGCGCTTGCCGAACATGTCGCCGAGGCGCCCCGCGATCGGCGTCGCGACGGCGGCCGACAGCAGGGTGATCGTGACGACCCACGCGGTGTCGGCCCGTGGTGCGTCGAGCAGCTCGGGCAGCTCGGCCTGGATCGGCACGATGACGGTCTGCATGAACGACGCCGTGAGGCCGCCGAGCGAGAGCGCCGCGGTGATGGCCCTGGGGCTCGGCGAGCGCCGCAGTCGTGCCCGCTCGCGTTCGTCGCTCAAGTACCCAGTCCGTCCCTGTCTGATGTCAACCCTAGACTCGCGACGTGACCGCCGCCGACACGCATGCCGCTCCCATCGGGGTGCTGCAGCGGGTGTGGGGGTACCCCGCGTTCCGCGGGGACCAGGCCGAGATCATCGAGACGGTGGTCGCGGGCGGCGACGCCCTGGTGCTGATGCCGACGGGCGGGGGCAAGTCGCTCTGCTACCAGGTGCCGGCCTTGGTGCGCGAGGGCACCGGCATCGTCGTCTCGCCGCTCATCGCCCTCATGCAGGACCAGGTGGATGCGCTCGCGGCGCTCGGCGTGCGCGCGGCCTACCTGAACTCGACGCAGGATGCCGGAGAACGTCACGCGGTCGAGCAGGCGTATCGGTCGGGTTCGCTCGACCTGCTCTATCTCGCGCCGGAGCGGCTCGCGGTGCCGGGGACGATGGAGTTGCTCGACTCGAGCCCGATCGCCCTGTTCGCGATCGACGAGGCGCATTGCGTCGCGCAGTGGGGCCACGACTTCCGCCCCGACTATCTGGGGCTGTCGGTCCTGCACGAGCGCTGGCCCGCGGTGCCGCGGGTCGCGCTGACGGCGACTGCGACGGCGGCGACGCGCGCGGAGATCGTCGAGCGGCTCGCGCTGCGCGAGGCGCGGCAGTTCGTCGCGAGCTTCGATCGGCCGAACATCCGCTACCGGATCGAGCCGAAGGATCAGCCGATCAAGCAGGTGCTGCGCCTCATCCGTGAGGAGCATCCCGGCGAGGCGGGCATCGTCTACTGCCTCTCGCGCAACTCGGTCGAGCGCACGGCCGAGGCGCTCGCCGCGGCCGGGATCGACGCGATCCCGTACCACGCGGGGCTCGACCAGTCGGTGCGCCGGCGCAACCAGGAGCGATTCCTGCGGGAGGACGGCGTCGTGATCGTCGCGACGATCGCGTTCGGGATGGGCATCGACAAGCCCGATGTGCGGTTCGTGGCGCATCTCGATCTCCCGAAGTCGGTCGAGGGCTACTACCAGGAGACGGGTCGCGCGGGCCGTGACGGCCTGCCGTCGACCGCGTGGATGGCGTACGGCCTCGCCGATGTCGTGCAGCAGCGTCGGCTCATCGAGCAGTCGGAGGGCAGCCTCGCCCACCGGCGCAACCTCGCCGCGCATCTGGACGCGATGCTCGCGCTCTGCGAGACGGTCGACTGCCGCCGTGCACGCCTGCTGCGCTACTTCGGCGAGGAGTACGCAGCCCGAGTCGAAGGGTGCGGCAACTGCGACACCTGCCTCGCCCCGCCCGAGGCCTGGGACGGCACGCTCGCCGCCCAGAAGCTCCTCTCGACGATCGTGCGCCTGGAGCGCGAGCGCGGTCAGCGCTACGGTGCGGGCCAGCACATCGACATCCTGCTCGGCCGCGAGACGGATCGGGTCCGCCAGCTCGACCACACGAGCCTCGCGACGTTCGGCATCGGTACGGAGCTGTCGGAGGCGGAGTGGCGCGGCGTCGTGCGCCAGGCGCTCGCCCAGGGCCTGCTCAGCGTCCGGGACGCGTACGGGACGCTGCAGTTGGCCGAGGAGGGCGCCCTGGTGCTGCGCGGCGAGCGGCCGGTCATGCTGCGCAAGGACGTCGCGCGGCCGGGTGCCTCGGCCGGGTCTCGGGGCAAACGAGCAGCGCCCGCCGACCTGCCGGCCGAGGCGCCGCCGCTCTTCGAGGCGCTGCGCGAATGGCGGGGCGCGACGGCGAGGGAGCAAGACGTCCCGGCCTACGTCGTGTTCGCCGACGCGACCCTGCGCGGGATCGCGATCATGCGGCCGGCGTCGCTCGACGAGCTCGCGGGGATCTCGGGCGTCGGCGCGAAGAAGCTCGAGACGTACGGGGCCGCCGTGCTCGAGCTCGTCGCGCGCACCGCGCACGCCGGCGGGCCGGACGCGTGAGTGTTATCCACCCGTTACCGAAGTCGCTCGCACGGGATCGCGGTGCGGGCATATTCTGCAATGCTGCTCAGTCGAGCAGACAGCCTGATCGAGAAAGGAGGGCTCCGCGGTGAACAAGAATCCAGCTCCGGCCACAGCAGTCCGTGGTTCGTCCCACCGCCGAGCCCGCCGAGTCACGCTCGCAGGCGCACTCGTCGCATGACGTTCTGACGGACGCTCTGTCCTGACACCGCGGCCACGCCGTGGTGGCCATCCCGCGTTCGGCGCGCCGCGCCGTCCGGCACGTTCGGCGTGCCATCGACCCATCCCACGTCCAATGCAAAGGAACCACCGTGTCCACGACCCTGATGAACCATCCGCCCGATACGCGGCACCTCGAGCGGCTCGAGACCGCACTGCCGCGCCTCGGGCTCTTCGAGCGGATCGCGCTGCGCATCGCCCTGCGCGCCATGCTGCGCCTCGAGCGACTCGACCGCGAGGGGGCGCTGCGCCGCCACGCGCTCGTGCTCGCCAACGAGCGCCGCGCGACGGAGGCCGAGCGCGCCGCGCTCCTCCTGAACCCCTTCCGATGAGTCGCTCGGGCGTGTTCCGGCGACCCGTGATGGACCGCACTGCGATCCGGACAACGCGGGTCGCCGGAACCCTGAGCCACTTGTGAGCGATACACAGCGAAGACACGCTCTCACTGTCCGATGTCTACGATGAAGCCATGACGACCCAGACCGCACCGAAGTCGACGAACGCGATGCCCGCCGAACGCGAGGCGGGCGGCGAGCACGCCGTCGACGTCGAGGCGCTCGGCGCCCTGCTCCTCGGGCGCTGGGCCGACGTCCGACTCGAGGCGCGTCGGATCTCTGTCGATCCGCTCGTCCGTCGCGTCCCCGGTGAGCCGCTGCGCGAGCACCGCGACCGCGTCGTCAAGGCGCTGCACCGGCTCGTCGAGCTCGGTGTCACGGGCCGCGCGTTCCCCAAGCGGATCGGCGGCGCGGAGGACCCGGGCGCCAATATCTCCGGCTTCGAGGAGCTCGTCCTCGGCGACCCGAGCGTTGCGATCAAGGGCGGCGTGCAGTGGGGACTCTTCGGCTCCGCGATCCTGCTGCTCGGCACCGACCAGCACCACGACGCGTGGCTCGAGGACTGCATGACGCTGCGCGTGCCGGGCGCGTTCGCGATGACGGAGACCGGGCACGGCTCGGACGTCGCCTCGATCGGCACGACCGCGACGTACGACCCCGACACCGAGGAGTTCGTCATCCACACGCCGTTCCGCGGCGCGTGGAAGGACTACCTCGGCAATGCGGCCGAGACCGGCATCGCCGCCGTCGTCTTCGCGCAGCTCATCACGCAGGGCGTCAACCACGGCGTCCACGCCTTCTACGTCCCGATCCGCGATCCGCAGACCAAGCAGTTCCTGCCCGGCATCGGCGGGGAGGACGACGGCGTCAAGGGCGGGCTGAACGGCGTCGACAACGGTCGGCTGCACTTCGACCACGTCCGCGTCCCGCGGTTCAACCTCCTCGACCGCTACGGCCAGGTCGCGCCCGATGGCGCGTACACCTCGCCCATCGCGAGCCCCGGCCGCCGCTTCTTCACGATGCTCGGCGCTCTCGTCCAGGGCCGGGTCTCCCTCGACGGTTCCGCGACCGCGGTGTCGAAACTCGCGCTCGCCATCGCGATCAAGTACGGGGACGTGCGCCGCCAGTTCTCGCCCGACCGCGAGAGCGCGGAGACGGTGCTGCTCGACTACGGGCGCCACCAGCGCCGCCTGCTCCCCCGACTCGCCGAGGTCTACGCGATGAACTTCGCCCACGAGGGCCTCATGCGCAAGTACCACGAGGTGTTCAGCGGCGAGGCGGACACCGACGAGGACCGGCAGGACCTCGAGACGCTCGCCGCGGCGCTCAAGCCGCTGAGCACCTGGGCCTGCCTCGACATCCTGCAGGAGAGCCGCGAGGCGTGCGGCGGGCAGGGTTTCATGGCCGACAACCGCATCGCGCCGCTGCGCGCCGACATGGACATCTGGGTCACGTTCGAGGGGGACAACAACGTTCTGCTCCAGCTCGTCGGCAAGCGCCTGCTCACGGAGTACGCGCGCCGCATGTCCAAGCGCGACGCCGCGACGATCCGCGCCTACGTCGCCGACCAGGTCGAGGAGGTCGTCGTCGGCCGCACCGGCATGCGTCAGCTCGGCCAGGACATCCGCGACTTCGGCTCGACCGCGCGCCGTGTGGGTTGGGTGCGCGACACCGACTCGCAGCGCCAGCTGCTCACCGACCGAGTGGAGACGATGGTCACCGCTCTCGCGCTGGCGCTGCGCGCCGGCAAGCGGATGAGCGCCGAGGATGCCGCGGCGCTCTTCAACCGTCATCAGAACGACCTCATCTCCGCGGCGCGCGCCCACGCGGAGCTCCTCCAGTGGGAGGCGTTCACGGAGGCGCTCGATGCGGAGCTCGACGCGGACACGAAGCAGGTGCTCACGTGGCTCCGCGATCTCTTCGGGCTCGGCCTCATCGAGCGCAACATCGGCTGGTATCTGATGAACGGCAGGATCTCCGCGAACCGCGCGAGGGCGATCACGGAGTACATCGACACCCGGCTGCTGCCGCGCATCCGCGCGCACGCCGTCGACCTCGTCGACGCGTTCCAGTTCTCCGACGAGCTCATCGGCGCGGGCATCGCGACCGGTGAGGAGCGGGTGCGGCAGGAGGAGGCGCAGGCCTACTACGCGGCGCACGCGTCGCAGCCGCGCGAGGTGTCCGCGAGCCGCTAGCGTGGCGGCGTGACCATACCCCAGTACGCCGCCAGCCAGCCGTTCCAGTCCCCGTATCCGACCGACCCGTCGGACGCCCCGGTCCCGGGGATCTCGTTCGGCGGCGCGCTCGTGCGCTTCTTCCAGAAGTACGCGCGCTTCAGCGGACGCGCGAGCCGTTCCGAGTTCTGGTGGATGTATCTCTGGTCGCTCATCCTCAGTGTCGTACTCGGCCTCATCGCGGTCGCGGTCATGGTGCCGGCGATCACGAGCCTGCTGCGCTCGGACGCGTTCAATACCGAGACGGCCGAGGCGGCCCTCGCCGCGAGCAAGGCGATGTGGGGCATGATCGGCGGCTTCGCCGTCCTCTGGGTCATCATCGCGGTCATCGAGCTCGCGATCGTCGTGCCGTGGCTCGCGATGATCGTGCGGCGCCTCCACGACTCGAACAAGTCGGGCCACCTCGCGTGGCTCCTGCTCATCCCGTCGGTCGGCCACCTCATCGTGCTGATCCTGTGCCTCATGCCGAGCGAGGCGTGGGGGCAGCGCTTCGACCGGCCGCTCGCGCGGGCCTGACTCCGGGTCGCGGGCTCAGGCGCGGCGGCGACGGAACGCGATCACCACGAGTCCGGCGAGCATCAGGAGGACCCCGATCGCGGTCGTCGCGCTCGCGTGCGAGCCGGTGTCCGGGAGTCCTGTCACCGTCAGCGGGGCCGAGCCGACGACGTTGCCGGCGAGGGTCGCCGTGACAGTGTGCGCGCCGGCGGGCACGCTCGTCGGCACGACGAACGCGAACGAGAGCGCGCCGCTCGCGTTCGACGTCGCCGTTCCGAGCGTCACCGGGGTCGAGTTGAGGACCATCGTGAACGTCGTGGCAGCGGGGAAGCCGGTCCCGGTCACGGTGACCTGCTCGCCGACCGAGGTCGACGTGCGGCTGAGGACGAGACTCGGCGTGAAGTGGACTTCGACCGAGCCGATGTCGACGATGCCACCGGAGATCCGGGCCGAGCCGCGCTGGTCGGTCGCGGGCGGGGCGACGAACGCGGGGTCGCCGGCGTTGATGACGGGGCTCGTCGCGTCGGGCAGGTGGTTCGGCGTGACACCGCCGTTGAGCGCGAGCGCGTCGAGCTCGGGGTCGATGGGGGTCGACGGGTCGTAGAGGTTGCCGGGACCGGCTGCGATCGCGTCGAGGGTCGCGGTGTCGGCGGGGTCGACCGTGCCGATGAGGCTCCACTCGATCGTGCGCGAAAGCGAGGGGTCGAGGTCGAGGAACACGTCGGGGGCGAGGTCGCTGGTGCCCGTGTTGCCGGCGACGATCGTGTGCGACAGCGTGAACGAGCCCGCGCCGGCGCAACCGCAGCCGCTCACGCCGAGCACGGGCGCCGCGGACACGGTGTTGCCGGCCAACGTCGAGTGCTCGATCACGACGGTCGCATCCTCGAACATCGCGCTCACGGTCGGGAAGCTCGTGTCGAGGCCGCCGGAGATCGTCGAGTTCGTCACGCGCACGGTGCCCGCGAATGCGAGGATCGCGAGCTGCTCGGCGGCGCTGCTGCCGGTCACCGTGGAATCGCGGACCTCGATCGTGCCCGTGCTGTCGTTGAAGATCACGATGCCGGAATCGTTGTCCGAGATCAGTGCGTTGGTGATCGTCGCCGAGGCGGCGTCCACCGCGTCGACCCACAGCGCCTCGCAGTCGGCACGCTCGATCGTGAGGCGGTCGGCGGTCAGCAACGCGTCGTCGGTCAGGAACACCTCGATCCCGCAGCCGGCGCTGTCGAGCACCGTGACGTTCTGCAGCGTCGGTCTGCCGAAGGAGAAGATGCCGGCGAGCCCGGTCTCGCTGTCGTGGATCGTCGTCGTCGACATGGAGAACGCGGTGTCGGCGATCTCGAAGGCGGTGTCGAACGCGCCGGCGGTCGCATAGACGCCGCTGAGCGTCACGGTCGGGCTGCTCGCGGGGTCCGCGGTCGTGCCGGACGAGGTGACGATGGGGCCGCTCTCGTAGAAGTCGAAGGTGAGTCCGTCGATCGCGAGCGCCGCGTCGCCGCTCACCTCGAACCCGACCGAAGAGATCGATGTGGCGGAGATGGTCTGTCCGCCGGGGCTATTGATCGTGAGCGAACCGGCGGTCAGCGGCGGCAGGGGCGTGGTGAGCGGGAAGCTGCTCAGGATCTGGACGGTGACGGGTTCGGCCGGGTCGGCGACCGCGTCGTCGATCGCGTCGGCGAGGTCCGCCTCCGTGTGGACTTCGACGTCGGCAGCGTGGGCGGGCGCGGCGGCGACGAGTGCGCCGCCGAGGGCGAGCGCGACGCCTGCGAACGCGGCGAGACTCGTGTGCACCGCAGATCCCTTTCGGCGCATGCCGACCCCCGATCGTGTGCCGACAGTCTAGGAGTCGGGTCGCGCGACCGCGAGGCCCCGATGGCTCGATGTCGCGGTGTGACGCCGGGGCCGCGGGGAGGACTATCTGACGGCGATCGCGTTCGCCGGCGACCCGATGCCGCGGATGACGGGCAGTGGTGCGGCCGTGAGGAGGAACTCGTGCACGCCGTCGGCGGCGCAGTCGCGCGCGAGCGGGCCCGTGCGCCAGAGCTCGCCGAGCATCATGCCGAGGCCGCCGATGAGCACCTGGTGCATGAAGCCGAACGGCGACGTCTCCGGCTCGATCGGCCACACCTCGGCGGCCACGCCGTCGCTCGCGACGGCCGCGATGTGCAGGTCCCAGAGGTACTCGGCGACCGCCTCGTCATGCGCGAGTCCCGCGGTCGTGATCCGCTCGCCGTCCGCCTGCTGCTCGCGCACCGCGCGGGGCTGGCGCTCGTACCACTCGAGGTAGCCGGTGTGGAGCACGAGGATGTCGCCCGGACGGATCTCGACGCCCGCCGCGGCCCGTGCGGCCTCGAGGTCGTCGGCCGTGATCGCGACCGACTCCCCCGGGCCGCCGCGCTCTGCGACGACCGCGGCGAGGTCGAGGAGGACGCCGCGCGTCGCGATGCCGCGCGCGGCGACATGGTCGATCGTGTTGCGTCCACCGCGGACCTCGCGGGTCGAGCGGCCGTTCCAGTAGCGGTCGAACGCGACCCCGACGTGGCCCAGCGAATCCCACTGGCTCGCGGACTGCAGGTAGTAGTTGTCGAGCTTGTCGTCGAGGCCGAGGCTCGGCTCCTCCTCGGTCGCGCCGAGATGCCCCTCGGTCACGTGCTCGGTGCGTCCACGGCCGAAGAACGGCGGGTCGATCGTGCCGAGCGGGATGTCGAAGGGGAAGATGCGGCCGGTGCGCGCTGCCCGGGCGCCCTCGATCGCCTTCTCGGGCGTGAGCAGGTTCATCAGACCGAGGTCGTCGTCGTCTCCCCAGAGGCCCCAGGCGATGGGGGCGCCCTCCGCGGTGCGCGGCAGGTCGCGGTATCTCGGCAGCTCGGTCATCGCGTTCTCCCCCTCGAGTCGCAGGTCTCGTCTCGCCCCGGCGGCGAGGTCGCTCAGCCCAGGCGCGCCCGCAGCCGCGGCAGGATCTCCTCGCCGTAGTGGCGGAGGAAGCGCTCCTGATCGTCGCCGGGACCGTGGAAGACGAGGTGGCGGAAGCCCATGTCGGCGTACTCGACGATCCGCTCGACGTGCTCGTCCGGGTCGTCGCTCACGATGAACCGGGACGCGGTGCGCTCCGTCGGCAGCGCGCTGCTCAGTCGCTGCATCTCGACCGGGTCCTCGACGCCCATCTTCTCCTCGGGGGTGAGGGCGAGGGCGCCCCAGAAGCGGGTGTCCTCCATCGCGCGTTCGCGGTCGTGGTCGAAGGAGACCTTGACCTCGATGAGCGTGTCGACGGCGTCGGCCGAGCGTCCTTCCTTCTCGAGCCCCTCGGCGAGTGCCGGGAGCAGGGTCTCGGTGTACAGCTCGCGCGCCTTGCCGCTCGTCGTGATGAAGCCGTCGGCGACGCGGCCCGCGAGCCGGGTTGCGGCGGGGCCCGCGGCGCCGATGTAGATCGGGACCCGCGTGGCGGGTCGGTCGTAGATCGTCGCGTTGTGCGTCTGGTAGAACTGCCCGTCGAAGCTCACGCGCTCCTCGGACCAGAGCCGATCGATGAGCTCGAGCGACTCTTTGAGCCGCGCGAAGCGCTCCTTCTGCTCGGGCCACGGGATGCCGAGGGTCGCCTCGTTGAGTGCCTCGCCGGTGCCCACGCCGAGGATGACGCGGCCCTCGTAGAGCTCGCCGAGCGTCGCGAACGCCTGCGCGATGACGCCGGGGTGGTAGCGGAAGGTCGGCGTGAGGACGCTCGTGCCCATCAGGATCCGGCTGGTGCGGGCGCCGAGCGCGCCGAGCCACGGCAGGCTCGCGGGGGCGTGGCCGCCGTCGTGGTTCCACGGCTGGAGGTGGTCGGAGACGAAGACGGAGTCGAATCCGACGTCCTCCGCGAGCACCGCATAGTCGAGCAGGCGGCTCGGCCCGAACTGCTCGGCGCTCGCCTTGTACCCGAACCGGAACGGAACGCTCATCGTGCTCTCCTACCTCGTACGTTCAATGTCCATGTTTGCACCCATGCACCCCGTTCAAACACGGTGCATGGGTGCAAACGGGGTGCCGGAACGCTCCGGCGCCAGGAAGTCGGCCGGGTCGAAGCGCGCGCCGCGGGCGCGGAACGCCGGCACCGAGTCGGGCCACAGCAGCGTGAGTCGGCCGGAGCGCTCGTCGACGTACCAGCTGCGGCAGCCGCCCGTCAGCCACACGGTGGTCGCCGCGGCCGCGTCAATGCGCGCCGTGTACTCGGCCTCGGCGGCGGCGGTCGGGCGCAGCGGCGCGCCGCCGGTCGCGTCCCGATGCGCGAGCGCCTCCAGCACGTAGTCGAGCTGCGCCTCGATCATGAGGATCGAGGAGTTGTGCCCGAGGCTCGCGTTCGGGCCGTCGAGGATGAAGAGGCTCGGGTAGCCGCTCACCATCGTCGACGCGACGCTCGTCATGCCCTGCGCCCAGTGCTCGTCGAGGAGCTCGCCGCCCTCGCCGGTGACGAGCCGGGCATACGGCTGCCGGCTCGTGTGGAACCCGGTCGCGAGCACGATGGCGTCGACCTCGTGCTGCGCGCCGCTCGCGGCGACGAGCGCCTGGCCGGCACCGGAGTCTCGTACCTCTACGAGGGCGCTCGCCTCGAGCTCGATCGCGCCGCTCGCGATCGCCGGATACCAGTCGTCGGAGAAGACGGCGCGCTTGCACCCGATCTCGTACGACGGCATGAGCGCGGCGCGCAGCCCCGGGTCGGGCACCTGCGCGTAGAGGTGGGCGAGAGCGCGCGCCTGCGCCCAGTCGAGTGCGTCGAGGTCGCCGAGGCGCTGCGGGATCATCGCCTCGCCGGCGAGGTAGGCCTCTTGCCGGACGGCCTCGATGAGCGTCGGGTCGGTGCCGAACTGCTCCCGCTCCCCCGCGTCGTACGCGCGGTCGGCCCGCGGCAGCACCCAGGCGGGCGTGCGCTGGAAGACGGTCACCTGCCCGCGCTTCGCGAGCTCCGGTGCGATCTGCACCGCCGAGGCGCCGGAGCCGATGACGGCGACGCGCCGGCCGTCGAGGTCGATCGAGTCGTCCCAGGCGGCGGTGTGCATGACGGGCCCGGAGAACGCGGTGAGCCCGGGAACGTCGGGAATCCTCGGCTCGGTGAGGCGCCCTGCCGCGAGCACGATGGCCCGCGCCTCGATGGGCTCGGCGGCGGATGCCGCCGCCCCATGCGGCCCCCGGAGCGAGGGCGCAGCCCGAGTCGAAGGGGCCACATCCAGCCGCCACACCTGTCGACGCTCATCCCACGCCGCACTCCGCAGCTCGGACCCGAAGCGCACGCGGTCGTGCACCCCCGACACTGCGGCGGCGTGCTCCAGGTATTCGCGGATCTCCGCTCCTGGCGCGAACACCCGCGTCCATTCCGGATTCGGCATAAACGAGTACGAATAGAGGTGGCTCGGGATGTCGCAGGCGACGCCGGGGTACACGTTGTCCCGCCAGGTCCCGCCGATCGCATGCGCCCGCTCGAGGACGACGAAGTCGCCGCGGCCCGCGCGCTCGAGCACGATCGCCGCGCCGATACCCGCGAAGCCGGCGCCGATGATCGCGACGTCGACGTTCACGCGACGACGGCTCTCGGAAGGTGCACCGCGCCGACGACCCCGTAGGTCGTCGTGCGCTCGCGGAAGCCGCGCATGAGGCGACGCGCGATCGCCTCGCCCTCGGCGAGCGGCAGCTCCTGTCCCTGCTCGATCCCGGCCTCGGGACGCACCCGGCCGTCGAGCAGCGTGCCGCCGAGGTCGTCGCCGCCGGCACGCAGCAGCAGGGCCGCATCGGCCGCGCCGACGCGGGTCCACGGGATCTGCACGTGCCGCACGAGGGGACCGAGCAGCAGGCGCGACACGGCGACCATCGCGCGGTGCTCGTCGATCGCCGAACGGCCCTCGACGAGCGGTGTCCCCCACCCGGGCATCGGGATCGGGACGAACTCGCTGAAGCCGCCCGTCTCCCGATGGATCTGCGCGAGCCGTCGCAGGTGCGCGACGCGGTCGGCTGCCGACTCGACGTGTCCGTAGAAGAGGACCGAGGTCGAGCGGAAGCCGGCGGCGTGCGCGGCGCGCACGATCTCCTCCCAGCGCTCCGCCGGGAGGTCGCCCGGCGCGACGCGCTCGCGGACCGAATCGTCGAGGAGCTTGACCCCCGTGCCGGGGAAGGTGTCGACGCCCGCGTCCCGCATCGCGTCGAGCGCGCCGGCGAGCCCCAGGCCGCCGCGCACCGCGAGGTCGTCGATGTCCTGGGGGCGCAGGGCGTGGATGTGCAGCTCGGGCGCGGCCGCGCGGATCGCACGGACGACGTCGAGGTAAGTGCTCGCCGGGGCGGCGGGGGGCAGCAGCCCCTGGACGCAGATCTCGCTCGCACCGAGGTCGGCGGCGTCGCGCGCAATCGCGCCGACCTCGTCGAGGCGGAAGGTCGTGCCGAGGCCGGTGGTCGTGAGGTTGCGGTTGACGACCATCGTCACGACCTCGCCGACCGTGTACCTGCGGGCGTCGTCGGCGCGCGCGGTGAGCGCATCGAGTTCTGCCCCGGTCGCGAGCAGCAGGCGCTCCCAGTCGTCGTCGGGTGGGGCGGGGTCTCGATTCGCGCCTTCGGCGCACTCGACCCGCGAGGTCGCTGCGGGTCCCTGAGCGAGTCGCAGGCGAGTCGAAGGGTCGGCCGCCCTCGCCGCGAGCCCATCGGCCCCGGCCAGCCGAGCGACCGCCGCATGCAAGCCGGGATCGATCCAGTGCTCCGCGGCGAGCAGGTACTCGGGGTGGGCCGTCAGTCGCTCGCGGAGCTCGAACCCGGCGGCCGCGGTGAGCCGAGCGAGCTCGTCCACCTCGGGCCAGGGGCGCTCGGGGTTGACGTGGTCGGCGGTGAGCGGCGAGACCCCGCCCCAGTCGTCGGCGCCCGCACGCACGAGCAGCGCGAACTCCTCGGGGTCGGAGAGGTTCGGCGGCACCTGGATCCGGGCGCCGGCACCGAGCACGATCCGGGCGGTCGCGACGGCGGCGAGGTACTCCTCGAACTCGGCGTCGGCGACGCCGCGCATGGGGGTGCGGGGCTTCGCGCGGAAGTTCTGCACGATCGTCTCCTGCAGGTGCCCGTGCTCGGCCTGGATGTCGCGGAGCGCGAGGATCGACTCCGCCCGGTCCCGCAGCGTCTCGCCGATGCCGACGAGGATGCCGGAGGTGAACGGCACGCGCGCCTTGCCGGCGTCGCGCAGCACCCGCAGGCGCAGCGCCGGCTCTTTGTCGGGCGAGCCGAAGTGCACCTGCCCTGGCTCGGACCAGAGGCGCTCGGAGGTGGTCTCGAGCATCATGCCCATGGAGGGCGCGACGGGTCGCAGTGCCTCCAGTTCCGGCAGCGACATGACGCCGGGGTTGAGATGCGGTAGCAGTCCGGTCTCGTCGAGGACGAGGCGCGCCATCGCGCCGACGTAGTCGAGCGTCGATGTGTAGCCGTGCTCGTCGAGCCAGGCGCGCGCCTCGGGCCAGCGCTCCTCGGGCCGGTCGCCGAGGGTGAAGAGCGCCTCCTTGCAGCCGAGCCCCGCGGCTTGGCGCGCGAGGCCGAGCACCTGTTCGGGCGACATGTAGGCGGGCTTGCCGAGCTTCGCGAGCTGCCCGGGGGTGTCGAAGAAGGTGCAGTAGTGGCAGCGGTCGCGGCACAGTGTCGTGAGCGGGATGAAGACCTTGCGGGAGTAGGTGATGACGCCGGGGCGTCCCGCGGCCACGAGTCCGGCGTCGCGCACCGCGGCGGCCCGCTCGAGCAATGCGTCGAGCTCGGCACCCCGGGCGGCGAGGAGCGCCTCGACGTCTTCGACCGTATGGTCCACGCTTCACCCTAACGTCGCGACTTGGGTGGGTGTTCCCTACCGGTAGCGCGCGATGCGACCCGCCAGACGCTCGTCGTCGCCCATCGCCACGAGCTCGCGGATCGCCTGCTCGATCGCCGCGCCGGTGCGCCGGCAGAACGCGATGGGCTCCTCGGCTGCGTCGTCGTGCTCAGGGATGATCGCGTCGATGATGCCGTCGGCCAGCAGGTCGGTCGCGGTCATGCCGAGTGCGGCGGCCATTTCGTCCGCGCGGGAGGCGTCACGCCAGAGGATCGCGGCGGCGCCCTCGGGCGGCAGGGGGGCGAGCCACGCGTTGCGGGCGCAGAGCACGCGGTCGGCGGGCAGTGAGGCGAGCGCGCCGCCGCCGGTGCCCTGGCCGAGGATGACCGAGACGGTCGGGGACGCGAGCTGCATGAGGTCGGCGAGGCTGCGGGCGATCTCTCCCGGCAGGCCGCCCTCCTCGGCCTCACGGGTCAGTTCGGCGCCCGGCGTGTCGATGATCGACACGAGGGGCAGGCCGAGGTCGCGCGAGAGGCGCACGCCGCGCTGGAGCTGGCGCAGCGCGGCGGGGCCGAAGGCGCGTCCGGGTTGACCTTCGCGGCGATCGTGGCCCACGACGACACAGGCGGCGCTGCCGAACCTGGCGAGCGCGAGGAGCAGGCCGTGGTCGGCTTCGCCGCGTCCGGTGCCGTTGAGCGAGAGGACGTCGGTCGCGGCGGCGTCGAGGAGGGCGCGCAGGCCGGGGCGGCGCGGGTCGCGCGAGCGGGCGACGGCGTCGGTCGCGGCCACGGGCGGCTGGTCCGCGCCCGCCGCCGCCTCCGGGCTCGGCTCGGGGGCGGGGGCCATGAGCACGTCGAGGGCGAGGCCGACGATGCGCGGGAGCGTGCGCGGCGGGACGATCGCGTCGACGAGGCCGTGGGCGTAGAGGTTCTCGGCGAGCTGGACGCCGGCGGGAAGGGGCCTCCCGGTGAGCGCCTCGGCGGCGCGGGGCCCGAGGAAGCCGAGGAGCGCACCGGGTTCGGCGACCGTGACGTGGCCGAGCGAGCCCCAGGAGGACATCACCCCGCCGGTGGTGGGGTGGCGCAGGTAGACGAGGTAGGGCAGGCCTGCCGCCTTGTGCCGTGCGATCGCGGCGGAGATGCCGGCCATCGCGACGAAGGCGGCGGTGCCTTCCTGGATGCGGGTGCCCCCGGAGGCGGGACCGGCGAGCACCGGCAGCCGCTCGACGGTCGCGCGCTCGATCGCGGTGATGAGGCGCGCGGCGGCGTCCCGGCCGATGGAGCCGCCGAGGAATGCGAACTCACTCGCGACGAACGCGACCCGGTGTCGGCCGACGAGGCCTTCGCCGCTGAGCACCGACTCGTCGGCGCCGCTTCGCTCGCGTGCGGCCGCGAGCTCGGACTCGTACTCGGCGGATCTCGGCCACGGCGCGAGCGGCTCGTCCCACGAGACGAAGGAGCCGTCCTCGCAGATCAGGTCGAGGAGCTCGCGCGCGCCGAGCCGCTCACTCACGTCGCCGGGGTCTCCGCGAGCCAGGCGCGGATCGCGTCGCTGTCGGCGCCGTAGACGGGTGGGGCCTGGTGGGCGCGGCGCGTCGTCTCGGTCTCCGTGGCCGTGTCGGTGTCGAAGAACCGCAAGGGCGGGCCGGGCAGTTCGATGTGGCCCAGGGATGCGTGGTCGACGTCGATGACGAGGCCTTGGGAGCGCACCTGGGGGGAGGCGTAGACCTCGTCGAGCGAGCGCACGATGCCGCAGGGGATCCCGGCGGTCTCGAGCCTGGGCATGAGCTCCGCGGTCGTCAGGTCCTTGAACGCGTCCTCCACGAGCGCGATCGTCGCCTCCCGGCGCGCGACCCGTTCGGGGTTGGTGGCGAACCCGTCCAGCGCGGGGTCGATGCCGAACTCGGCGCAGAAGCGATGCCAGAGGCCCTCGCTGCCGACACTGATCTGCACCGCGCCGCCCTGGCAGCGAAACAGGCCGTAGGGCGCGATCGAGGGGTGGTGGTTGCCCTGGGGTTGGGGCACCTCGCCGGCGACCGTGTATCGGGTGCCCTGGAAGGCGTGCACGCCGACGATCGCCGACAGCAGGGACGCGCGCACGACCTGACCGCGCCCGGTGGTGTGGCGCTCGTTGAGGGCTGCGCTCACGCCGAGCGCGCCGTGGATGCCGGCGAGCAGATCGGCGATCGGCACCCCGGTCTTCTGCATGTCGTGCTCGCTGGATCCCGTCAGCGACATGAGGCCGCCTTCG
>Ga0182739_1000305_pt1 | contig 75731 bp, 59 predicted proteins | sample eDN5th30CBELigBY_FD_128873 | JGI IMG/M metagenome (GOLD analysis project Ga0182739, IMG submission 128873) | Enriched backyard soil microbial communities from Emeryville, California, USA - eDNA 5th pass 30_C BE-Lig BY (version 2) (version 2) | ecosystem: Environmental > Terrestrial > Soil >... | reverse complement strand
CGAGAAGCTCGTCGTCGAGCCTTGCGCCCCGACCAGGTTGCCGCTGATGGTGGTCGAGCCGCTGAAGGTGGTGCTGCCGCCCGTGGAACCCGAGAAGTCACCGCCCACGTTGGTCGTGCCGGTGAAGGTCACCGGATCCGTGCTGGTGATGAGGACATCGTTGGGCGTGGAGTAGTCCGGCGGCGGAGGGGTGCTTGAGTCGATCTGTTGCGTCGTGCTGTCCACCACCAGACCCGCCCAGCTTGCATTGGCGCCCTTGGTAACCGTAACCTGATTGCTGCCGTCTTTATCGTACACATTGCCCTGGGCGAACGAACCATCCTGCAGCGCCAGCATGACCGTGCCATCCGTCCCGGCGCCGCTACGTGTCACGTTCAACAGCGTGCCGTTGTTGCTGGCCACCGTCGTGCCGCTGCCCAGCGTAATGTTCTGGGACTGCCCCGACAGGGTAAAGACCGAGCTGAACGTCGCTCCCGCCGAACTAAGCGTCGTGCCCGTGAAGTTGGCTGTACCGCTGTCCTGCAGGACAGCCGCCGATGCTCCCGCTCCTGTTGCGCTAATGCTGCCCCCCGACATGGTGAATGTCGCGGCAACACTGGAAGGCCTGGTTGGATGATACAGGGCCCCCAGCGTGTTCAGCGCAACCCCGCTCGCACCCGCGCCCGATGTATTGACGACGACGTCTGTCAACGAAGCGTCCGCGCCGCCATATACGGCCACGCCATATGCATTTTCTCCGCTGGTCGTTATGGTAAGAGGCGTAACGGATGAGCTCGACGGATCGGTATACGAATCCGCCACAATATGCGAACCCATATCCTGAGCCCAGAGTCCATAGCTCTCGACACCGCTGGTGGTAATGGAGCCGCCGTTGATGTTGACGGTCTGGTTGGGAGTGGGGGTGGGACTTTCGTCTGCTGTTTCATACGCGCTGTAGGCACGCACGCCCACCCCGGTATCCCCGGTTGTGGAAATAGCTACGTTATTGGCAGTCGCCGTGCTGCCAGTAGCAGCAAAAATACCTGTGGTGAAATTGGCGCCGGTTGTTTTAATGCTGCCGCCGGTGATCGCCGCCGTGGCGCCATTGGTAAGATCGATGGCATGTGTCACATCGCCCCGATTATCAATCGAACCCGCAGCGCTGATGGCAACGTTGCCGGCACTGAACGACGAACCTTCTCCATCAACCACGACGGCGTGCTGCTCATTTCCCGTCGACGCAACGGAGCCGCCAGTGATGGCGGCGCTTGCGCCGTCCTGGATAACCACTCCATGCTTGGCCGCCAGAATAGCCGTGTTTTCAATCGTGGCGGTCGAATCTTTACCCAAATATATGCCGTTGGCTTTTTCGGACGTTACGCTGCTGTCTTTCAGACTCAACGTGCTTCCAAAATTGGGAGTAGGCACCTTCCCCGGCGTCTGGGCGCCCAACAATTCATTGACTGCAATGCCATCGGCGCCAGAGCCGCTAGTCGTCAACGCAACCCCGGCCAGGTTCAACACCCCACCGTTATAGGCCACTGCGCCGAACGAGTTAGCGCCCGTCGTCGTGACGACAGTGCTGCCGGTCGTGGAAACACTCGAACCCTTGTTTTGCGCGAACAAGCCGTAGCTGTTGTCGCCGCTTGTGCCTACCGTGCCGCTGTCGAGTGTAATGAATGCCGTATCGGCCGTATCGGTAAGCAGTTGCTGTTTACTATACGCATGCACCGCGTTGGACAACGTGCCGACAGTAGAAATATCAACGCCGTTGGCGGTGACGCTTGCGCCGGAACTCGCCAGAATGCCTCGGCCAAAAGTCGAGCTTTCGGAAGACACGCTGCCACCATTCAAGGTGACGGAAGCCTGGGAAGCGGCGGACACGACATTGGAAAGATCGCCGGTGCCAAGGCCAGCCGCCGTGTTTTTCAACGCGACGTCCTGCGCGGTCACTGAAGTTCCCACGCCGGTTGCGTAGACAGTCGTCCTGTCGCTGGTTGTTCCCGCATTGGTGACCGAACCACCGCTCAAGCTGACTTGGCCGCCGTCGACTGCCTGGACGGCATATTTCCCGCCGTCTGTTTGGATGACTGTGCCGTTCGTGACGGTAATGCTGGAACCAGCCCCGGCGACATAAAGCCCATAGCCGCTTCCTTCGGCGGTCAATGTGCCACCGCTCAGAGTGATGGAAGATCCATTCGTAGCCGCTGCCGCATGAGCCCCGCTGCCCGATGTCGTGATCGTGACATTGGTCGCATTGATGATCCCCGCCGTGGGTTCGTCCGCATCACCGGCCAGAAGGCCCGCCGCCTTGGCGCCGCTGGTCTTGATGGTGGTACCGGTAAGCGTCACGATGCCCGGCCCGAACTGCCCCCTGGGATCAGTTTCGGTACTCGTACCAGTATAAGCACGCACACCCGCAGCCTGATCTCCCGAGGTGGTAATTGTGCCGTTGGTTAGCTGTACCGCACCGCCATCATCGACCTCGACGCCAAAGCTCTTTTTCGCGGTCGTGGTGATATCCGTATTAACGCCTATGACGCTTGCACCATTGTGATCGGCTCGTATACCCACCGAATACTCTGGCCCACCAGTATTGATAGCAACGTGATCCAAATTGACAACCGTCGGCGTGTCGCCGGCCGTTGGATTGGTGTATGTCCTGAAGGCCTGCACGCCCGGACTTTTTCCGCCGGTGGTATTGATGGTGATGTTCGAAGCATTGATGGTGCCGCCATCGATGGCTTGCAACCCCTGCTTGCGCACGTTGTTCTGAGTTGCGTCATTGTTATAGGACGTATTGATTGTGCCGCCCGTTATCGTTATCTTCCCGCCATTGGCAGCTTGTAGCGCGGCGTTGGAGGTGTTGCTGGCGTTCGGGCCGTTCCAGTTTATGACGATATCCGTTTTGTCGAAGGTAATGTCGGCGCCCAAGCCATTCGCAATGATCACCGACGTTGCAGGGGAATCGGTATTCGTTATCGTGCTGTCAGTCACGTTGATAGTGTCGCCTGATCCCGCGCTATATGTCGGGGTGCCCTGGGCAACCCCATACACACTCATCAATGCCGCCGTCAGTGCGGTGACCCGCAACACCGCCAACTGCTTGCTCATAGTTGTATTCATGCTTTTCCCCCTCTATGCGGGAACCGGCTGGCGCCGAGTTACCCTGGCTTCCGATGGCATCGAAAGCGCGGTGGCTTGCAAAATCTTCGTGGGCAACATATCCATTTGTATCCTTCCTTGCCGGGTGGGGCCGGTGAAACGACTACGAAAACGGGAAACAGCTGCTATCTGCGGCCAAGCGGGCGAACCGCGCCGGTAGGCCGCAAGTTTCTGAATACGACAATGACGTCGTTTGAAATCGCATAAAGCCTATGCGCATGAGTCACATAGGCTTTTTTTATTGATTTTTTGCGAAGCAAGCTCTGGCAGTGGCTTTTTTACCTAGGCCAAATGGCCTATGTATTTAATAATATATCAGCGATGTAAATAAATAAAGCAATCTGACACACAATGTTGGATTGCTTTTGCTGAACTGCCTTTTCCAGTCGGCCTTTACTAGGCGGTCTTTGCTGGATCGCTTTTGCTGAATTGCCTGATGCATGATGAAAGTACATGCAATAAGCCAGATAAACAACCGGCTATTGCAAGACAAAGCTGCCGAAAACAGGATTGCGCAGAATCGGCTACCGCATATGCGCGCGGTGGCGGCAGCTTTGCCTAGAACCAGTGAATCATTCCTTTGGCGGCATTACACCGTGAACGACTCGCCGCAGCCGCAGGTGGCTTTTTCGTTGGGGTTGGAGAACTTGAACCCTTCGTTCAGGCCCTCGCGCGTGTAGTCCAGCTGCGTGCCATCGAGATACGGCAGGCTTTGCGGGTCGACGAAAACCTTGACGCCCAGTTGCTCGAACACGGTGTCTTCGGCATTGGGCTCGTCGACATATTCTAGCTTGTAGGCCATGCCGGAGCACCCGCTGGCACGCACGCCCAGGCGCAGGCCCATGCCCTTGCCGCGTTTTTCGAGATAACGGTTGATGTGGTCGGCGGCTTGTTGTGTAAGCGTAATTTCCATACTGTTAATCCTGATGCTTGTCTTTGTAATTTCGCACTGCGGCCTTGATGGCGTCTTCGGCCAAAATGGAGCAGTGGATCTTTACCGGCGGCAAAGCAAGTTCTTCGGCAATTTGCGTATTGCGGATGCTGAGCGCTTCGTCCAGCGTCTTGCCTTTGACCCATTCGGTGGCCAGCGAACTGGATGCTATGGCCGAACCGCAGCCATAGGTTTTGAAGCGTGCATCCTTAATGATACCCTGTTCGTCAACCTTGATCTGCAATTTCACGACATCGCCCTGGGAAGGCGCGCCAACCATGCCTGTGCCGACGCTGGCATCGTTTTTGTCGAAGGCGCCGACATTGCGGGGGTTTTCGTAATGGTCGAGTATTTTATTGCTATAGGCCATAGCCTGGGGTTCCTGCTTGCTTTGTTTGGCCGGGCCGCGCCCTGACGTTCGCCGATGCCAATTTGGCCGGGCGATTCAGGCGGACATCGGCGATACGATCTTGATACCCACTTCCTTGATTTTAGAGGTCTGTGCCTGGGTGGCTTCGGCCAGCAGGCGCATGCGCTGCTTGTCGACGAGGTCCTGCAAAGACACGGAATCTAGAAACTCGACCATTTTATGATTCAGTGTAGTCCATAGTTCGTGGGTCATGCATTTGCCCGAAGTGCCGCTGCGCCCCACATTGCAGTCTTCCTTGCCGCCGCAACTGGTGGCGTCCAGCGGTTCGTCGACCGCAAAAATAATGTCGGCCACCGTGATATTGCGCGCCAGGCGCGCCAGCGAGTAACCTCCCCCCGGCCCCCGGATGCTTTCGACCAATTCGTGGCGGCGCAATTTGCCGAACAGTTGCTCGAGATAGGATAGGGAAATATTTTGCCGCTGACTGATGGCCGCCAGGGTGACGGGGCCGCTTTGTTGCTTCAAAGCGAGGTCTATCATGGCAGTTACTGCAAAACGCCCTTTGGTCGTCAAACGCATAGTGAATTCCTTGCCAAGCCAAACACACGGATCAATTAACGGTTGGATCGAAGCGCCAACCGATAGTCAAGCGTCCTTATACCCGACTATTTAAGTCAAGTATAGCAAATACCTGACTGATTTACTAGGGAACTGAGCTGAAAAAAAACCGCGCTGAAAGCCCGGTTTTTTTGCACTGCAATACTTCGACGCCGAGGCAGTTACCCGCTTTACGCCGCCTGGTATTGCGTTGCCCGCTTGCGCACGACTTCGAGCACGCCCTGGCAGGAGTCTTCGAGGTAGTCGAGCACCTTGGCGAAACCTTCGGGGCCGCCGTAGTAAGGGTCGGGAACCGTGGCTTCTTCGAACTCGTTGGCGAAGCGCATAAGCAGCATGAGCTTGTGCTGGTATACCTTGGGGCACTGCTGCTGCAGGGCGGAAAGGTTTTCCCAGTCCATGGCCAGAATGAGGTCGAATTCGCGGAAATCGTCGGCGGTGATTTGACGCGCGACGCATGCCGAGATGTCGTAGCCGCGCTTGCGCGCAGCCGCCTGGGCACGAGCGTCGGGCGCTTCGCCAATATGGAAGTTATGGGTGGCGGCCGAATCCACGTCGACCACGCCGGACAGCCCCGCTTCGTCGACCAGACGACGGAACACACCCTCTGCGCTTGGCGAGCGGCAGATATTACCCATGCAAACGAAAAGTACCTTAGTCATCATGGGTGAAATTGTGCGGGAAAACCCGCAATAAGGCAATAGTTTTCGCAAGCCCCGGGGACCTGTCGAAACGCGCATTGACAAAAATTAATACACAAAATATTAAAGCTTTACCTGACGGCAAAAACTTGGGAAACGGCCCTCGAAACGCATTTTGGAATACCGCAGGAAGCCAGCATTCATGCAGTGCAGCAAACATTTTCAAGGATTCTTTTTCGACAAAACTAAGGGTTTACCCTTGGTATAAATCAAGCTCAATTCCCGCTTCCGTTGCCGCCGCGATGCGTTTCCCACCCGCAAACACGGTCTTGCTTGGCCCGCGCACGCCCTTGCCGTGTTGGAATTTTCCAACATATTACAGCTTGAAACCCGCTTTTTTAAAGCAAGCCAAGCCAAACCCAAAACCGCAACACGATTGTCATGGTGCTCGCTTATGACAGCAAGGCCCGCTGCTTCAGGTGATTCAAGGCATCTCGCGCGGCGGCGGCCTGCTCGAACTCCAGGTTCTTGGCGTGATCCATCATCAGTTTTTCCAGGCGGCGGATCTCTTTGGCCAGGGATTTGTCGTCGGCCAGCACGGCAAGCGGAATGTCCTCCATCACCGCCGCTTCGGCCGTGGGCGACATGACGCCGTCGATCATCTCGCGCACCGCCTTGTTGACCCCGCGCGCCGTAATGCCGTGCTCTTCATTGAAAGCCAGTTGCTTGGCCCGGCGCCTTTCAGTCTCGCCTATGGCCCGATGCATGGAATCGGTGATCTGGTCGGCATAAAGTATGGCCCGCCCGTTCAGATTGCGCGCCGCCCGGCCTATGGTCTGGATCAGGCTGCGTTCGGAACGCAAGAAGCCTTCTTTGTCCGCATCCAGAATGGCAACCAGCGACACTTCGGGAATATCCAGCCCTTCGCGCAGCAGGTTGATGCCCACCAGCACGTCGAACACGCCCAGGCGCAGATCTCGAATGATTTCAACCCGTTCGACCGTATCGATGTCCGAATGCAGATAGCGCACCTTGAGGCCGCTTTCGGTCAGATAGTCGGTCAAGTCCTCGGCCATGCGCTTGGTCAGGGTAGTCACCAATACGCGCTCGCCCGCGGCCGCCCGCAATTTGGCCTCACCCAGCAAGTCGTCGACCTGAGTCGTGGCGGGGCGGACTTCGATTTCGGGATCGACCAGCCCGGTCGGACGCACCACCTGCTCGACAATATTGTCGGCGTGATCGCGCTCGTAATTGGAGGGCGTGGCCGACACAAAAACCGTTTGCGGCATGCGGTGCTCGAACTCTTCGAGCTTCAAGGGGCGGTTGTCCAGCGCCGAAGGCAGGCGAAAACCGAAGGTGACCAGGGTTTCCTTGCGCGAGCGGTCGCCCTTGTACATGGCGCCCAGCTGCCCCATGGTGACATGGCTTTCGTCGATGAACATCAGCGAATCGGCGGGCAGGTAGTCGATGAGGGTTGGAGGCGGCTCGCCGGCGGCCGCGCCCGACAAGTGGCGGGAGTAATTCTCGATGCCCTTGCAGAACCCCAGTTCCTGCAGCATTTCCAGGTCGAAGCGGGTGCGCTGCTCGAGCCGCTGCGCTTCCACCAGGCGGTTTTCCTTGACGAAGAAATCCAGCCGCTCGCGCAGTTCGAGCTTGATGGTTTCGATGGCCCGCAGCACGGTTTCGCGGGGGGTGACGTAGTGCGAACGGGGGAACACGGTAAAGCGGACGATCTTCTGCTTGATTTTCCCGGTAAGCGGGTCGAACAGTTCCAGCGACTCGACCTCGTCGTCGAACAAGGTAAGGCGCAGCGCCAGCTCGGCATGTTCGGCCGGAAAGACGTCGATGACTTCGCCCCGCGCGCGAAACGTGCCGCGAGCGAATTCGACATCGTTGCGCTCGTATTGCATGGCCACCAGGCGCGCCAGCAGTTCCTGGCGGGGAATTCGGTCGCCGGTGCGCAGCGTGAGCACCATGGCGTGATAATCGCCCGGATTGCCGATACCGTATATGCAGGACACCGAGCCCACGATGATCGTATCGCGCCGCTCCAGCAGGCTCTTGGTGGCCGACAAGCGCATCTGCTCGATATGCTCGTTGATGGACGAATCCTTCTCGATGAACAGGTCGCGGGCCGCCACATAGGCTTCGGGCTGGTAGTAGTCGTAATACGAGACAAAATACTCGACGGCGTTGTTCGGAAAAAATTCACGGAACTCGGCATACAGCTGCGCCGCCAGGGTCTTGTTGGGCGCCAGCACGATGGCCGGGCGTCCCGTGCGGGCAATGACATTGGCCATGGTGTAGGTCTTGCCCGACCCAGTGACCCCCAGCAGTGTCTGGTACATGAGGCCGTCGGTGACGCCTTCGACCAGCCCATTGATTGCCGAAGGCTGATCGCCGGCCGGTGGATAAGGCTGGTAAAGCTGAAACGGACTGTCCGGATACTGGATGAAGCCAGGAGCGTGAGTGGTCATTGCTAGACAACCTCAGGGTAAACCCCTTATTATCTCACTATTACACTCTTTTTATTCCTTTCCCCCTCCCTCTGGCAACCTTCCAAACCATGACCTCTCTTTTCGAATCCGTCGAGCTGGCTCCACGCGACCCCATTCTTGGTCTCAACGAGCAATACAACACCGATAGCCGCAGCACCAAAGTCAATCTGGGCGTAGGTGTGTACTACAACGACGAGGGCCGCATTCCGCTGCTGAAGGCCGTTCGCAAAGCCGAGGTCGCACGCATCGAGGCCGCCGCAGCACGCGGCTACCTGCCCATCGAAGGGCTTGCCAGCTACAACAAGGGCGCGCAAACCCTCTTGCTTGGCGCCGATTCGCCGCTCATCGCCGAAGGCCGCGTCCTTACCGCCCAGGCGTTGGGCGGCACCGGCGCGCTCAAGATCGGCGCCGATTTCCTCAGGCAACTGTTGCCCGGCTCCAAGGTCGTCATCAGCAACCCCAGCTGGGAAAACCATCGCGCGCTGTTCGAGCGCGCCGGCTTCAAAGTCGAAACCTATCCCTACTACGACGCTAAGACCCACGGCCTGGACTTTCCGGGCATGCTGGCCGCGCTCAAGGCGCTGCCGGCCAAGACCATCGTGGTGCTGCACGCCTGCTGCCATAACCCCACCGGCGTGGATCCCAGCATCGAGCAATGGCGCGAAATCGCGCAAGCCGTCAAAGAGGCCGACCTCGTACCGTTCGTCGACATCGCCTACCAGGGCTTTGGCGACGGCCTCGAGGAAGACGCCGCCGTCGTGCGGCTGTTCGCCGGGCTGGGCCTCACCATGCTCATCAGCTCGTCGTTTTCCAAGTCCTTTTCGCTGTATGGCGAACGCGTCGGCGCGCTCACCCTGGTGGCCGGCAGCCAGGACGAAAAAGACCGCGTGCTCAGCCAGCTCAAGCGCGTCATCCGCACCAATTACTCCAACCCTCCCACCCATGGCGGAACCATCGTAGCCTCGGTGCTGAACAGCCCCGAACTTTACGCGCTGTGGGTCGAAGAGCTGGCCGAAATGCGCAACCGCATCCGCGCCATGCGCCAGCAGCTCGTCGAAAAGCTCAAGGCCCGCGGTGTGAAGCAGGACTTCGATTTCGTGCTTGCGCAGCGAGGCATGTTCTCGTATTCGGGCCTTACCGCCGAGCAGGTCGACCGCCTGCGCAACGAGCACAGCGTCTATGCCGTCAGCAGCGGCCGCATCTGCGTGGCCGCGCTTAACAGCCGCAACATCGACTACGTGGCCGATGCTATCGCCAAGGTCATCGCCTAGGCCCAAACAATCAGAAACAAATCGCGGGGCGGCGGACCATATGATCCGCCGCCCCGCGCCGCATCTTTCCGGCCCGAACGCAATGCGCCCTACCGTTCTAGCCGAAAACCCCCACGGGGCCGGGATGTAGATTGATCACCACGCTCTTGGTCAACGTGTAGTGATTCAAGACCTCATGGGCGAACTCACGGCCGAAACCGCTTTGCTTATAGCCACCGATCGGCATGCCGCCCAGAAAATTGTAATAGCGATTGATCCATATGGTGCCTGTTTCGAGTGCGCAAGCCATACGATGGGCGCGAGACAGGTCGGATGTCCACACTCCGCCGCCCAGGCCATATATCGAATCGTTGGCCAAACGCACCACCTCATCGTCGGTCTTCCAGGTAATGACGCTGACAACGGGCCCAAAGATTTCCTCCTGAGCGATTTTCATGGAGTTGTCCACATCGACGAATATCGTCGGCTGGATGAACAACCCATTTTCAAGGCCTTTCACCTCGGCCCGCTGCCCTCCCATCAAGACCTTCGCCCCCTCCCTGGGTCCTAATTCCAGATAGCCCGTGATCTTGTCCATCTGCATTTGCGAGGCCTGCGCGCCAAGTTGGGTATCGGGCAAAGTCGGATCCCCGATCCGAATGCCTCGCAGAATGCGTTGCAGCTTCTCGAGAAAGGCGTCCTTCACTTTCTCGTGCACGAAAAGTCGGGAACCCGCCAGGCAAACCTCGCCCTTGTTCAACACTGTGGACATCGCCGCGCCTTCGGCCGCGGCGTCCAGGTCAGCGTCCTCGCAAACGATATTGGCCGACTTGCCTCCCAACTCCATGGTTTGCGGAATGATATTGACGGATGCGTACTGCATGAGGCGGCGCGCGGTGGGACGAGAGCCGGTGAAACCAACCTTGCGCACTCGTGGATCGGTCACTAGAGCCTCGCCCAGGTCAGGACCATACCCAGTGACGATATTGAGCACCCCCGGGGGCAGCAGATCGGCCATCTCACGCATGAACTCCAGCACCGACAAGCACACGATCTCCGACGGCTTCATCACCACCGTGTTGCCGGCGGCCAGCGCCGGAGCGATCTTCGAAGCCAGCATGATCATCGGCACATTCCAGGGAATGATTTGCACCACCACGCCCAAGGGCTCGCGATGTATGATGCCGACCGCGTCGGCCGCCCGCACTGACTCCCCGTGCAATTGCCAAGGAGCGCCAGAGAAAATCGCGAACTGCTCTATGGCCATCGGCATGTCGAAATGGGTGGCTTCGCTGATGGGCTTGCCATTATTCAACGTGTCCATCATTGCATAGTGACCGAGGCGGGCTTTGAGGCGGCGCACGATCTCGTAAAGAATCTCCTGACGCCTGGCCGGCGGCGTTTGAGACCACGCCGGAAATGCGCTGGCCGCCGCGTCGATCGCCCGCTTTGCATCGACGGCGTTTCCTGCGGCGATGCGGCTCAGGGCCGCGCCCGTGGCCGGGTTTTTCAACGCTATCGTCGCGCCACTGTCGCCGCCAGTCCAGACGCCTTGAATAAAGTGGCCGTACTCGTGAAGGAAATCCTCCGAAGACGCTCGGGATGCTTTCAGTTCTGGGGTGTCGTTGCTGTTCATGCTTTCTCCTGTCTGCTTTTGGTGCTCTTTCGTAAATGTTTTCCGCGCCACCGCGCGAACCGCAACGTCCTCTGCCCGGTCGAGCGGAAAACGGGCTGATCCGGCGGGCTTACGTCTGGCCCAGCAAAATGTCTGCCAGACGCTGCCCTATCGCCATGCACGGCGCCATAGTGGGGCCTGTGGTGATCCTGGGCATCACGGACGAATCAGCGATGCGCAGGCCGTCGATACCACGCACCTTGAGCTGCGCGTCCACCACCGCGTGCGCATCCGTGCCTATACGGCACGTCCCGCTTGCATGAAAGAACGTCGTAGCCGCATCGCGCACGAATTTTTCCAGGGCGTCGCCACGGAGCGGGCCGGGAGCTACCTCCCGTTTCACAAAATCGCGCATAGCCGCCGAGTTGCCCAGCTCACGGCTCAACTCCACGCCTCGCATCAATGCCCTCACGTCATCCGGGTGACTGAGGTAGTTGGGATACAGCGCTGGTCGGGCATCGGGATCGAGGGAGCGCAATTCAACCCTGCCATGACTCTTGGGTCTTACCAATCCCGGCGCAATGGCCCAGCACGAAGCCGGCGGAGCATAGCGCTTGGCGATGACCGGACTCGCGTAGGGAAGCTGAATATGGACCGGATACAGATCGGGCGTGTCCAGTTCGGAGTGGCTCTTGGCGAAAAACATGGAGTCCGCCCCGCTATTCGTCATCGGCAGCGGGTTCTTGTATTCCCATATACAGCCGCCCAACAATATGTGATCCTGCAGATTCCTGCCAACCCCCGGAAGATGGTTTGAAACGCGCAGCCCCAAAGGTTTCAAGAGCGTTTCATCTCCCACGCCGGACAGCATCAGCACCTTGGGCGTGTTGATGGCCCCCATCGACAGCACTATCTCCCGAGCGGCTTCGATTTCAAGCAAGCGGCCTTGCCAGCGCAACTGCACACCCGTGGCACGAGTCCCCCGGAAAACCAACCGATCGACGCAGGCTTCCGTCAGCACGGTCAAGTTTGGGCGATCCATCAGAGGATGGAGAAAAGCGGACGGCACATTACGGCGCCGGCCATTTTCTATATTCTGATTCAGCAAGGCTGCGCCCGACGAGCCTTCCATCAACGCGCCGTTCGCGTCATCAAACCGTGCTATCCCTGCATTTCCGGCGGCGTCCAGCAACGCGACAGCACAGGCGTTCGGATTTTGCGCTGGCTGAACCCAGAAAGGGCCTCCCCGTCCTCGACGCTTCGGATCCTGAACTCCCTGCCAATTTTCCAACCGCTTGTATATATCCAGGATCGCTTCGTAGCCCCATGCCGAATCGCCGGACTCGGCATGCCAGAACTCAAAGTCATTGCGATGGCCTCGCGCATAATTGCAGGCATTGATGCTGCTGCCGCCGCCCAGGACCCTGCCGGTATCCATTGCCATCCGGCGGCCAAGCAGCCCCGCCTGTGGTTCCGAGATGTCTTTCCAGTCGCGTGCCGTGCCAAGGTTCGTGAACCACGCCGCCGGCTGGATCACGCTGTCGACCTGATCGGATCCGCCGGCCTCGAGCAAGAGCACCCGTGAACGGCCATCTTCCGCCAATCGCCCCGCCACTACGCTGCCGGCGGATCCCGAGCCGCAAACGATGTAGTCGTACTGTTTGCGCAGAGCATTGGCCAGCGCCTTCTGGTTGCGCTGCACGCGCTGCGCGTGATCCGCTAGTTCACCTGCATAAGCACTACTCAGCCCCAAGCCGGCCACCAATGTCAGAAAAGCCCTTCGGCCAATGCGCCCATTCATCAGGGCTCGCTCCCAGAAATCGAGCCGCTCCCCTTGAGCGATCGACAGCGTGGGCATTTTTGTATCGCGCGCATGTCTCATTCCAGCTCCTCGTCATTACCAGTCTGCTCGGCTCATCCACCTTGCGGTGTGCCGGTTGTTTTCGTAATGATGAAAGGACTGCGATGCGGCGACTATCGGCTTTCGGCCAATTGCTACGGTTCCTGGCCAGAATGTGCCGCCAAGCCCAAAGAGGATCTTAGAGTATTGATCGGGCGCGAGTCTGTGATGGCGACTCGCCGAAGCGGCGGCGGTACCGCAGATGGAATTCGCCAAGATGGTTGAATCCGCATTCAAGCGCGGCTTGCACTATCGTGGTATCGGACATGGTGCCGTTGCGCAATAGCTCGTGCACGCGCTGCAAACGCAACTCCATAAGATAGCGCATGGGCGTCGTCTGACCTGCGCAATGGAAGGCGCGCGACAGGGAGCGGACGCTGCAACCGACTGCCCGCGCAACATCCAGCAGGGCAATCGACTCTCGCCAATGCGCCTCCATATACGCGCAAGCACGACGATACTCGCGCGGCACGAGAGGAGCCGGGCTACGGTGCAGTTCCTCGCTGTAGTTATGACGGGCTGAGTTCAATAAATGCAATACCAGCACGTCCTCCAGCCCTCCCGCAAGCCTGTCCGGCAAGCAAGACTCGGAATCGGACAAGCTTGCAATCAAATAGGTCAACAGATCCATCCAGCGTTGCGACGCGGCTCCTTCGAGAGCATTGGCACAGAATCGCACCGGCTTCGTCCCTTGGTGCCCCAATAGCTCCCAGCACAGCGCATCGATCCGATGCTGCGAAAAATTCAGCTTCAAGACCTCGGCCTGCCTGCTGTACCGGAAAACAGGGCTATCTCCTTCGACAGCCAGCACCGAAGATCCAGGACCTCCCCCCGATTCGCCAGTGCTATTACGTTGCAGCATACGCCCGGCAAGGACGGTGGTGACAAGCAGCGAGCCACCCAAACCTTCCGGGCAAACCTCGATATCGTGGCCATAACCCAGCATGGATAACGCTAACGGCCCCCACTTCGCTGTATGGACGCTGACCGTGCCGCATGTGTTTTTGTGCGATGAACTGAGCTTCCAGGAAAAAGGGGCGTATAGCCGTTCGATGACGGAGCGAGCGGCATCAAGATCCTGCGTTTGCATCAAAAGATATTTCGCGGGAAGTCGCTGCGACGGCATGTTATGCACCTGGCTGTCCAAGAACCAAAGCCGGCAAATGCGGCCTCTAAGCTGGAAAGTTTTTTACTATTATGTCAATAATTTTTCATAAATGTCAATTAATTCGCTTTTATCTTTTTATTGACGAAACCGATGCCCATGGGAAGGTCCGGACTTACCCCGCAGGAAACTCCACTTCAAGTCTCGACGGAAAGCCTTGCATTTCGGTATCGCTTGCGGCAGAATCATGACTGTACAAATACACAGTCACCGTATATCGCGCAAACCATGGCCACCAAGCTTACCGAGCGTCAGCAGCAAATCCTGGATATCATCCGCAGCGAAATCCAGCGTACCGGCTTTCCGCCCACGCGAGCCGAAATCGCCCGATCCTTGGGCTTCAAGTCGGCCAACGCCGCCGAAGACCACCTCAAGGCCCTGGCGCGCAAAGGCGCCATCGAACTCACCGCCGGCGCATCGCGCGGCATCCGCCTGGTGGGCGAGCCCGCCGCTTCCGCACCGCCGCCCTCTCCCAGCCTGCTCGAACAGCTTCTTTTGCCCATCGTGGGCCGTGTCGCGGCCGGCAGCCCTATCCTGGCGGCCGAGCATGTCGAACGTGAAATCGGCGTCGAGCCGGCGCTTTTCAGCCAGACCCCCGACTACCTGCTGCGGGTGCGCGGCCTCAGCATGCGCGATGCCGGCATTCTCGACGGCGACCTCCTCGCCGTCAAAAAAACCGCCGAGGCCCGCAACGGCCAAATCGTGGTCGCCCGCATCGGCGACGAAGTCACGGTCAAAAGGCTGTCCAAATCGGGCAGCCAAATCCAGCTCCTGCCCGAGAACCCCGATTTCTCTCCAATACTCGTCAGCGCCGGCGACGACTTCTCGCTGGAAGGCATTGCCGTCGGCCTTATCCGGACCACGCCGCTGCACTAACTAGCCAGTGGCGGCCTGCAACTTCGCAGCTCCGCCACCTTTTACCGTGCTTCCACCTGTCTTCCAATAAAAAAACGCCTCACAACCGGTGTTAAATCGGTCGTGAGGCGTTTTTACTGTGTCCCAAGGGGTTGAGGCAGGCCTGGCCTGCCTGCCGTCTTAGTGCTTCATGACTCCTTCGGAGGAAGAAGGCTCATCCGTCTTTTTGGCGTTGGCCACCGACTCGGCGGCCAGCCGCGCGACTTCCTCGTCGGACAACGGTGTGGGCATGTGCTGCAGCGCCACTTCCAGAACCCGGTCGATCCAGCGCACCGGAATGATTTCGAGGTGGTTCTTGACGTTGTCGGGAATCTCGGCCAGATCCTTGACGTTTTCCTCGGGAATCATCACGGTCTTGATGCCGCCGCGGTGCGCCGCCAACAGTTTTTCCTTGAGGCCGCCAATGGGCAGGACTTCGCCGCGCAGGGTGATTTCGCCCGTCATGGCGACGTCGGAGCGCACCGGGATTCCGGTAAGCGCCGACACCATGGCCGTGGTGATGGCAATACCCGCCGACGGACCGTCCTTGGGGGTGGCCCCTTCGGGAAAGTGCACGTGCAGATCGCGCTTTTCGAATGCGGTATTGGCAATGCCCCAGCGCTGAGCCCTGGAGCGGACCACCGTGCGGGCCGCCTCGACCGATTCTTTCATGACGTCGCCCAGCGAGCCGGTGCGCAGCACCACGCCCTTGCCCGGCATGTCGGCGACCTCGATGGTGAGAAGATCGCCGCCCACTTCGGTCCAGGCCAGGCCGGTAACCTGCCCCACCTTGTTCTCTTTTTCGGCCATGCCGAAATTGTAGCGGCGCACGCCCAGGTAGTCGGCCAGGTTCTCGGCGGTGACGACCTCGGCCTGGCCCGGCTCGACGACGGCCCCTTTGCGGGCACGGACAGCCGATGCGGAGGGATTGGTTTCGAGCGTCTTCTTGACGACCTTGCGGCAGATTTTGCTCATTTCGCGCTCGAGCGCCCGCACGCCCGCCTCGCGGGTGTAATAGCGCACGATATCGCGAATCGCCGACTCCTCGATCTGCATCTCGCCTTCGCGCACACCGTTGTTCTTCATGAGCTTGGGCAGCAGATGGTCGAACGCGATATGCACTTTTTCATCTTCGGTGTAGCCCGAAAGACGAATGACTTCCATGCGGTCGAGTAGGGCCGGCGGGATGTTGAGCGTGTTGCTGGTGGCCACGAACATGACGTCGGACAGATCGAAATCGACCTCGATGTAGTGATCCTGGAACGTGTGGTTTTGTTCCGGATCGAGCACCTCGAGCAGCGCCGAAGACGGATCGCCGCGGAAATCGGCGCCCATTTTATCGATCTCGTCGAGCAGGAACAGCGGATTGCGAACCGCCACCTTGGACATGTTCTGCAGGATCTTGCCCGGCATGGAGCCGATATAGGTGCGGCGATGGCCGCGGATCTCGGCTTCGTCGCGTACGCCGCCCAGGGCCATGCGCACGAACTTGCGGTTCGTGGCGCGGGCGATGGACTGCCCCAGCGAGGTCTTGCCCACGCCCGGAGGCCCCACCAGGCACAGGATGGGCGCCTTCAGCTTGTCGACGCGCTGCTGCACGGCCAGGTATTCGATGATGCGTTCCTTGACCTTTTCCAGGCCGTAGTGATCGGCGTTGAGCACTTTGTCGGCATTGGAAATGGAATTGTTGATGCGGCTTTTCTTGCGCCACGGCAGGCCGATGAGCGTATCGATATAGTTGCGCACCACGGTGGCTTCGGCCGACATGGGCGACATGAGCTTGAGCTTTTTAAGCTCGGACTCGGCCTTCTTGAGCGCTTCCTTGGGCAACTGGGCGGCCTGGATCTTTTTTTCGAGCTCTTCGATGTCGGCGCCTTCTTCGCCCTCGCCCAGTTCTTTCTGGATGGCCTTGACCTGCTCGTTCAGGTAGTAGTCGCGCTGGCTTTTCTCCATTTGCTTCTTGACCCGGCCGCGAATGCGCTTCTCGACCTGGAGAATGTCGATTTCGGACTCGAGTTGCGACAGCAGATTCTCGAGGCGCTCGGAGGTGCCGGTGATTTCAAGCATTTTCTGCTTTTGCTCGAGCTTGAGCGGCAGATGCGCGGAAATGGTGTCCGCCAGGCGGCCGGCATCGTCGATGCCGCTCAGCGAGGTGAGGATTTCCTGGGGGATTTTTTTGTTGAGCTTGACGTATTGCTCGAACTGGGTGACCACCGTGCGGCGCAGGGCCTCGGATTCGGCACCCTGCTGGCCGTCGGGAGCGACCGGCGAAACATTGGCCGTGAAATGCGTTTCGGCCTCGGTGACGCTATTGATGCGGGCGCGCTGCAGGCCTTCGACCAGCACCTTGACCGTGCCGTCGGGCAGCTTGAGCATTTGCAGAATACTGGCAGCGCAACCGATGTCGTAGAGATCGTCGGGCGTGGGGTCGTCCTTGCTGGCCGATTTTTGCGCCACCAGCATGATGTTGTTGCCCGCCTCCATGGCCATTTCCAGCGCCTTGATGGAACGGGGACGGCCGACGAACAAAGGAATCACCATGTGCGGAAACACCACCACATCACGCAAGGGCAACAGGGGCAAGTCCATGGCTTCGGAAGAAAGAATCGGGCTCGCAGGCATAGAAATTTCCTTAAAAAACGCTGCTTTAGAAACGAAAGGGAAGCTTGAGCCTCCCTTTCGTATTGCTACATACCGGTGTACTTGGCGACGATGTGGAAAATTTCAAGGTGTCGCATCGATAAACCCGTTTATCCAGAAAGTGAATCCTTAAGCGGCGGCGTCCTTCAGCTTGGGCACGTCGGACTTTTTATTGCCGGACGGCGACTCTTGTGCTTCGTCGTCGGCGTAAATAAGCAGGGGAACACCCTTGCCCAGGACGGCGTTTTCGTCGAGAACCACTTGTTTGACATTCTTCAGGGAAGGAAGTTCATACATGGTGCCAAGCAAGGACTGCTCGACGATGGAACGCAGGCCGCGAGCGCCTGTGCGCCGCTTCAGGGCGCGCTGCGCAATGGCGGAAAGCGCCGCCGGACGCACGTCAAGTTCGACGTCTTCCATTTCGAACAGCTTCTGGAACTGCTTGATCAGGGAGTTCTTGGGTTCGGTAAGGATGCGAACCAGGGTTTCTTCCTGCAGTTCTTCCAGAGTGGCAACCACCGGCAAACGCCCGACCAGTTCGGGGATGAGACCAAACTTGATGAGGTCTTCGGGTTCGACTTCGGCGAACAGCTCGCCCACGCCCCGTTCGGACTTGGCATTGACCGAGGCCGAGAAACCGATGCCGGATTTTTCGGTGCGGTCGCGGATGACCTTGTCCAGTCCGTCGAAGGCGCCGCCGACGATGAAGAGGATATTGGTGGTGTCGACCTGCACGAAGTCCTGGTTGGGGTGCTTGCGCCCGCCCTGCGGAGGCACCGAGGCCACCGTGCCTTCGATGAGCTTGAGCAGCGCCTGCTGAACGCCCTCGCCCGAAACGTCGCGGGTGATGGAGGGGTTGTCGGACTTGCGCGAGATTTTATCGATTTCGTCGATGTAGACGATGGCCCGCTGCGCTTTCTCGATGTCGTAGTTGCAGTTCTGCAGCAGCTTCTGGATGATGTTCTCGACGTCTTCCCCGACGTAGCCCGCTTCGGTCAGCGTAGTGGCGTCGGCCATGACGAAGGGAACGTCCAGCATGCGGGCCAGCGTCTGGGCGAGCAGCGTCTTGCCCGAACCGGTGGGCCCGATGAGCAGGATGTTGCTTTTGGAAAGCTCGACTTCGTCGCCCTTGACTTCGCCATAGCGGATCCGCTTGTAGTGGTTGTAGACCGCCACAGCCAGATTGCGCTTGGGAGTGTCCTGGCCTATGACGTAGCCGTCCAGGAAAGCCTTGATTTCCTGCGGCGTGGGCAGTTCGTTGCGAATTGCATCGCGAGCCGCCTCTTGTGTTTCCTCGAGAATGATATTGGTGCATAGATCAATACATTCGTCGCAGATGAACACATCGGGCCCAGCAATCAATTTACGAACTTCGTGCTGGCTTTTATTGCAAAACGAGCAGCGCAACACCTTTTCGTCTGCTGATCCTTTTTTTTCAGGCATAAAACTCTTCGATGATTCCGTAAAACAGGACGGCCCATGGGAGCCGGCCCGCCAAGTAATAAAGGAAAGGCGCACGCTAGAGGCAGGCGCTGCGCCAACCTGCCGGCGTCTTACGCCGGTGTTTCAGCGGCGCGGGAAACCAGAACCTTGTCTACCAAACCATACGATACCGCATCTTGCGCCGACATGAAATTGTCGCGCTCGGTGTCGAGAGCGATGCGCTCGATGGGTTGGCCGGTGTTGCTGGCCAGGATGCCGTTGAGGCGCTCGCGCAGGTCGAGGATTTCGCGGGCCTGGATCTGGATGTCGGAAGCCTGGCCCTGCGCACCGCCGGACGGCTGATGGATCATGATGCGCGAATTGGGCAGTGTATAGCGCTTGCCTTTGGCGCCCGCCGACAACAAGAACGCGCCCATGCTGGCGGCAATGCCCGTGCACAGCGTGGATACGTCGGGCTTGACGAATTGCATGGTGTCGTAGATGGCCAGGCCCGCATAGACCGAGCCGCCCGGCGAGTTGATGTACAGCGAAATGTCTTTGTCCGGATTTTCCGATTCGAGGAACAGCAATTGCGCCACGACCAGATTGGCCGACTGGTCGTTGACCGGTCCGACAAAGAAAATGACCCGTTCGCGCAACAGGCGCGAGTAGATGTCGTAAGAACGTTCACCGCGACCCGACTGCTCGACCACGATGGGCACATAGCCCAGGCTGGTTGGCGTTACCGAGTCGCCGCCATACATCGAAGCATAAAAATCCGTGAATCGCTGCATTTATGCAGTCCCCATAAGTTCTTCAAACGCTACTTTTTCGTCGTTGACCTTGGCCTTGGACAGAACGTGATTGACGACGTTTTCTTCCAGGACGATGGCTTCGATTTCGGAGCGGCGTTGACGATCGGAAAGATAATAGGCCACAACCTGGGCCGGCTGCTCGTAGTTTTGCGCCAGATCTTCGATGCGCGCGCGCACCTGTTCGGGCTTGGCCTTGAGGTCGGCGCTGTTGACCAGTTCGGACACCAGCAGGCCCAGGCGCACACGGCGCTCGGATTCGGCGCTGAAGGCTTCGGGCGGAATGGGCATGGTGTCGGCATTGGGCATGCCACGCTGCTTGAGCTCTTCGCGGGCGGCGGCAACGCGGTTTTGCGTGTCGCTTTCGACCAGGGCCTTGGGCACGTCGAACGTGCAGGCGGCCGCCAGAGCGTCCATGACGCTGGTCTTGGTGCGGGCCAGGGCGCGGGCCTTGGCTTCGCGCTCGATATTGGAACGGACGTCTTCGAGCAGCTTCTCGACATTGCCTTCGGCCTGGCCGAGTTCCTTGGCAAACGCTTCGTCGACCTCGGGCAGGATGGGCTCGGACACTTCCTTGACGGTGATGGCGAATTCGGCCTTCTTGCCGGCCACTTCCTTGCCGCCGTAGTTTTCGGGGAACTCAAGCGGGAAAGTCTTGCTTTCGCCGGCCTTCAGGCCGCGCACGGCGGTTTCGAACTCGGGGAGCATGCGGCCCTGGCCCAGGACGAAGGCGAAGCCTTCAGCCTTGCCGCCATCGAATTCCACGCCATCGATGGTGCCGACGAAATCGAGCGTGACACGGTCGTCGTCCTGGGCCGCACGGCCTTCGCGGGCTTCGTAGGTGGCGCGCTGCTTGCGCAGGATGTCGATGGTCTTCTGGACTTCGGCCTCGCCGACTTCGGTGTCGACCCGCTTGACTTCCAGGGCGGACAAGTCGGGAACCTGGACCTCGGGATACACCTCGAACGTGGCGGAAAAGGCCATTGCGCCTTCGTCGACGCCTTCGGTCTTGGGTTCGAGGCTGGGAGCGCCGGCAATGCGCAGTTTGTTTTCTTCGATGATCTGGTCGAGCGCACGGCCTACTTCGGAATTGATCACGTCGTAGCGGATGCCGGGGCCTTGCGTGCGTTCAATCAACGCCAGCGGAGCTTTCCCTGGGCGAAAGCCTTGGATTTTTGCCGTACGTGCGACGCGCTTGAGTTGCGACTGGACTTCCTTTTCGATGTCGGCCACCGAAACGACCAGATCAACACGGCGCTCCAGGCCGGACAGAGTTTCAACCACGGGCTGCATTAGGGACCTATATAAAAAAAGAGTAATAAAAATGACGAACAGAATATTTTACCGGAAACTGCGCCCGGAGACCGAGCCAGCGCGGCAAGATGGCCTTATTGTACGCATACGCGCGTCAGGCATGTTTTGCGTGGCGGTTCCATGGCCGCACAGACCGCAGGAATGGCCGACGCGCCGGACAACCGAAGACCATGCCGGGGTTGGCCGGCCCGACAATCGAGAGACGAAGCGGACGGACTCCCGACGGCATTTCCCTTCGCAGCCGGCCGAATACCGGCCATGTGTAAATCCCTGTGTAAAAAGTGTGCAGATGGTTGCTTATTATTGGAGTCTTACCTCTCAACAGCTTCATCACCGGGTCTATGGCTTCTTGGCTTGCAAGGGCTGTGGTTATCGAACCTTGCCCTTGCCTCGCGGCTTTTGCCTTTATAGCTTTTGCCTTGCCTTACATGGTGCGAACGGAGAGACTCGAACTCTCACACCTCTCGGCGCCAGAACCTAAATCTGGTGCGTCTACCAATTCCGCCACGTTCGCATGTTTCAAGGAAAGCCGGTTAGTTTAGCAATATTTTTTTTATCCGACAATACAGACCAACGCCATAAGCTTGTTAAAATTGGCGGTTAACTTTCAGGCTGGCCCGCATGAACCCAAGACTTGGCGCTCTACACCCCTATCCCTTCGAAAAACTCAGGCAACTGCTGTCGCAGGCCGATGCGCCGCCGGCAAATCTGGCCCCCATCAATCTTTCGATAGGCGAGCCCAAGCACGCCACGTCTCCGCTCATAGTCCGCGCCATGCAGGATGCCATGGCCGGCCTGTCGGTCTATCCGCCCACGCGCGGCGACGCCCCCCTGCGCAATACTATTGCCGACTGGCTGGCGCGCCGCTACGGCATCGCCCGGCCGGACCCCGAAACGCAGATACTCCCGGCATTGGGCTCGCGCGAGGCATTGTTCGCCTTCGCCCAGACCGTCATCAACCCCGACGCCGGATCCCTGGTGGTCAGCCCCAACCCCTTCTACCAGATCTACGAAGGCGCCGCGCTGCTTGCCGGGGCCCAGCCCTGGTTCATCAATTCGCAGCCGGAACTGAATTTCGGCTACGACTGGGCCTCCGTACCCGGCGAAGTCTGGAACAAGACCCGCCTGGTCTTCGTCTGCTCGCCGGGCAACCCGGCCGGCAATGTGATGTCCCTGGACGAATGGCGCACCTTGTTCGAGCTTTCCGACCAATACGGTTTCGTCATTGCCTCGGACGAATGCTATTCGGAAATCTACTTCGACGAATTCAACAAACCCCTGGGAGGCATGCAGGCGGCCGCCCTGCTTGGCCGCACCACCTACAGCAACCTGATGTGCTTCTCCAGCCTGTCCAAGCGCTCGAACGTGCCGGGCATGCGCTCGGGTTTCGTGGCGGGCGACGCCAGCCTGATCAAGCAGTTCCTGCTGTATCGCACCTACCAGGGCGGCGCCATCAGCCCGGTGGTCTCGCAAGCCAGCATCGCCGCCTGGAACGACGAAGCCCACGTGGTGGAGAATCGCCGTATATACCGCGAAAAATTCGAGGCGGTCGTGCCGCTGCTGAGCCCGGTCCTTGATGTGCGCTGGCCGGATGCCAGCTTCTACCTGTGGGCCGGCACCCCGTATTCGGACGTCGATTTCGCGCGTGGCCTATACTCGAAGGCCGCCGTCACCGTGCTGCCGGGAAGTTTCCTGGCGCGGCCCGCCCATGGCGTGAATCCGGGCGCCAACCGCATCCGCATCGCGCTGGTGGCCCCCAAAGAGCAATGCATCGAGGCGGCGCAGCGCATCGTAAACTTTGTATCGCAGCACTGACAACCGCCGGCGAACGATGCCGCAGCCGCCATCCATTTCCATTTTTTCAATCCTGAACACTTATAACAGCCATGACACTCAATCATCTTCAAGCCACTATTGAACAAGCCTGGGAAAACCGTGCCAACCTGGCGCCCGGCAACGCCGACGCCGCCGTGCGCGAAGCCGTCCAGGAAACCCTGGCCGCGCTCGACGCCGGCACCCTGCGCGTCGCGCAAAAAACCGACGGAAACTGGGTCGTGCATCAGTGGGTGAAAAAGGCGGTGCTGCTGTCGTTCCGGCTCGAGAACAACCAGGTCATGGGCCAGGCGCCCATGCAGTTCTACGACAAGGTGCCGCTCAAGTTCAGCGACTACTCGGCCCAGGACTTCGCCGGCGCGGGCTTTCGCGTGGTACCGCCCGCCGTGGCGCGCAAAGGCTCGTTCATCGGCAAAAACGTGGTGCTCATGCCTTCGTACGTCAACGTCGGCGCCTATGTCGATGAAGGCACCATGGTCGACACCTGGGCCACGGTGGGGTCGTGCGCCCAAATCGGCAAGAACGTCCACCTTTCGGGCGGCGTAGGCATCGGCGGCGTGCTCGAACCCCTGCAGGCCAATCCCACCATCATCGAGGACAACTGCTTCATCGGCGCGCGCTCGGAAGTCGTCGAAGGCGTCATCGTCGAAGAAAACTCGGTGCTGGCCATGGGCGTGTTCATTTCGCAAAGTACCAAGATCTACGACCGCAGCACCGGCGAAATCACCTACGGCCGCGTACCCTCCGGCTCGGTGGTGGTGCCCGGCTCGCTGCCTTCCAGCGACGGCTCCCACAGCCTGGCATGCGCGGTCATCGTCAAGCGCGTCGACGCGCAAACCCGCGCAAAAACCAGCGTCAACGATCTGCTGAGGACCTGATGCCCGATTCCGCCGCCCTGCTGCTGACGCAGGATCTCATCGCCCGCCCTTCGGTCACCCCCGCCGACGCCGGCTGCCAGCAGGTCCTGGCCGCGCGCCTGGGCCCGGCCGGATTCGCGTGCGAAACCATGGTCTTCGACGATGTCACCAATTTCTGGGCGCGCCGCGGCCAGGCGGCGCCCTTGCTGGTCTTTGCCGGCCACACCGACGTCGTGCCGACCGGCCCGCTGGAAAAATGGGCCAGCGACCCGTTCCAGCCGGTCGTGCGCGACGGCCTTCTGTACGGACGCGGGGCGGCGGACATGAAAAGCTCGATCGCCGCCTTCGTCGTCGCCGTGGAAGAGTTCGTGGCCGCCCACCCGGATCACAAGGGTTCCATCGGCATGCTCATCACCTCCGACGAAGAAGGCCCTTCCATCAACGGCACGGTCAAGGTCTGCAACGCGCTCGAGGCGCGCGGCGACAAACTGGACTACTGCATCGTGGGCGAGCCGACTTCAGTCGAGCAATTGGGCGACACGGTAAAGAACGGCCGCCGCGGCTCGCTGTCGGGCAAGCTCACGATCAAAGGCAAGCAAGGCCACGTGGCCTACCCACACCTGGCGCGCAATCCCATCCATCTTCTGGCGCCCGCGCTGGCCGAACTGGCCGGCACGGTATGGGACAACGGCAACGAATACTTTCCCGCCACAACCTTCCAGGTGTCCAATCTGCATGCCGGCACCGGGGCCACCAACGTGGTGCCCGGCGAGGCCGTGCTCGATTTCAACTTCCGCTTCTCCACCGAAAGCACCCCCGATGGCCTGAGGAAACGCGTCACGGACATTCTGCACAGCCATGGGCTGGAGTTCGATATAGACTGGGTCCTGGGCGGCGAGCCCTTCCTGACGCCCAAGGGCGAACTGAGCGCCGCGATCAGCAGCGCCATCCGGGAGGAAACCGGTGTCGCCGCCGAACTCTCCACCACGGGCGGTACGTCCGACGGGCGCTTCATCGCCAAGATATGCCCTCAGGTCGTCGAGTTTGGCCCTATCAACGCCAGCATCCACCAGATCGACGAACATATCCGGGTCGACTCGATCGAGCCCTTGAAGAACATCTACCGCCGCACGCTGGAAAACCTGCTGCTGGACCGGAGCTGACATGAACCCCGCTGCCTTCAACGAACTCTTCACCGTGCGCGACCTGCTGCGCTACGCCGTCAGCCAGTTCAACGCCGCCAAGCTGGCGTTCGGGCATGGCAGCGACAACGCCTGGGACGAAGCCGTTTACCTGCTGCTGCATACCCTGCACCTGCCCCTGGACACCCTGGATCCCTTCCTGGACGCACGCGTGCTGGCCGACGAGCGCGAGCGCTTTCTCACCCTGGTCGAAAGGCGCCTGACCGAACGCGTCCCGGCCGCCTACCTTACGGGCGAGGCCTGGCTGCAAGGCCACCGCTTCTCAGTGGACTCGCGGGTCATCGTGCCCCGCTCGCCCATCGCCGAGCTTCTGGCCGACGACCTGGCGCCGTGGATCAGCGACCCGGACAGCATCGAGTTCGTTCTCGACCTGTGCACGGGCTCGGGATGCCTGGCCGTGCTGGCCGCTCTGGCCTATCCCAATGCCCAGGTCGATGCCGTCGATATTTCGGACAACGCCCTGGAAGTCGCCGACGAGAACATCGAACAATTCGGGCTGGACGGACGCGTCACCACGCATCGCAGCGACCTGTTCGAACAGATGCCAAGCTGCGAGTACGATCTCATCGTATGCAACCCGCCGTACGTCAACAGCCACTCCATGGAATCCCTTCCCGCGGAATACCGCCACGAGCCCACCCTGGCCCTGGCCGGCGGCGAGGACGGCATGGACCTCGTGCGGCGCATTCTGGACAGCGCGCCCGACTTCATGGCGCCCGACGGCATCCTGGTACTGGAAATCGGCAACGAATACGAAAACTTTCTTGCGGCCTTTCCCGACCTTGAACCAGTCTGGCTCAGCACCGAAAACAGCGACGACCAGATCCTCCTGCTGACGAGGGAGCAGCTGGCATCGTGATTCGCGCCACAGGTCTGACGCTGCGCCGGGGCGTCAAGGTATTGCTCGACGAAGCCGATTTCGTCGTCAACCCGGGCGAGCGTGTAGGGATAGTAGGCAAGAACGGAGCCGGCAAGTCCACCCTCTTTGCGCTGTTGCAGGGCCGGCTCGACGCCGACGCCGGCACGCTGGATATCCCTGCCTCGTGGCGCATCGCCAGCGTGGAACAGGAAATCAGCGACAACACGCTGGCCGCTCGCGAATTCGTCATCGACGGCGACACGCATCTGCGCGCGCTGCAAGCGCAACGCACCGCCACGCCTGGCCACGATGGACACCGAATAGCGGAACTCGAAGCAGCCCTGGTGGAAGCCGATGCCTGGAGCGCGCCGTCGCGCGCCGAGCAATTGCTGGCCGGCCTGGGCTTCGCCCCCGACCAATGGATGAATCCGGTCAGCAGCTTCTCGGGCGGCTGGCAGATGCGTCTGGCGCTGGCGCGGGCCCTCATGGCCCCCTCCGAGCTCTTGCTGCTGGACGAGCCCACCAACCACCTGGACCTTGACGCCATGCTCTGGCTCGAGCGATGGCTGGGCGCCTACGAGGGAACCGTGCTGCTCATTTCGCACGACACCGAGTTCCTCGACGCCGTCGCCAGGGTCATCCTGCACTTCGACCAGGGCAAGCTGATACGCTACCGCGGCGGCCACCAGGACTTTCTGATGCAGCGCGCCGAGCGCCTGCGCCAGACCAGGCTGGCCTGGGAGAAGCAGACCCGCGAAACGGCCCGCCTGCAAAGCTTCATCGACCGTTTCAAGGCCAAGGCCACCAAGGCCAAGCAGGCGCAAAGCCGGGTCAAGGCCCTGGCCCGCATGGAAGCGCTGGCGCCCCTGCAGGTCGAAGCCGGCATCGACATTCGCATCCCCGAACCGCAAAGCATGCCCGACCCACTGCTGGTGCTGGACACGGTAAGCACCGGATACACGCTGGCCGACGGCACGGCCCGCCCTATTCTCAAGGACGTTACGCTCATGGTCCGGGGCGGCGCGCGCATCGGCGTGCTGGGTGTCAATGGCGCGGGAAAAAGCACGCTGATCAAGACCCTCGCGAACGAACTGGCCCCGCTGGACGGAGAACGCCGGGCCTCCAAAGGCCTGGAAATCGGCTACTTCGCCCAGCAACAGCTGGACATGCTGGATCCGGAGTCGACGCCGCTGCAGCATCTTGCCCGCCTGGCCCCGCAATCGCGCGAACAGGAGCTGCGCAACTACCTGGGCGGATTCGGCTTCAGCGGAGACACGGTCAACGGCCCGGTCGCCCCGATGTCGGGCGGCGAAAAGGCCCGCCTGGCCCTGTCGCTGATCGTCTGGCAAAAACCCAATCTGCTGCTGCTGGACGAGCCCAGCAACCATCTGGACGTGGACACCCGCGAAGCCCTGGCCACGGCATTGGCCGAGTTCCCGGGCAGCGTCCTGCTGGTCTCGCACGACCGCCATCTGCTGCGCACCACGGTGGACGATTTCTGGATCGTGGCCGACGGCCATGTCATGGAATTCGATGGAGACCTGGAAGACTATCGCGACTGGCTGGCGGCACGCGGCGCCAATGCCAGGGCCCAGGCCCGCGGCGAAGCGTCCCTTGATGCGGCGGAAAACCCGGTGGACCGCAGAACCCAGCGCCGCCAGGAAGCCGAGGAGCGCCAGCGCCTGGCGGGTCTGCGCAAACCGCTGGAAAGCAAGCTCAAGAAGGTCGAGTCCGATATGGACAAGGCCCAGGCGCGCCTGAAGGAACTGGATGCGCTGATCGCCGACCCCGGCTTCTACGCCGACGAACGCCGCCAGGAGCGGCTGCAGGCACTGGCCGAGCACGGCGACCTGAGCAAGCAGGCCGGCCTGCTCGAAGAGCAATGGCTGGAACTCCAGGAGCAACTGGAAGAGCTGGTCAGGACCGAGTGATCCGGGTTCGTATCGGGCGCCGGCTCAGCCGACGGTGATTTCCAGCTTGGCGATGCCCAGCGCCAGGGTCTTGGTGCCCGCGTCGCGGAACTGGATCTGCGCCTGGGCGTCCGTACCCGCGCCGCTAAGGCCGATTATCGTGCCCTCGCCGAACTTGGCGTGCCGAACCCCCTGCCCGATGCGGAAATGCTTGTCGCCCACGGAGACCCCGCTGGTCACACTGCGCGCCTGCCTGGGCGCTGCAATGCCCGTGGAAGGACGACCGTAGGCATCGCCGCGGCGATAGGCGCCCGCCGCCGGCCAAGCGCCGCTGGCCGCGAGCCGGTTGCCTTCCTTGGGGGTCAGCCACTTGAGATGCTCTTCGGGAATCTCGTCCAGAAAGCGCGAACGCATGGCGTAGCGGGTTTGCCCATGCAGCATCCTGCTTTGGGCCAGGGTCAGGTACAGGCGGCTGCGCGCGCGGGTAATGGCCACATACATCAACCGCCGTTCTTCTTCCAGCCCCGCCGCTTCGATCAGGCTGTTCTCGTGCGGGAACAGGCCCTCTTCGACGCCGGTGATGAACACTGTATCGAATTCCAGCCCCTTGGCCGCATGCACGGTCATCAATTGCACCGCATCCTGCCCCGCCTGGGCCTGGTTGTCGCCGGCCTCCAGCGACGCATGGGAAAGAAAGGCACCCAGCGGCGACATCTGGGGCAGTGAGTCGAACACGCCGCCGGAAGCATCGTCCGCAAGCGCATCGCCGGGCTGCTCGGCGGCATCGGACATCACGACGCGCCCAGCAGGCAGACCCTCGAAGTTCTCCTCCGCCTCGAACACCGCGGCGGCATTGACCAGTTCCTGCAGGTTTTCGAGCCGGTCGGCGCCCTCTTTTTCGCCCTGATAAAAGGTACGAAGGCCGCTGTGATGAACGACGTGCTCGACGAGTTCCGGCAAGGACAGGACCTGGGCCTCGTGCGCCATTTGCTGGATAAGCTCGGCGAACTTGAGCAGATTGGCGCCTCCCTTGCCCGACATCAACGGCACGGCCTTGTACAGGCTGGTATTGCCCTGGCGCGCCAGGTCGGACAACTGCTCCAGCGTGCGCGCGCCTATGCCGCGCGCCGGAAAATTGACGACGCGCAGCCACGAAGTATCGTCCTGCACATTGTCGATGAGCCGCAAATACGCCAGCGCATGCTTGATTTCCTGGCGCTCGAAAAAGCGCAGCCCGCCATAGACCTTGTAGGGAATGCGGGACGAAAACAGCGTGTGCTCGATGACCCGCGACTGGGCGTTGCTACGGTACAGCACCGCGATCTCGCTGCGCAGGCTGCCTTCGCCCACAAGCGCCTTGATCTCGTCGACAATCCATTGCGCCTCGAGCAAATCGGACGGCTGTTCGGTAACGCGCACGGGCTCGCCTTCGCCCTGCTCGGTCCACAGATTCTTCCCCAGGCGGGCGCTGTTGTGGGCAATGAGCGCATTGGCCGAATCCAGGATATGGCCGTACGAACGGTAGTTCTGCTCAAGCCGGATGACGTTGCCATGCGCATAGTCGCGCTCGAACTCGGCCATATTGCCGACATTGGCGCCGCGAAATGCATAGATGGACTGGTCGTCGTCGCCCACGGCGAACATGCAGGCGCCGCCGCCCGCAAGCAGCTTGAGCCAGCGGTACTGCAAGGTATTGGTGTCCTGGAACTCGTCGACCAGAATATGCCGGAAGCGCCGCTGGTAATGCTCGCGCACGGGCGCATTGCGCTGCAACAGCTCGTAGGCCCGCAGCAGCAACTCGGCGAAATCCACGACGCCTTCGCGCTCGCACTGGTCCTGGTACATCTGGTAGATTTCGACCAGGCGGCGCCTGTGGGCGTCCCACACCTCCACATCGCCGGGACGCTGGCCTTCTTCCTTGGCCCCGTTGATGAAGCGCTGCACATCGCGCGGCGGGTATTTGTCGTCGTCGATGCCCGCGCCCTTGATCAGCCTTTTTATGGCGGCCAGTTGATCGGCCGAGTCGAGGATCTGAAAGGTCTGCAGCAGGCCGGCATCGCGATGGTGCGCGCGCAGCATGCGGTTGCACAAGCCGTGGAACGTGCCCACCCACATGCCGCGCGTATTGATGGGCAGCAAGGCGGACAGGCGCGTCAGCATTTCGCGCGCCGACTTATTGGTGAAAGTGACAGCCAGCAGGCTGAAGGGACTGGCCTGGCTCGTCTGGATGAGCCAGGCCATGCGGGTGGTCAGTACCCGGGTTTTGCCACTACCTGCCCCGGCGAGCACCAGGGCATGCTGGGGTGGAAGTGTGACGGCGGCTTGCTGTTCCGGATTTAACTGCTCGATCATGCTGCGTAGCGACGCAGCCGATAGGAGAACTGTTCGAGCCCCTCGATGCCGCTTTGCTGGGCGCGCTGGCACCAGGCCTGCAGGTCATTGAGCAACTGCTCGCTGGTGGCCGTGGAGCTTTCCCACAGACGAGTCAGCTCGCGGCGCATCTGCACCAGGGTGGACAAGGACTGGCTGCCGGCCAGCGCCGTGTCGAGCTCGGCGCGCTGCGAGGGCTCGAGCTGGGCATCGTCGGTGCTGCTGATGAGGTTCTTGGCGCGGCTGAGCGACTGCCAGCGGGAATCCGCCCCGCCCTTGCTGCGCAAGGGCTTGAGCTTGGCGAGCTCTTCGGCGGCGGCCTTTTTGATGAGGTCGGTATAGCGGGCCAGGATTTCGTAGCGGTGCAGGATGACGCCTTCCAGGGTTTGCAGGCTGACCGGCGCCGTGGCCGGCTCGAGCTTGACCTTGGGCGCCACGCGCCGCACGGTGGCCAGGCGCAGGGCGCTGAGTATCCTGATATAGCCCCAGCCGATGTCGAATTCCCACCACTTGGTGGAGAACTTGGCCGACGTGCCGTAGGCGTGATGGTTGTTGTGCAGCTCTTCGCCGCCGATGATCAGGCCCCAGGGAAACACATTAGTGCTGGTGTCGGGGCTGGCGTAATTGCGGTAGCCCCACCAGTGGCCGATGCCGTTGACGACGCCGGCGGCCCAAAAGGGAATCCAGGCCATTTGCACGGCCCATACGGTAAGGCCCAGGACGCCGAACAGGGCAAGGTCGATGACCAGCATGATCATGACGCCCAGGACGCTATGGCGCGCGTACAGATGCCGCTCGAGCCAGTCGTCGGGCGTGCCGTGGCCGAAGCGCTTGAGGGTTTCGGCGTTGGCGGCTTCCTGGCGGTATAGTTCGGCGCCGCGGAAGAACACCTTGCCGATGCCGAAGATGACGGGCGAGTGCGGATCGCCTTCGCGTTCGCACTTGGCGTGATGCTTGCGGTGAATGGCCACCCATTCCTTGGTGACCATGCCCGTGGTGAGCCACAGCCAGAAACGGAAGAAATGCATGACCGAGGGGTGAAGGTCGAGGCCCCGGTGCGTTTGGCTGCGATGCAGGAAAATCGTGACGCCTAAAATGGTGATATGGGTAAGCACCAACGTAACAATAACGACTTGCCACCAGGAATACTGAAGTAAACCGCCGGCAAGAAAAGTAAGAAAATTGTCCATAAACCCTATTTTAGGCCTCGCATTGAATGACTAAAGGAGTTTAGCCCAGTTGCTCTTTCTATGACAGCGGTATTGCAAAATAGTTTTTGAGCAAAATCAAGCAGCTGTACGGGAATCGGGCCACGAAACGCCCAAGGCGGCAGGCCTTGTCCGCATGCCTGGCCAGCGTCAATCGCCCTCCGGCCCATCTTCGGCCTCCAGAGCCGGTTTGGCATCCGCCGGCTTGGCGCGCTCCATGACCGCGGCAAAGAATCCGTCCGTGCCGTGGCGGTCAGGCCGCATCGCCAGCCAGGGGCCTTGAAGTGTCAGATTTTTGCAACGATCTTGCACGATCTTGCCGGCATCCAGCAGCGTAAATTCGGGATTCTCGGCCAAAAACGCTTCTACCTGCTTCTCGTTCTCTTCCGGCAGGACGCTGCAGGTGGCATACACCAGCCGCCCTCCGGGCGCCACGCAACGCGACGCCTGGCGCAAAATACGCGCCTGGACCGCCATCAGTTCCTGCAAGGACTCGGGGTGCTGGCGCCATTTGAGATCGGGATTGCGCCGCAGCGTCCCCAAACCGCTGCATGGCGCGTCGATGAGCACCCGCTGCGCCTTGCCGCGCAGGCGCTTGACGCGCTGGTCGTTGTCGTCGGCAATGACCACGGGGACGATGTTGGACAGGCCGCTGCGCGCAAAACGGGGCTTGGCCCGCGCCAGCCGCGCCGCGGACACATCGAAAGCGTACAGGCGGCCGGTGGATCGCATCAACGCGCCCAGCAACAGGGTTTTGCCGCCCGCGCCCGCGCAATAGTCGATGACCATCTCGCCGCGCTTGACCCCCACCAGGGCCGCCAGAATCTGGCTGCCCTCGTCCTGCACCTCGATTTCGCCGTTTTCGAACATGGGCCAGCGGTTGACCGGCGGCCGGCCCTGCAGGCGTATGCCCCAGGGCGAGTATGGCGTAGGAGCGGGATCGAAGCGCGCCGCGGGCCCCGAGCGCAGGCTCGCCAGCATGGCATCGCGCTCCACCTTGAGCGGATTGACGCGGATATCCAGCGGCGCCGTGGCGTTCAGGGCGTCGATCAGCGCATCGGCATCTTCCAGCCGGGACAGGCGTTCGTCCAGCCAATCCGGCAGGCTGGCGCGCACTGCCCGCGACAAGCCCGCCACGTCGATGCGCCGCACATGCTCCAGCCAATCCCGCTCGACGTCGTCCAGTCCGGTGTTCAGGACGTCTTTGCTGAATACCGTGGACAGGCCCAGGATGGCCAGGCGCCGGGCCGAGGGGCCGACGCCGCTTTCGGCAAATTGCCGGTAGCGGCGCAAATTGCGCAGCACATCGAAGACCGCGTCCGCCACCTCGCCGCGATCGCGCGAACCCAGCTTGGGATGGGCGCGAAACCAGTGCGACAACACGGCGTCGGCGGGATATTCCCACTGCAAGACCTCGCCCAGCACGCTGCGCACCTGCTCGATGCGCGCCGCCGCCATGACGTAGGGCCGGCTCGGCCCTTGCTCCTGGGCGCCGCTACGCCGCGGCTCGGAGCCGCGCGAAGCCGAATTGCGGGCAGCGCTGCTTCGGGGCTCGGTGCGCCTGGAAGGCCCGCGCCGGGGTTTTTCTGCTGTTGCCATAGTCTGCCTTTATTTATTCAGCCTGCGCGCCTTGCGGCGCAATCATATTCATATAGGAACGGGTCGGAACGCCTTGTACCTGAACGCGCTGCCGGGCATCCAGCGTTACCCGCCCTTCGGCCAGCCAGCACGCCACTTGCGCATACACCTGGTGCTCCACTTCCAGCAGGCGCTCGGCCAACGACGCAGGCGTATCGTCGGCCAGCACCGGAACGATGCCCTGGGCGATGATGGGGCCGTGGTCGAGCGTCGGCGTGACGAAATGCACCGTGCAGCCGTGCCATTGCACACCGGCCTCGAGTGCCTGGCGATGCGTATGCAGGCCGGGAAAAGAAGGCAGCAGCGAAGGGTGGACGTTGATCAGCCGGCCACTGAAGTGCTCGACGAATTCGTCGGTCAAAATACGCATAAAGCCCGCCAACAGCACGTAGTCGGGCCGATGGGCGTCAATGGCGCCGGCCAGGGCCTGGTCGAACTGGTTGCGCGTGGCGTAGTCGCCGTGCGGCACAAGTGTAGCCGTTATTCCTTGCTCGCTGGCCCAGGCCAGGCCCTGCGCGCCCGCTGTGTTGGCAATGACGGCGCAGACCTGCGCCGAAGGCACCCTTTCCCGTAGCGCCTGGACGATGGCCTGCAGGTTGGATCCACGCCCGGAAATCAATACGACGAAACGGCAAGAGGGAGAATTTACGGCAAACAAAATATAATTTCCTGAGCTGGACAACGTAAAATTGTAAACTCTCAGACGTGAAACCTGCCCCAATAATTTATCGCACCCTTCCCCGTCACGATAGCGACCGCCCCAGCGCGGTAACCATCGGCAATTTCGACGGCGTCCACCGCGGCCACCAGGCCATCCTGACACAAGTCGGCCAATTGGCCCGCGAACGCGGCCTGGCTTCCACCGTCATGACCTTCCAGCCGCATCCGCGCGCCTATTTCGCCATGCGCGGCCAGCGGCCCGAACTCATCCCCACACAAATCAGCAGCCTGCGCGACAAGGTCTGGGCCATCGCCCGCCTGAACATCGACCAGATACTTCTCGAGCACTTCAACCAGGCGCTGTCCGACATGAGCGCCGAAGATTTCATCAAGTCTCTGCTCGTCCAGGGTCTGAACACCCGCTGGCTGCTGGTGGGCGAGGACTTCCGCTTCGGCCACAAGCGCATGGGCGACGTCGACCTGCTGCGCCGCACCGGCAAGCAATACGGCTTCGAGGTTGAAACCATTACCGACGTGCTCGACGAGCACGGCTACCGGATATCCAGTTCGGAAGTGCGCACCGCCCTGGCCGTGGGCAACCTGGAGCGCGCCGAGCACCTGCTGGGCCACGCCTACCGCATAAGCGGCCACATCATCCATGGCCAGAAGCTCGGGCGAACCCTGGGCTACCCCACTCTCAACCTGCGCGTGCCCCAGCTGTGCGCGGCGCGCTCGGGCGTATACGTGGTGCGCGCCCACGGACTGGCCGGCCACCCCATCAATGGCGTTGCCAGCCTGGGCGTGCGCCCCACCGTATCCAACGCCGGCCGCATCCTGCTCGAGGTGCATCTGCTGGATTGCCACGTCGATGCATACGGTAAACTGGCACGCATCGAATTCCTCGAATACCTTCGGGACGAAGAAAAATTTCCCGACCTGCCCACCATGATTTCCGCCATCGATAAAGATGCGCAAAACGCCCGCGAATATTTTGCCCTCCATGGACTATAGAAACACTCTGAACTTGCCCGAATCCCCCTTTCCCATGCGCGGCAACCTGGCCAAGCGCGAGCCGGGATGGATTGCCGAATGGGAAGAAAAAAAGGTGTATGCGGCCATCCGCGCCGCCAGCAAGGGACGCCCCAAGTTCGTGCTGCACGACGGCCCGCCGTATGCCAACGGCGACATCCACATCGGCCATGCCGTCAACAAGATCCTGAAGGACATCATCGTCAAAAGCCGCTCCATGGCGGGCTACGACGCGCACTATGTGCCGGGCTGGGATTGCCACGGCATGCCCATCGAAATCCAGATCGAAAAAAAATACGGCAAGCACCTGCCGGTGGCTGAAGTCCAGTCCAAGGCGCGCGCCTACGCCCATGAGCAAATCGACCGCCAGCGCCGGGACTTCAAGCGCCTGGGCGTCCTGGCCGACTGGGACCGCCCGTATCTCACCATGAATCACAGCAACGAAGCCGATGAGCTTCGCGTGCTGGCCCGCATCATGGACAAAGGCTATGTGTTCCGGGGCCTGAAGCCGGTGAACTGGTGCTTCGACTGCGGCTCGGCCCTGGCCGAGGCCGAGGTCGAATATGCCGACCGCAAGGATCCGGCGGTGCATGTCGCCTTCAAGTTCGGCGACAAGGAAAAACTGGCCCGCGCCTTCGGGCTGGAGCAGATCGACGACGGCGCGGTCGTCATCTGGACCACCACGCCCTGGACGCTGCCGGCCAACCAGGCCCTCAACGTACACCCCGAAATCGAGTACTCCCTGGTCAGGCTCGACCAGCCCCGCGCTACCGGCCCCCTGCTGCTGCTGGCCAAGGACCTCGTCGCCCCCTGCCTGGAACAATGGCAATTGAGCGGCACGGTCATCGCCACGACGACGGGCTCGGCCCTGGCCAACCTGGAGTTCAAGCACCCGCTTTACGACGCCGACCCCGGCTATCAGCGCATGTCGCCCATTTATCTGGCCGATTATGTGTCCCTGGACGCCGGTACCGGCGTCGTGCATTCGGCGCCGGCCTATGGCGTGGACGACTTTATTTCGTGCAAGGCCCACGGCCTGCCCGACGACCAGATAATCGGCCCCGTCATGGGCAACGGCCATTATGTGGACAGCCTGCCGTTGTTTGGCGGACTCATGATCTGGAAAGCCAACCCCGAAATCGTCAAGGCGCTGGACAACGCCGGCGCACTGCTCAAGCACGAAATGCAAAGCCACAGCTATATGCACTGCTGGCGGCACAAGACGCCCATCATCTATCGCGCGACCAGCCAGTGGTTCGCCGGCATGGACCGGCAGCCCAAGGAAGGCAAGACGCTGCGCGAATCGGCCCTGGCCGGCATAGACCAGACCGAGTTCTACCCCGCCTGGGGACGCGCGCGCCTGCATGCCATGATCGCCAACCGCCCCGACTGGACACTCTCACGCCAGCGCCAGTGGGGCGTGCCCATGGCTTTCTTCGTGCACAAGGAAACCGGCGAGCTGCACCCGCGCACGGTGGAACTGCTCGAAGAAGTCGCCCTGCGCGTCGAGAAGAACGGCATCGAAGCCTGGCAATCGCTGGATCCGCGCGAGTTGCTGGGCGACGACGCCGAGCACTACGAAAAGAATCGCGATACGCTGGATGTCTGGTTCGACTCGGGCACCACGCACGCCACCGTTCTGGGCGGAAAAGACCATGCGTTCAAAGGCTCGCACGCCGACGAGCTCAAATGGCCGGCCGACCTTTACCTGGAAGGCTCCGACCAGCATCGCGGCTGGTTCCACTCGTCCCTGCTGACCAGTTGCATGCTGTACGGCGCGCCGCCCTACAAGGCCCTGCTGACCCACGGCTTCGTGGTGGACGGCCAGGGCCGCAAGATGAGCAAGTCCGTCGGCAACGTCATCGCCCCGCAAAAAGTCTCCGACTCGCTGGGCGCCGAAATCCTGCGCCTCTGGACAGCCTCCACCGACTACTCGGGCGAACTGTCGATTTCCGACGAAATCCTCAAGCGCGTGGTCGAAGGCTATCGCCGCATCCGTAACACGCTCAAGTTCCTGCTGGGCAATGTCGTCGATTTCGACGTTCACGCCAATGCCGTGCCGCTGGACCAGATGTTCGAGATCGACCGTTACGCGCTGGCCATGACCGAACAGATGCAAAAGGAAACCCTGGCCAACTACAAGCGCTACGAGTTCCACCCTGCGGTATCGCGCCTGCAGATTTTCTGTTCTGAAGACCTTGGGGCCTTTTACCTGGATGTCCTCAAGGACAGGCTGTACACCGCCGGCCAGAACAGCCTGGCCCGCCGCTCGGCGCAGACCGCGCTGTACCATATTACGCACGCGCTGCTCAAGCTGATGGCGCCCGTTTTGTCGTTCACCGCCGAAGAGGCCTGGAAGGACCTGCATGGGCAAGGCGACACGCCCAGCATCTTCACCGAACTGTTCCACGCCCTGCCCGACCAGGTGGACGCGGCTGAACTCACCGCGAAATGGCAGCGCCTGCGGGAAATCCGCGCCGAAGCCATGCGCAAGATCGAAGACGTGCGCGCCACCGGCGAAATCGGCTCATCCCTGGCGGCCGAACTGGACATCTATGCCGGCGGCGACGACTACGACATGCTGCTTTCCCTCGAAGACGACTTGCGCTTCGTCCTGATCGTATCGCGCGCAACCGTGCATCCCACCGCCCAGGAACTACGCGTGCAGGTTGCACCCAGCGGCGCGCCGAAATGCGAACGATGCTGGCACCATCGCGCCGACGTCGGCCGCAATCCGGATCACCCGACGCTCTGCGGACGCTGCGACGACAACCTGTTCGGTTCGGGCGAACCGCGCCGCCATGCATAGCGACAAGCCCGCACGCACAGCGGCCAAGGTGCGCAAGACGCGGCGGTTCTGGGCCTGGATGCTGGGCGCCCTGATCATCGTCGTGCTGGACCAACTGACGAAAGGCTACGTGGATTCGCACCTTGCCTATGGCGAGCGCTGGCATCTGCTGCCGTTCTTCAACATCACCCTGCTGTACAACCCCGGTGCCGCCTTCAGTTTCCTGGCCGACGGACACGGATGGCAGCGATGGCTGTTCACGGCCATCGCCCTGGGCGCGGCCGGCCTGATCGTCAATCTGCTGCGCCGCTCCCCCGGCCAGTTGCTGTTCTGCAGCTCGCTGATGGCCATTCTGGGCGGCGCCGTCGGCAATCTGGTGGATCGCATGCAGCACGGGCACGTGATTGATTTTTTGCTGTTTTATTGGAATAGTTGGTATTTTCCGGCGTTCAATGTCGCGGATGTCGCCATTACGTGCGGCGCAGCGCTGCTGCTGCTGGACGAAGTGCTGCGCATACGGCGGGAACGCCGCAGCAAGGCCCGCAAGGCAGCCTGAACGCCCTTCCACTCCGGCCTTCCGGCCATACCCGAAAAGCCCACCATGCCCGATCTCGACCACAAACGATATGTCATAGGCCTTACCGGCGGCATCGCCTGCTACAAGATCGCCGAACTGGTGCGGCGCATGCTCGAGCAAGGCGCCGTGATCGACGTGGTCATGACCGAGGCGGCCACGCACTTCATCACCCCCACCACCATGCAGGCCCTGTCGGGCCGGCCGGTGTATCTGGACACCTGGGATGCCCGCATTCCAAACTCCATGGCGCACATCAACCTCACCCGCGGCGCCGATGCCATCCTCATCGCTCCAGCCAGCACCGATTTCATCGCCAAGCTGGCCCATGGACTGGCGGACGATCTGCTTTCCACGCTATGCGTAGCCAAGGGTTCCTGCCCCCTGCTGGTCGTGCCGGCCATGAACCGCGAGATGTGGCAGCATCCGGCCACCCAGCGCAATATCGCCCAACTGAAGGCCGATGGCGCATCGGTGCTGGGGCCCGCCAGCGGCGACCAGGCCTGCGGCGAAATCGGCGACGGCCGCATGCTCGAGCCACAGGAAATCCTGGCGGAGCTGATCGCCTTCGAGCAGCCCAAAGTGCTGGCGGGAAAGCGCGTCGTCGTCACCGCCGGCCCGACCTGCGAACCCATCGATCCGGTGCGCGCCATTACCAACCGGTCCTCCGGCAAGACAGGCTATGCCATTGCCCAGGCGCTGCGCGAGGCGGGCGCCGACGTAACCCTGATCTCGGGCCCCACCGCCCTGGCCGCTCCTTACGGAGTCGCGCGCATCGATGTGGAAAGCGCCCGCGACATGCATGGCGCCGTCATGCAGCAGGCCTTCACCGCGGATATCTTCATTTCGGTTGCCGCCGTCGCCGACTGGCATGTCAGCAACGCCAGCGAAAACAAGCTCAAGAAATCCGCCGACGGCCAGGCGCCGACGCTGCAATTCGCCCTGAATCCCGACATCCTCGCCGAAGTCGCCGCCCTGCAGAACGGACCGTGGTGCGTGGGCTTTGCCGCCGAAACCGAGAACCTGAACGAGCACGCCGAAGCCAAGCGCCGGCGCAAAGGCATTCCGCTGCTGGTGGGCAACCTGGCCCAGCAGGCCATGAATGCCGACGACACCACTTTCGTCCTGTTCGACGATACCGGCGCGCATACCCTGCCCTTGCTGCCGAAGCTGCAGGCGGCCAGGCAGCTCGTCCAGGCCATTGCCAAGCGCCTGCCTGACCGCAAGGCATAACGCCAACAAGGCTTTTCCACGCCGCCCTCCGCCGGGCGGCAACCGCTTTCCCCTTCCACCTCACAACTTGAATCGCACCGTGAAAAAAATTGCGCTGAAAATCCTCGACTCCCGCATGAACGATTGCCTTCCCGCCTATGCCACGCAAGGCTCGGCGGGGTTGGATCTGCGCGCCTGCCTGGATGAGTCCGTAACGCTGGCGCCCGGCGCCACGACCCTGGTGCCGACGGGCCTGTCCATCCATATCGCCGATCCCGGCTACGCCGCCATGATTCTTCCGCGCTCCGGGCTGGGCCACAAGCACGGCATCGTTCTGGGCAATCTGGTGGGACTCATCGATTCCGACTACCAGGGGCCGCTGATGGTATCCGTCTGGAACCGCGGACAAAACGAATTCGTGCTCGAACCCATGGAGCGCCTGGCGCAACTGATCATCGTCCCCGTCCAGCAAGTGCAGTTCGAGGTCGTCGACGACTTCGAGGGCAGCGAACGCGGCGCCGGAGGATTCGGCAGCACAGGGCGAGCCTAGCGAACCCGGCCAAATGGTCTAGTCCTGAAGGTCTAATCCCAATGCCTGGGCTCGCCCCCTGCGCCGCATGTCCAGGCGGCCGGACGCACGCAGCCCGCCTCGACCAAGGCTTCCGTTAACATAAAAATCGTGGTTGCGCCGCCTGCCCGGAACTACAATGGCGGCAGGCAGACTCCGATGCCGCGGCGCAGGGCCCAGTCTTTGCATGCACCCCTCATCGAACCGGCAGCCTCCACTGGCCATCAAACAGACTCCCGCACGGCCGCCCCTTCCGGACGACACTCGCTTCAAATTGCGGGAGCCCGGACGCTCAGACGAATGCGTAGCGTATCCAGTCGCCAACGACTCGACTGGACGCCATGCGGGTTTTGCGTTTGCGACATCAAGCGCAATTGGCAACAACGCACTGTGGGAGAAGACCATGAATGTGCAAGCCACGGATTTCACAAAACTGAAAGGCAATCTCCAGGGAGAAATCCTTGTCCCCGGCGATACCGCCTATGACACGGCGCGCGTCATCTGGAATGCCATGATCGACAAGCGGCCGGCGGCAATCGTCCGCTGCGCCGCGACGGCCGACGTCATCGAAGCCGTAAACTTCGCACGGAATCATAAGCTCGTGCTCGCCGTCCGGGGCGGCGGCCACAATATAGCCGGCAGCGCCCTGTGCGACGACGGCATCGTCATCGATCTTTCTTCCATGAAAGCCGCCGCCATACAACCCGACAAGCAGCGCGCCACGGTAGAGGGTGGAGCCACTCTTGCCGACTTCGATGCCGCAGCCCAGGCTCATGGCCTGGCCACGCCGCTGGGCATCAATTCCACCACCGGAGTCGCCGGCCTTACGCTGGGCGGAGGCTTCGGCTGGCTGAGCCGCAAGTACGGCATGACCGTCGACAACCTCGAGTCCACCGAAGTGGTAACCGCCAGCGGCGAAGTCCTGCAGGCCGACACCGCCCAGCATCCCGACCTTTTCTGGGCGCTGCGCGGCGGTGGCGGGAATTTCGGCGTCGTGACCCGATTCGAGTTTCGTCTGCACCCCGTGGGCCCCGACGTGCTGAGCGGACTCATGGTGTACCCGATTGCCGAAGCCCGGCGCATACTTCAGCAATACCGGCAGTTTGCGGATGCCGCACCGGAAGAGCTTTCGGTCTGGGCGTTGCTGCGCAATGCCCCGCCCCTGCCGTTCCTGCCCGAAAACGTCCATGGCAAGCCCATACTTGGTCTGGCGCTTTTCTACGCCGGCAACGCCAAGGCCGGCGAGCCGCTCATCGAGCCCATGCGCAAATTCGGGACACTGCTGGGCGAGCACGTGGGCATCCAGCCTTACGTTGCCTGGCAACGGGCCTTCGACCCCCTGCTCGCGCCGGGAGCGCGCAACTACTGGAAGTCGCACAACCTGTCCAAGCTCGAGGACGGCTTGTTCGACGTCGCGATTCAATACGCCCAGACGCTTCCATCGCCCCAATGCGAAATTTTTTTCGGCGCCATCGGCGGCGCGACCATGCGACCCGCGCCGGACTCCGCCGCCTACGCCCACCGCGACGCGCGGTTCATCATGAATGTCCACGCCCGCTGGGAAAGCCGGGCCGACGATGCCCGCTGCATAAACTGGGCGCGCGATTTCTTCAAGGCCTCGTCCCCTTTTGCCACCGGCGGCGTCTATGTCAACTTCCTGACCGCCGACGAAGGCGAACGCATACATTCGGCTTACGGCCCGAACTACGAACGTCTGGCGCAGGTCAAGCGCCGGTACGATCCGGACAATCTCTTTCACATGAACCAGAACGTCGCGCCGGCCTGAAAAAGGAAACGGTACCCCCACGCTGCGCCGAGATCAATCCATCGCCAGCAGACTGGCATTGCCTCCGGCGGCGGCGGTGTTGATGCTGACGCTGCACTCCCGCACGAGACATTCCTGGGCGTATCGGGCGCCCTGCGCCAGGGCCGTGGTACTTAGGCCCTGGACCGCGACAATTGGCCCTTCGAGCGCCGCCACGCTTCGGTTGAAGCGCATCAATTCATCGGCTCCGCCTTCGAACAAAGCCGCCTGGCAAGCCCAGGACGGCCCGAATGGATCGCCGGAAATCAGTTCCAGATGTTCCCGCTGCTCGAACGAGCAGGCGGCGGCCAGAGCGAGACTGGCTTCGTTCTGCACGAACACCGCCCGATTGCCCGTTGCCAGGCAAGCCTCCAACTGCGCGCGGGCGCCCGATTCGGTCGCGGCGCGGCACAACACCGATCCGCGTGGCGTCAAGCGGTAGGTATTGGCCTCGCCCGCCGGCGCAGGCAAAGCCGTTTCGCAAAGGCCGTCGCCCACGTCCGCATATTCCGGCGGCAAAGCCGGCAACCCCCCTTCGATCAGGCGCCACAGATACAAGGGGCCGCCCGCCTTCGGCCCGGTGCCCGACAGCCCTTCGCCACCGAAAGGCTGCATGCCCACCGCGGCGCCGATCATATTGCGGTTGACGTAGATATTGCCCGCGCGCAAGCGTTCGGCGATATGTGTCACCAGGCCGTCAAGGCGCGTATGCACGCCGAAAGTCAGGCCATAGCCCTTGGCATTGATGGCGTCGATCAGTCCATCCAGTTCTTCGCTCCGATAGCGAACAATGTGCAGCACCGGTCCGAACACTTCCCGCTCCAGATCACCCACGGCATCCAGCATGATCAACGTGGGCGGCACGAATGTCCCGTGCCGGCATTCCGCACCCCGATCCAGTTGCTCGACGTCGAACCCCGCCGCGCGCATCGCGCGGATGTGCGCCTCGATGGCGGCTTGCGACGCCGCGTCGATAAGCGGCCCCACGTCGGTCTCGAGGCGTCCGGGAAGCCCCATGCGCAGTTGCGCCATCGCCCCACGAAGCATCTCCAGAAGATTGTCCGCGCAGTCTTCCTGCACACACAGCAGACGCAAGGCCGAACAGCGCTGGCCGGCGGAGTCGAAAGCCGAAACCAGGATGTCCGCCACCGCCTGCTCGGCCAGCGCCGAGGAGTCCACTATCATGGCATTGACCCCTCCGGTTTCGGCAATGAGGGGAATGACCCGGCCGGCATCGTCCAGGCGCTGCGCCAAAGTACCAGCAATGGATTTGGCGACATCGAACGATCCCGTGAACATGACTCCAGCCAATTGCGGATTTTCCACCAGCGCCGCTCCGGCGCTCTCTCCGGTTCCGGGCAGCAGCTGCAAGGCGGCGGCGGGAATCCCCGATTCATGCAGCGCCGCAACGGCCTGCGCCGCTACAAGGCTGGTCTGCTCCGCTGGCTTGGCCAGAACGGTATTGCCGGCGGCCAGCGCCGCCGCAACCTGGCCGGTAAAAATCGCCAGCGGAAAATTCCACGGACTGATGCAGGCAACGGGCCCCAAAGGCCGGGCGGCAGGCGGCAACACCTCTGCCCGTTCCGCGTAATAGCGCAGAAAGTCGACGGCCTCCCGCACTTCGGCCAAAGCGCTTGGCAGGGACTTCCCCGCCTCGCGTACGATCAGCCCTATCAGGCCCGCCCTGCCTTCCTCCAGGATATGCGCGGCGCGCCGCAAGCATGCCGCGCGCTGTGCAGGCGGAACAGCCGCCCAGTCACCAGCCGCCTGCACGGCCTGGCTCACGGCCAGATCGACCTCGTCGCGGCCGGCCTCGATGACCATGCCCACGACATCGCGATGATCCGCCGGATTGAGCACAGGCCTCGCGCGCGAAGCGTTCCAGGACGATGGCTGCGCAGCGACAAGGGGGAGGGCCCGCCAGTTCGTTGCCGCGCTCTGCGCAAGCCCGTCTGCCAGCGCCTGCAAAGCCGAGTCGTCGGCCAGATCCAGCCCCGCTGAATTCACGCGCTGTTCCATCGGCCTCAGCAGGCTTTCGGGCAGCGGGATTTTTTCGTGGGGCCGACCAACCGGCCGGAGGGCCAGCGCCTGCTCCACGGGGTCGAGCACTAGCCGATCCAGTTGCACGGCGCTGTCGCCCAACTGATGCAGGAACGAAGTATTGGCGCCGTTTTCAAGCAAGCGGCGCACCAGGTATGCCAGCAACCGGTCATAAGTGCCCACGGGCGCGTAAATGCGGCACGGACGCCCCAGTCCCCCCTGCTCGGGCGCACCGACCACCTGGTCGTACAGCGCTTCGCCCATACCGTGCAGGCATTGGAACTCGTAACTGCGAGGATCGCTGCCCGGCCCGCCTGCCATCTCATACACCGTGGCCAGCGTCAATGCATTGTGCGTGGCGAATTGCGGGTAGATGAACGGACCTGCCTCCAGCATCCGCCTGGCGCAGGCAAGATACGAAACGTCGGTATGGATTTTGCGTGTATACACAGGATAATCGGCCATGCCTCCAAGCTGCGCTCTTTTTATCTCGCCGTCCCAATACGCGCCCTTGACCAGCCGTAGCATCAAGGGCTGGTTCCTCCGGCGCGACAAGTCGATCAAATAATCGACGACCGCCAGGGCTCGCTTCTGGTAGGCCTGCACGACAAAGCCCATGCCGTCCCAATCGGCAAGCCGGCCATCCGCGCAAAGGGCCTCGAGCAAGTCCAGCGACAAATCCAAGCGTTCGCTTTCCTCAGCGTCGATATTCATGCCCAGGCCGTAATGGCGCGCCAGTTCGGCCAATGATACAAGCCGCGGCAAAAGCTCGGCCATGACGCTTGCGCGTTGCGCCCGCGAGTAGCGCGGATGCAAGGCCGAAAGCTTGATGGAAATACCGGGTTCTTCGCGCGCGCCGCGCCCCTGCGACAAGCCGCCGATGGCATGAATGGCGGATTCATAGGCGCCGTAGTACCGCCGCGCGTCCGACTCGGTCATGGCCGCCTCGCCCAGCATGTCGTAGGAATGGCGATAGCCGCGCCAGCTCGGGCCGCGGCTGTTGCCAAGCGCCTGCCGTATGGTGCGTCCCGCCACGAACTGCCGTCCCAGCATGCTTACCGCCATGCTCGCCGCGCGGCGGATCAGGGGCTCTCCGCCCCTGGCGGCAAGCTGGGCAAGCAGATCCGGCAACGATGTACCCGGATGATTCTCCAGCAATCTGCCGCTCAGCATCAGTCCCCAGGATGCAGTTCGTACAAGAAGCGAAGCCCGTTCTTCCCGATGCGCGCTCCAGGCGTTGCCCGCCAGCTTGTCCCGGATGAGCGCATCGCGGGTCGCCTGGTCCGGGATGCGCAGCAACGCCTCGGCCAGGCACATGAGGGCAACGCCTTCGTGGCTGGACAAGGAAAACGCCTGGATGAAGCCCTGGACGCCGTTGCCGCGGGATTTGTCGCGCTGCGCCTGCGCAAGGCGCAAGGCCAGGTCGATGACCTCGGGGCCATACGCGCCCCCCGCATGCCGAATAAGATCGGGCACGCATTCTGTTTCAGGCCTGCGGTGCGCGGCGGCTATCCTCGCGCGCAAGCCCGCCGGGGGGTGGATATCGCCTAGGTGCACCCCTTCATTATGACGCTCCCGGCGGGAACATCAAGCGGCGTTTTGGACAATTGCGAAGCAATGGCCGCCGCCAGATAACCCACCGCCTTCTGATGCCCCCGCACCATGGACGCCACGCCAGGCTCCACCGGCACGTTTATCACGGCGCGGCATATTCTGGCCGAGGCTTTTCCGCGCGCCGGGCCATCCAGCCGCCATGTTGCGTCGATCAGGGCATGGCTGCCGTACACCGAGTCGAAACGCTGTACGGTGACGCCGATTCGCCACAGCGGCAACGACTCGGGCGTCGGCCCGCCGGGAATGTCCATGACGCCCAACCGGGCGGAAAGGTCGCTGGACAAGGCACTGCGGATTTCATCGGCCAGCGGCGATGCCCACAACGATCCGTTGAGCATCGTCATTTCGCTGCTGCCCCGCGTGCTCAGCATGATTTGCGGGCGATCCACCTGCTCAGGCACAGAAACCGGCAGCACCCTGATGGCAAAACGCGCCGGCGCCGCTGCATGAACGGCTGTCTGGGCTTGCGGCACCAAGGTGTAGTACTGCTGGCTGGCCGGGGCGGCGCACCCAGCCAGCGTGGCCGCGACGGCAATGCAAAAAAACGGCTTCACGACCCTCATGGCAAATTCCTGTTGACAGTTGGCAGGACGTCGGCGCCGCGCCCGCGCAGCAACGCCGACGGATCGGTCTGCAGATAATCGGCCAGAGCCCTTAAGGATTTGGCCGCCGCGGTCAGTTCGCGCAGGGTGCTGTCCAGGCTCCCGCCCGGTCCCGACTCCCTGCCCAGCATGCCATCGACCTTGTCCAGGGCGTTTTGCGCGGATTTCAGGGTTGCCGAGGCTTGCGGACCGAGCTTGCTGTTCAGCCCCTTGAGCAACTGATTCAGGGACTTCAGGCTGCTTTGGAGATCTTTGCCGATGCCATCGAAGGGAACGGCGTCGATCTTGGCCACGATACTGCTGATCTGCTGCTGCAGCCGGTCGAAATTGCCCGCGATGGTGGGCAGCTCGATAGGCACCTTGCTGCTGTCGAACTTGACGGGCGGCGCATTGGGGAAGAAATCCAGGGCGATCAGTTGCTGGCCGGTCAAGAGATTGGACGGCTGTATCTGCGCCCGCATCCCCTGCTTGACCAGCGGGTCGAGCAGGAACTGCCCCGAATAGGCGGCATCCTTCTCGAACTCGCGCATCTGCTCGTAGGCATCGCCGAAGCGCATCGGATACAGCACCGCCTTGACCAAGACATAGAAAGAAATGGTCTTGGGGTCGAACTCGAGGTCGATATCCGACACCCGGCCCAGGTCCATGCCACGGAACTCCACCGGAGAACCCAGCTTCAGGCCACGGATCGACTGATGGAAGATCATGTTGACATGAATGGGCGGGCCGTCGGGATCGGCCATGGCCTGCGCCTCGGAGGAGTTCAGCGTAAACGCGGAGTCCGCCGGCGCGGGCTTTTCGTTAGTCTCGTCGACCGAGCGGAATGCAATGCCGCCGGCAATGACCGATGCCAGCGATCCCATGCGAAGGTCGACCCCCGAAGGGCTCAAAGAAAGGTCTATGCCGCTGGCATTCCAGAAACGGGTATCCGCCGTGACGAATTTATCGTTCGGCGCATCGATGAAAATCTGCACGTTGACCGTGCGGCCCGAAGCGTCGAGGTGGTAGTCGATGACCCGGCCGACGGGGATGCGGCGGTAATACACCGGAGAACCGATTTCAATCGACCCCAGATCGGCCGCATGCAGCAAGAAGCGCGTGCCCGATCGGTCGTTGGCGACCTCGGGCGGTTTTTCCAGGCCCTTGAATTCATAAACGGCCGGCCCGCTTTCCGCCGAGCGCACGGTATCCACGCTGATGTAGGCGCCCGACAGCAAGGTATTCAGGCCCGACACGCCGCTGACGCCAAGGCGCGGCCGCACCACCCAGAAACGCGTGCCCTTGCGTGTAATGTAGTGCGAGCCCTCCCGGTTGATTTGCGCCTTGACCAGAACCTTGGCGCGGTCGCGCGACACGCGGATGCCGGTGACGACGCCGACCACGACATCCTTGTAGCGGATTTTGGTCTGGCCGACCTCCAGCCCTTCGGCCGATTCGAAGCTGATGGTGACGACGGGCCCGGTGTTCAGCCATGACCGAACCAGCAGCGATGCGCCAACCAGCGCCGCCACCAGGGGCACCAGCCATATCCAGGAAAACCGCATCGAGCGCCGGGGCGTAATGCGCGGCTTCGCCACGCCGTCCGGGGCCGACTCCACGCCGGGGCCCCCTCGGTCAGCGTGCGGCTGCGACGGCGTGTTTGGATCTGTCATGCATTTTCCTTGTGATCTTCATGTGCATTTTCTTTTTGTCTTGGCGTGCCGTCTGGTGCGCCATCTTCGCGGCGGCGATGATCCCAGCCCATCCTGGGATCGAAGCTGTGAGCGGCAAACATGGTCAAGACCACGACCATGCCGAAGCTTGCCGCTCCGGCTCCGGCGGTGATCTGCGAAACACCCGGGAAATCGGCCATCGCGGACAGCAGGATCACGACAAAGACGTCGAGCATGGACCATTGGCCGACAAACTCCACCAGTTCGTACAAACGCGTGCGCTGGCGCTGGACCGCCACCCCCTTCCACTGGCGTTTTACCATAAGGACGGCCAGTGCGAACAGCTTGGTCATGGGCACGACGACGCTGGCGACGAAAACGATTACGGCCAGATCCCAGGAACCCAGCCGCCATAGCTCGACCACGCCTCCCAGAATGGTATGCGAGCTTACGCCGGTCGGGAGCCGCACATTCATGACCGGCAGAATGTTGGCGGGAATGTACAGGATCGCGGCGGCAATGACCAGGGCCCACACCCGTGCCAGCGGTTCGGGCTTGCGCCAATGCAGCGCGGCGCCGCAGCGGCCGCAGGATTGCTTTTCGTGGTGATGCCACGGCTGGACGTAGCCGCACTCGAGGCAGTCTGCCGCCGTATCGGCGGGACCCAGCAGTTCGCCCGAGACAGGCGCCAGCCCCTGGTCTTCGGCATAGCGCCACAAGCGATGCGCCGACACCCGGCTCAGCATCGTCATCATGGCGCTGAGCACGGCAAACGCCCACAGCCCCGGCTCGACGCTGACTGTTGCCATGCCCGCCAGCTTGACGATGGCCACCAGCACGCCCAACAACAAAACGGGAATCATGCTCCAGACGGAAATGGCGCGCAGCACGCGCAGCCCGTAATGAAAGTCGTCCGGCAAGCGGCCCGCCCTCAGTGCCATCAGCGCCCACAGCAAGAACAGTATCTGCCCCAATGGAAACACCAGGCCAAACAAGCCCGTCATGATCGCGACGAACTCGTGCCCCTGCTGCCAGGTTAGCAACAAGGCATCGGCCAGGGTGACCCGCGCGACAAGGCCCTGGGCGCTTAGCGAAGCAATGGGAAACCAGTTGGCGATGGCGAACACCACCAGGGTGCCCAGAACCAGTGCAATCCAACCCTGCAGCGGAACCGCGCTTTGACGATAGAGAGCGTAGCCGCACTGCGTGCACGATGCCATTGCGCCCGCCTGTATGGGCAAACGCTCATGCAGGCGGGCGCAATGGGGACACGCTATAAGCGGCGGCCGATGCATCGGGATGGGCCAATGCTCGATACGCGCCGGCGGGACCTAGTCGACAAGCTCGATTTCCGAATCGACGGGGGGATGAGGCTTGGCCTTGGCATCTTTGCCCTGGGTGGGGGAAATATCGAGCGTGATTTTCTCGTCGTCGTCGATATCGACCGTGACGTGGCCGCCATCGACCAGGCGGCCGAACAGCAACTCGTCGGCCAGGGCGCGGCGTATGGTGTCCTGGATGAGCCGCTGCATGGGCCTGGCGCCCATGAGGGGATCGAAGCCCTTCTTGGCCAGGTAGTCGCGCAAGGCCTGTGAAAACACGACGTCGACGCGTTTTTCGTGAAGCTGGTCTTCGAGCTGCATGAGGAACTTGTCGACCACCCGCAAGATGATGTCGCGCGACAGCGGCGTAAAGCCGATGATGGCATCGAGCCGGTTGCGGAACTCGGGCGTGAACATGCGCTTGATGTCGACCATTTCGTCGCCGACCGTGGCGGGCGCGGCAAAGCCTATGGTGGTGCGATTCAGGGTTTCGGCCCCCGCGTTGGTGGTCATGACGATGATGACGTTGCGGAAATCGGCCTTGCGCCCGTTGTTGTCGGTAAGCGTGCCGTGGTCCATGACCTGCAGCAGGATGTTGTAGACGTCGGGGTGGGCTTTTTCGATTTCGTCGAGCAGCAGCACGCAATGCGGCTGCTTGCTGATGGCCTCGGTGAGCAGGCCGCCCTGGTCGAAGCCCACATAGCCCGGAGGCGCCCCGATAAGACGCGACACCGCGTGGCGCTCCATGTATTCGGACATGTCGAAGCGGATGAGCTCGATGCCCAAGGTAAAGGCCAACTGGCGGGCGACCTCGGTCTTGCCAACCCCCGTAGGCCCGGAGAACAGAAAGGAGCCGATGGGCTTGTCGGGCTTGCCAAGACCGGAGCGGGCCATCTTGATGGCGCTGGCCAGCGCCTCGATGGCGGCGTCCTGACCGAACACCACGGTTTTAAGGTCGCGCTCGAGCGTGGCAAGCTTGTTGCGGTCGTCGCTGGACACGCTTTGCGGCGGAATACGCGCGATCTTGGCGACCGTGGCCTCGATTTCGGCCTTGCCGATGAGCTTCTTTTGGCGCGAACGCGGCAGCAGCCGCTGCGCGGCGCCCGCCTCGTCGATGACATCGATGGCCTTGTCGGGCAGGAAACGGTCGTTGATGTGGCGCGCGGCAAGCTCGGCGGCGGCGGTAATGGCCGCCGACGAATAGCGCACGCCGTGATGTGCCTCGAAGTGGCCTTTCAGGCCGCGCAGGATTTGTATGGTCTGCGCCACGGTGGGTTCGGCCACATCGATTTTCTGGAACCGGCGCGACAGCGCGTGGTCTTTTTCGAAGATGCCGCGATACTCGTTGTAGGTGGTGGCGCCCAGGCACTTGAGCTGGCCGGACGACAGGGCCGGCTTGAGCAGGTTGGACGCGTCCAGCGTACCGCCCGACGCCGAGCCGGCGCCGATGAGGGTATGGATTTCGTCGATGAAGAGAATGGCGTTGGTGTTGTCCTTGAGCGACTTGAGCACGGCCTTGAGGCGCTGCTCGAAGTCGCCCCGATACTTGGTGCCGGCCAGCAACGCGCCCATGTCGAGCGCAAAGACCTGCGCGCTGGCCAGGATTTCGGGCACGTCGCCCTGCGTGATGCGCCACGCCAGCCCTTCGGCGATGGCGGTCTTGCCTACGCCGGCCTCTCCCACCAGCAGAGGATTGTTCTTGCGGCGGCGGCACAGCACCTGGATGACGCGCTCGACCTCGAGCTCGCGGCCGATGAGCGGATCGATGCGGCCCTGGCGGGCCTCGGCGTTGAGATCCAGCGCGTAGAGTTCGAGAGGCGACTTTTGCTGGTCGGATTTGTGCTCGGCCTCGGGATTGGCCTGCTTGGCCGGCTCGACGCTGGGCTCCTCGGCCGACTTGGTAATGCCGTGCGACAGGAAATTGACCACGTCCAGGCGGGTGACGCCCTGCTGCAGCATGTAGTACACGGCGTGCGAATCTTTTTCGCCGTACATGGCGACCAGCACGTTGGCGCCGGTAACCGTGTTTTTATTGGAGTTGCCGGACGAGACATGCATGATGGCTCGCTGGATGACGCGCTGGAAGCCCAGGGTGGGCTGGGTGTCGACCTCTTCCTCGCCGGGGAACACGGGGGTGTTCTCGGCGATGAATTTGCGCAGGTCCTGGCGCAGCGCCTCGATGTTGGCCGAGCAGGCGCGCAAGACCTCGACCGCCGCGGCATTGTCCAGCAAGGAAAGCAGCAGGTGCTCTACGGTAATAAATTCATGCCTGGCCGTGCGGGCCTCGACAAAAGCCATGTGCAGGCTGACTTCAAGTTCTTCAGAGATCACGCTTCCTCCATTGCATTACGAAGCGGACAAACATCGTTAAGTTCTATTCTATGACTAAATCATGCCATCGTATTAACCGTTGAGCCTGGAACCGCGTGAGTGTTACCAGATAACCTCAAAAGCAAAACCGACATCCATAAAAGAGCCATAACGACACGCTTAGCATTAACTATACCTGCATGCGCGCCACTTGTGGAATTGGACACTAGGCATCGGGCGCAGGTTCCATGATGCATTGCAAAGGATGCTGCCTGGCCTGGGCAAGCTGCCGCACCATTTCGACCCGCGTTGCGGCGATATCGCGCGGATACACGCCACAGACCCCCCGCCCCTCGTGATGGACCTTGAGCATGATGCGGGCGGCTTCGTCTTCGTCCTTGCCGAAAACGCGCCGCAACACATTGACGACGAACTCCATCGGTGTGTAGTCGTCGTTCAGCAGCACCACCTGATACATGGGCGGAGGGGCAAGGCGGGTAGCCTGACGATCGAGCACCGTGTCGCGTTGAGTGTCGGTATTTATAGCCATAAATAAATATTAAATATAAGTAGTTACCATAGTTGACTATTTCGGGGTAAGTTACGCATTATCGTAATGTTCTGAGTGTTACTAAGTATTTAGTAAGCATATTTGGTAGCCACCCCCAGAAATTTCAAGGCTAGAAGCAACCCTTGTAGTCAAGTTTCAACCTTACACTAAAGTCGAGAGGCAGTACGTATGTCTGATTCAAGCACCACCTCCACTCCTGAAAACACCCAAAAATTGACGGGCACCGTCAAATGGTTCAATGACGCCAAGGGCTTCGGCTTCATTACGCCCGACAACGGCGGCGAAGACCTGTTCGCCCATTTTTCGTCCATTCAAATGAACGGCTTCAAAACCCTTAAAGAGGGCCAAAAGGTTGCCTTTGAAATCGCCCAGGGCCCCAAGGGAAAGCAAGCTCTCAACATCACGGCTGCCTGATCGCGCATCTCATAACAAAAAACAAACAATGTTTTTACGCTTCCATACGACGGGATTTTTCAATCCCGTTTTTTTCTGCGCCCGAAGCCGATACAACCCCGTAAAAAACCGCCTTATCCGCCTTGCCGCGATCCTGTCTGCCAGTTTAATTCCGCAGCTCGCCGCGGCACAAGCTGCGTTGCTGCCGACCACCGAACTGCAGGTCGGCACGTCCGCCGTCAACGCCGAAATCGCCTCTACCGAAGCCACCCGGGCCTACGGCCTGATGCACCGCAAATCGCTGCCCGAGAATCACGGCATGCTGTTCGTCTTCGACACGACCGACGTCTATTGCTTCTGGATGAAAAACACCCCCTTGCCGCTTTCGATCGCCTTCATCGACGCCAAGGGAGAAGTCGTGAACACGACCGAGATGCAGCCTTTGAGCGAACAGCCCCACTGCCCTGCCAAGCCCATCAGGTACGCGCTTGAAATGAACAAAAGCTGGTTTGCCAGCCACGGTGTTGCAGCCGGAACGCGGGTTTCAGGCCTGCCCCGGCCCTAGCGTGCCTCCAAAACCAAGGGGGCTTTTCTTCAGATCCACGCACCTGAAAAAAAGCCCCCTTTCATCGTCCCGCCAGCGGCGGGATCCAGGCGATCCGGCCGGCATCCGGCCGGCCGCAGTTGCCGGTTGACGGCGCTTAAACGCGCTCGAGGATGACCGCGATGCCCTGGCCGACGCCGATGCACATGGTGCACAGCGCGTAGCGGCCGCCGCTGCGATGCAACTGATTGACTGCCGTGATGGCCAGGCGGGCGCCGCTGGCGCCCAAGGGATGGCCCAGCGCAATCGCGCCGCCATTGGGGTTGACGCGGGGATCGTCATCGGCCACGCCCAGCATCCGCAATACCGCCAGGCCTTGCGACGCAAAGGCCTCGTTGAGTTCGATGACGTCCATTTGGTCGATGGAAAGGCCGGCCAGGGCCAAGGCCTTTTGCGAGGCCGGAGCTGGCCCGATGCCCATGATGCGCGGCTCGACACCCGCCGTGGCCATGGCCACCACGCGGGCGCGCGGCACCAGCCCTTGTTCCTTGGCCGCCGCTTCGGACGCCAGGATCAGGGCGCACGCGCCGTCGTTGACACCAGACGCATTGCCGGCCGTAATGGTGCCGTCGGGACGGACGATGGGCTTGAGGCGCGCCAGCGCTTCCATGGTCGTTGCACGGGGATGCTCGTCGGTATCCACGACGATGGGATCGCCTTTTTTCTGGGGAATGGATACCGCGGTGATTTCTTCACCGAGGATGCCGGCTTTTTGGGCCGCCGCCGCCTTGGTCTGGCTGGCCAGGGCGAAGATGTCCTGGTCTTCGCGTGAAACCTTGAACTGATCGGCTACGTTTTCGGCCGTTTCGGGCATGGAGTCCACACCGTACTGGGACTTCATGAGCTTGTTGACGAAGCGCCAGCCTATGGTGGTGTCGTAGATGGCGGCGCTGCGGGAAAACGCGGTTTCAGCCTTGCCCGTCACGAACGGCGCGCGGCTCATGCTTTCGACCCCCCCGGCCAGCAGGAAGCTGGAATCGCCCGAACGGATGGCGCGGGCCGCCGTGCCGATGGCGTCGAGCCCCGAACCGCACAAGCGGTTGATGGTGGCGCCCGGCACACTTACCGGCAAGCCGGCCAGCAGCGTGGACATGCGGGCCACGTTGCGGTTGTCCTCGCCCGCCTGATTGGCGCAGCCGAACAGGACGTCGTCCAGGCGGGACCAATCGACGTTGGCATTGCGCTGCATCAGCGACTTGAGGGGGGCAGCCCCCAGGTCATCGGCGCGAACCGCCGCCAACGACCCGCCGTAGCGGCCAAAAGGAGTACGGATTGCATCGCAAATAAAAGCTTGAGTTGTCATAGTTGGGATCCTGAGCAGTCGAAGATCGAAAAAAACAATAACGCTATCTTAGCTCAATAAACAAAGAACCCCCGCAGGCGGGGGTTCCGGCATCCGGGCCAGTTGGACCGGGGGACGGGGCCAGGCGGCCCCAGGCGCCATCCAGACCGGGCCAAAGGCCCGGGCCAGGATTGGGAAGGAATCAGCCCAGGTTCTTGGCCGCGAAATCCCAATTGACGAGGTTCCAGTAGCTTTCCAGGTACTTCGGACGCGCATTGCGGTAGTCGATGTAGTAGGCGTGCTCCCAGACGTCACAGGTGAGCAGGGCCACGTCGGAGGTGGTCAGGGGCGTGGCGGCATTGCTGGTATTGACGATATCGAGCGAGCCGTCGGCCTTCTTGACCAGCCAGGTCCAGCCCGAACCGAAGTTGCCGGCCGCCGATTTGTTGAAGGCTTCCTTGAACGCGGCAACGCTGCCCCATTTGGCATTGATGGCAGTGAGCAGCTTGCCGGTGGGTTCGCCGCCGCCGTTGGGAGACAGGCTGTTCCAGTAGAAGGTGTGGTTCCAGACTTGCGCCGCATTGTTGAAAATGCCGCCCGACGCCTTCTTGACGATATCTTCGAGCGAAGCGGATTCGAATTCGGTTCCCGGAACAAGGTTGTTCAGGTTGGTGACGTAGGCCTGGTGATGTTTGCCGTAGTGGAACTCAAGCGTTTCTTTGGAAATGGTGGGAGCCAGGGCATCAAGTGCGTACGGAAGGGGTGGAAGCGTAAAAGCCATGTTCAATATCCTTCAAAAAAAAATCGGTGTTGACTGATTTAAAATTCAGGCGACCCGCCTATTGTAGGGTGCCGAAGCGCCCGCCTACAACAAGCCGGATGTGCGTTGTACCTGGACATCGGCACTGCCTTGCGCCAGTTCCAGATTCAGACGGTCTCCCTTGCTCAAGTCTAACGCATTTTTCACCACGCCTCCGTGCTCGTCCCTCACGATGGCATAGCCGCGTTCAAGAATTTTTCGCGGACTCAGTGCCTGCAGCGTCAGCGCCGCGGCCGACAGGCGCGCGCGCTGTTGCGCCAATTGACGCGGCGCGGCGCCCGACAAACGCTGCAGCACCAGCTCGAGATCCCGGCGCAAGCGCCCCACCTGAGGGTCGATGCGCGCCAACCGGCCACGCACCATGGCCAGGCTCTCCCTGCGGCGCTCTTGCGGCACCCCGGCCGCGCGGGCCAGGCGGGCCTTCAGGGCCTGCAGACGCTCGCCCTGCTGCGCCAGGCGCTGTTGCGGTGAAATCAGCATGGCGATGGCCCGATCCAGCCTTAGCGACGCTCGCTCGATGAGCCGCAACTGCTGCGCCGCCAGGGTTCCAGCGGCTGCCGCCACTCTGTCGAGGCATGCCTGTCGAGGCAGACAGCATAGTTCCGCGGCGGCCGTCGGGGTGGGCGCGCGCAGATCCGCCACGAAATCGGCAATGGTGAAATCTGTTTCGTGCCCCACACCGCAAATAACGGGAATGGGGCTTGCCGCAATCGCCCTGGCCAGGCCTTCGTCGTTGAAGCTCCATAAGTCTTCGAGGCTGCCGCCGCCACGCACCAGCAAAATGGTGTCGACTTCGTTGCGCAGCACAGCATTGTCCAGGGCCTGGATCAGTTGCGCGGCGGCCTCGGCGCCCTGCACGGGAGCCGGATAAATAATGACCGGCACTTGCGGAGCGCGCCGCTGCAACGCCGACAGCACGTCCCGCAATGCGGCGGCGGCCAGCGAGGTAACAACCCCCACCGCCTTGGGCAGGCTGGGGATGGGTCTTTTGCGTTCGGGATCGAAAAGCCCCTCGGACGCCAGCTTTTCCTTCAGCAGCAGAAAGGCTTCGTGCAGATCGCCCAGCCCCGCGCGCCGCAATGTCTCGACCTGCAACTGGTAGTCGCCGCGCGCTTCGTACAGCGTGACACTGGCCCGGAACTCGAAACGCTCGCCGGCCTTGGGCACGAACCCCACCGCCTGCGCCCGCCCCCGGAACATGACGGCCCGCACCGAGGCGCGCTCGTCCTTGATGGTGAAATACCAATGCCCCGACGCCGCCTGGGTAAAGTTGGAAACCTCGCCCTTGACCCAGACTTGCGAAAAATGCCCCTCCAGCAATTGCCCCACCTGGCGGTTGAGCTGGGCCACCGACAAGACGATCTCGTTCTTAAGCACGCGAAAATCCCAAAAAGAATAAAACCCATCCGGAAAACGCCGGATATCCGGCGGGCCGGAAACTCCGAAATAGTACCCCAAGCCGTGTTCTTGCGGGCTTGCCCCGCCTTGCCGCGAAAACGCCGGATACCCGTGAAAATCCGCCGTTGAAAGGCACCGAATTTGACGCCGGGCGGAAACTCTGTCCACAGGAAACCAAGACCCGTCAACTTTTTGAAATATCAGGCCGATTTCGGCCAAATTTAAAAAAAATCTTATATAAGCCGAATAAGCTTATGATTAATATGATTTTTCCAAAAAAAACCTCAGTGGACTTAAATTAACCATCGAACCTCCAGACCAGCTAAAGCAAGCCTATCGGCGCAGTTGTGCACACAATTATCCACAGTTTCTGTGGATAGACGCCCGAGAGCATTGCCACATGCGGTTTTATCTTCATTCTTGAAGCAATACGGGACTTTTCAGCCATACTTTTTCTGTAAGCCCGTATCTAGGCCATTTTGATTAATCCCCGGCGGCCATCGCCGCAAACCACGAGGCCATGCAAGCTCTCAAAACAATTCACCCGCATCAGCCAAACCTTTGCGGCCGGCCCGAAGACTCCTTAATTTAAAATACTTCATTACCCTATACTCCCAGCTATGAACAACGCGTCCCCCGGCGGAGAAATACATTGCTTGAAATCATCCATAGCGCAGGCTGGCCCATCTGGCTGCTGCTGCTCACCTCGGTTTTCGGGCTGGCCCTCATTATCGAGCGCCTGTTCTCGCTAAGGGCCAGGCAGATCCTGCCGCCCAATCTGCTGGCCCAGGTAAGCGAGATGGTGCGCCAGCGCCAGGACACTCCGGAAGCGCTGAGCCTGCTGGCTACGAGCTCTCCCCTGGGCCGGGTGCTGGCCGAAGTCGTCGCCGCGAACAGCGAACCCCCGCACCTGCGCCAGGCCGCCATCGAGGATGTCGGCACGGACGTATCCCACAGGCTGAGCCGGTATCTGCCGGCGCTAGGCACCATCGCTGTCGTCGCGCCCCTGCTGGGGCTGTTCGGCACGGTGGTGGGCATGATAGAAATCTTCGCCGCCTACTCACCCGCCGGAGGCGATCCGGCGCAACTGGCTCACGGCATTTCCATCGCGCTGTACAACACAGGGTTTGGCATACTCATCGCCATTCCGGCCCTGATTTTCCATCGCTACTTCCGCTCCCGCGTCGACGACTTCCTGCACCAGATGGAAAGGCAGGCCAGCGCGCTGAACCGCTACCTCGGCAAAGAGCGTCCCCATGAGCCGCGCTGACGACAACAGCGCCCGGCAAATCGCCCACAAGGGAGTGCAGCCATGAATTTTCGCCGCCGCAAAACCGGCGGCGATGAGCTGGAAATCAATCTCATCCCGCTCATCGACGTCCTGCTGGTCATCGTCATATTCCTGACCGCCACCACTACGTTCACCCGAATCAGGCAGCTCAAGATCGATCTTCCCCAGGCCCAGGCCGACAGCACGCCGAATGCCGAGGCTATCGACATTGCCGTCAGCCAGGACGGCCTTTACGCGCTGGACGGCAATCTGATCGCCGGACGGGATATCGCCGATATCGCCGCGGCGCTGCGGGATGCCGTCGCGGCGGGCAAAGAGCCCACCCTGGTCATCAATGCCGATGCACTGAGCTCCCACGAGTCTGTCGTACGGGTCATGGAAGCGGCGCGCCAGGCAGACATCCACCGCATCAACTTCGCCACCCAAAGCCCGCATTGAAAGCCCCTTCCGCCCACCTCGAACGCTTGCATCGCATGTGGCAAGGCAAAGGCCTGGGCAGCACGCTTTTGCTGCCGCTGTCCTGGCTGGTCCGCCTGGCCGTGCTCGGCAAGCGCAAGCGTTTCCTGGACAGGCCCGATTCGGCGCCGCAAGAAACCCGACCGGTCATCGTCGTCGGCAACATCCTGGTGGGGGGCACGGGCAAAACCCCGGTCGTCATCGCCGTAGCCAACGCCTTGCGGGCCAAAGGCTGGCATCCGGGCGTCATCAGCCGGGGCTATGGCGTGAAGCTCAAGGGGGCTCCCCGCACAGGGCAAGGCCGCCTGGACGCGGCGGGGTTCGGCGACGAACCAGCGCTCATAGCACGCGCCACCGGCACGCCGCTGGCGGTACACCCGCAGCGCAATCTGGCGCTGCAAGCCCTGGTCCGCGCCTACCCCGACGTGGATGTCGTCATCTCGGACGACGGGCTGCAGCACCTGGCCCTGCGGCGCGACATCGAAATCGTCGTGCAGGACGCGCGGGGCGTGGGCAATGGCCGGCTGCTGCCGGCCGGCCCGCTGCGCGAGCCCGCGGACAAGCTGAACCAGGTGGACTATGTGATCACCAACCTGGCAGCCGGCCAATCGGCGCCGCCCCGCCTGGACATAGCCGCGCGGCAACTGACCATGAGCCTGTGCCCGGAACGGCTCGTCCACCTGGTTTCGGGCCGCAGCGCAAGCTGGCCCGAATGGCTGGCCCGCGAAGCCGACGGCAGCATCGCCGCCGTGGCGGCCATCGGCCAGCCCGAACGCTTCTTCTCCATGTTGCGCGCCCAGGGCCTGACACTGTCGGCCGCCATCGCCCTGCCCGACCACGACGACTACAGCCGCTCTCCGTTCAGCGCCCTGACCGCAAAGCATATTCTCATCACCGCCAAGGATGCGGTAAAGTGCGCGCGCTTCGACGACCCGCGCCTGTGGGTGGTCATGGTGGCCCCGCAGTTTTCCGATCCGGGCTGGCTGGACGGCCTGGACGCAAAACTGCACGCCATCGCCGAGAAAAAAAACGCCGAGAGCATTACACTCTTTGCTTGACACTAAACCGCCTGGAGCCGCCTGTGGAATCTCACTTGCTTGAAATCCTGGTCTGCCCGCTGTGCAAAGGCCCGTTGCGCCACGACCGCGAGCACCACGAACTGATTTGCGCCGCCGACCGGCTCGCCTTCCCGATTCGCGACGGCATCCCCGTCATGCTCGAAAACGAGGCACGCTCCCTGCAGGCCCCCGCATCGCCGGACGCCGCGTGAGCTTCATCGCCGTCATCCCCGCCCGGGCCGCCTCCACCCGGCTGCCCGGCAAGCCTTTGCTGGACATCTGCGGCAAACCCATGGTGGTGCGCACAGCCGAACAAGCGGCCCGCTCCGGCGCGTCGCGCGTCATCGTCGCCACCGACGACTCCGCCATCCAGGCCGCCGTCGCCAGCCAGGGCTTCGAAGCCATATTGACCCGCAGCGACCACGCCACGGGAACCGACCGCCTGGCTGAAGTCGCCCAAAAAATGGGATGGGCGGACGACACCATCGTCGTCAACGTCCAGGGCGACGAACCGCTCATCGACCCGGCGCAGATCGACGCGGTCGCCGCCCTGCTGGCGCAAGCCGCCGATGCCGCCATCGCCACCTGCGCCAGCCCCATCCAGAGCGCCGAGGCGCTTTTCAACCCGAACGCCGTCAAGGTGGTCTGCAACGCCCGGCAGCGCGCCCTGTATTTTTCCAGGGCCCCCATACCCTGGGCGCGCGACGCGCTGGCCGACGGGCAAAAACGCCTCGCGCCGAACCTGCCCGCGCTGCATCACATCGGCCTGTATGCCTACCGGACGGGGTTTCTCAAGGTTTTCCCCACCCTGCCCACGGGCGCGCTGGAAAGCGTCGAATCGCTGGAACAACTCAGGGCGCTGGAAAACGGCTATTCCATTGCAGTGCTTGCCACCGCCGAGCAGCCCGCCCTGGGCATCGACACCGCAGACGATCTGGCCCGGGTGCGCAGCATCTTTGCAAATCGGTTATAAATCGTCTGCAAATTTTCAAGGCCGGCCTGAACCGATTTGCCAATGCCGCACGGGGCTCGCCCAGACCGCCCGAGCCTGGCTCAGACGTGTTCAGTTCGAAGTACCCTTGAACCTGTTCGGCCATTCCCGGCGTGCAGAGATTGCTGCGTTGCGGCATAATCGACAGGTTAACGATAAGCATTCTTCAGGAGGAATTCATGCGACTGATTCTGCTCGGTCCACCCGGTGCCGGCAAAGGCACCCAGGCTGCGTTCATCACCCAGAAATTCGGGATCCCCCAGATTTCCACGGGCGATATGCTGCGCGCCGCGGTCAAAGCCCAAACTCCGTTGGGGATTGAAGCCAAGAAAATCATGGACGCCGGCGGCCTCGTCTCCGACGACATCATCATCGGCCTGGTGCACGACCGCCTCAAGCAGCCCGACTGCGAGCAAGGCTATCTGTTCGACGGGTTTCCACGCACCATTCCCCAGGCCGATGCGCTCAAGGCGGCCGACATCGCCCTGGACTATGTCGTTGAAATCGTCGTGCCCGAAGACAACATCATCGAACGCATGAGCGGGCGGCGCGTGCACCCGGCCAGCGGGCGCAGCTACCACGTCAAGTTCAACCCGCCCAAAGCCCCCGACACCGACGACGTTACCGGCGAGCCCCTGGTGCAGCGCGACGACGACCGTGAAGAAACCGTGCGCCATCGTCTGGCCGTCTACCAGGAGCAAACGCGCCCGCTGGTCGACTACTACATGAGCTGGGCCGCCTCCAAAGACAGCAAAGCCCCCGCCTTCCGCCAAGTGGCCGGCGTCGGCTCCGTGGACGAAATCCAGGAACGCATTGCCCAGGCGCTACGCGGCTGACGCCGCGGCAATACGTCGAGGCCTTGAGGCAAGCCGTCAGGCGAATGCCGGCTCCCCGTCCAGGACGCGGGGCTGGCGCCGCTCCGTACGGAGTCCCGGCTGCCTTTCGAACTTATTCAAAAAACCAAAGGAATCAAAGAGGCGCAATATGGAAATCAAAAACAAAGTCTTCATCGTCACGGGCGCCGCATCGGGCCTGGGCGCCGGCACAGCCCGCATGCTGACGGCCGAAGGCGCGAAAGTCGTGCTGGCCGATCTGCAGGACGAAGCCGGCCAGAAGCTCGCCGCCGAGCTCGGCCAGACCTACATCCACTGCGACGTGACCAAGGAAGAGGACGGCCAAGCCGTCGTGGCCGCCGCCCTGAAGCAAGGCGCGCTGTTCGGCATCGTCAACTGCGCCGGCGTGGCTCCCGCTACGCGCATCGTCGGCAAAAACGGCGCCCACCCCCTGGATATGTTCCAGAAAGTCGTCATGATCAACCTGGTCGGCACTTTCAATATGTGCCGCCTGGCCGCCGAAGCCATGGCCGCCAACACCCCCGAGCCCACCGGCGAACGCGGGGTGCTCATCAACACCGCGTCGGTCGCCGCCTACGACGGGCAGATCGGCCAGGCAGCCTACGCCGCCTCCAAGGCCGGCGTCGTCGGCATGACCCTGCCGGTCGCGCGCGACCTGTCCAAGCTGGGCATACGCTGCGTTACCATCGCCCCGGGCATCTTCGGCACCCCCATGGTCTACGGCATGCCCCAGGAAGTGCAGGACGCACTGGCCGCCAGCATCCCCTTCCCCTCGCGGCTGGGCCGCCCCGAAGACTATGCCAAGCTGGTCAACAGCATCATCGGCAACGAAATGCTCAACGGCGAAACCATCCGGCTGGACGGCGCCATCCGCATGGCGCCAAAGTAACGCCAGGGCAGCCACAACCACGCCATGAGCCTGCTACGCTCGGTCGCCACCATCAGCGGCCTGACCATGGTGTCCCGGATCACGGGATTGATCCGGGACGTCCTGATCGCCAGTTCATTCGGAGCCGGGCCGCTTACCGACGCCTTCTGGGTGGCGTTCCGGATACCGAACCTGCTGCGCCGCCTCTTTGCCGAGGGCGCATTCTCGCAGGCGTTCGTGCCTATCCTGGGGCAGGTCCGCGCAAACGGCAGCCAGGAAAACGTACGGAGGCTGCTGGACAAAGTCGCGCTGCTGCTTACCGCCACCCTGATGCTCGTCACGCTGCTGGGCATCATCGCCGCGCCATGGGTGGTAAGCGCCATGGCCAGCGGCATGCGGGCTGCCTCGAAACACCAGGAGTTCCTGGCGGCCGTCGACATGACCCGCCTGATGTTTCCATACATCATCTGCATGTCGCTGGTGGCATTCGCCTCCGGCGTGCTGAACACCTGGAGCCGCTTTGCCGTACCGGCATTTACCCCGGTGCTGCTCAACCTGTCCATGATAGGCGCCTGCCTGTTCCTTGCCAGCCGCTTCCCGGTGCCCATCTACGCGCTGGCCGCCGGCGTCATGATAGGCGGCGTCATTCAACTGCTCGTGCAGTGGGCGGCGCTAGCGCGCCTGGGGCTGCTGCCGCGCTATTCGTTCAAGCTGCGCCAGGCCTGGGCTGACCCCACGGTCAAGCGCATCATGCGGCAGATGCTGCCGGCCATCCTGGGCGTCTCGGTCGCCCAGATCTCGCTGCTGATCAACACGAATATTGCCACCTGGCTGGCCAGCGGCAGCGTGACCTGGCTGTCCTTCGCCGACCGGCTCATGGAATTCCCCACCGCCCTGCTGGGCACCGCCCTGGGAACCGTGCTGCTGCCCAGTCTTTCAGCCTCGCACGCTCGCGACGACAAGGAGGGCTACAACGCCTTACTGAACTGGGGGCTGAGACTGGTGATCCTGCTAGGGCTGCCCGCCGCCCTGGGCATGGCCCTGCTGGCCGACGGGCTGGTCGCCACCTTGTTCAACTACGGCGCCTTCAACGCCTACGACGTTTCTCAGACGAAGCTGGCCGTCATGGCCTATTCGGTGGGTCTGCTGGGGCTGTTGGCCGTCAAGATCCTGGCGCCGGGCTTTTACGCCAAGCAGGATATCCGCACCCCGGTCAAGATCGCCGTCGGCGTGCTGGTTCTGACCCAGATGTTCAACGCCGTCTTCGTGCCTCTGTTCGCCCATGCGGGCCTGGCGCTATCGATAGGACTGGGCGCCAGCGTCAATGCATTGTGCCTGCTGTTCATGCTGCACCGGCGCGGTGTTTACAGCCCTGGCCCGGGCTGGGGGAAATTCGCCCTGCGGATGCTGCCGCCCATCGCGGCCCTTGGGGCCGTCCTGCTGGCATCCCGCCATTGGCTGAACTGGATCGAGCTGGCGAGCCACCCTGCCTTGCGCGCCGGCTGGCTGGCCGGGGTCTTGCTGGCGGCGGGCGCCGCCTATTTCGCGGCGCTGTTCCTGTGCGGCTTTCGCCCTCGAGACTTTACAAGACGCGCCCGGTAATATATACTTTCCGTCTTTGCCGATTAAAAAAAACAGCTAGCCCATTACTCTTGGCCTAGCTGCCAACCTGAAAGTTACAGACAGATATGGCCAATACAGCCCAAGCTCGCAAACGCGCCCGCCAATCGGTTGAGCGCAACAAGCACAATTCCAGCCTGCGCTCGATGCTGCGCACGTCCATCAAGCGCGTTCGCCAGGCCATCGAAGCCGGCGACAAGGCCGCTGCCACCGAAGTCTTCCAAAAGGCTTCCAGCGTCATCGACCGCATCGCCGACAAGAACATCATCCACAAGAACAAGGCCGCCCGTCATAAAAGCCGCCTTGCCGCCGCCGTCAAGGCGCTGGCCTAATACGCCACTCGGGTCAATCGGCAAAACCGCGGGGCTGTTCCCGCAATAAAAAAGGACGCTATGCGTCCTTTTTTGCGTCTGCTCCGCCGCACTCCAGGCCCACTCCAGGCCATGGAGTATAGTGCTTTTGTTCTTCTGCGCCACGGCACAGCTCCGAAGGGCGCGCTGCAAAAAAACAAAAGGCAAGCCATGACACACCCCAAACCGACCCTGCTGCAATTGCTTCCCCTTCCATCGGAAGACGCGCCGGATCGCCTGAATCGCTACTTCGACGTCATCCGGCTATGGGAGGCCGCCGACCCCAACGCCGCCATGCAGGCACACCAGGAAGCCATCCGGGTGCTGATCACCAGCGCCCTCACCTCCACCCCCGCCGAACTCATCGACTCGATGCCCAACCTTCGGGCCATCTGCAGCGTCGGCGTCGGCTACGACTCCATCGACGTACGGCACGCACAAAGCAAAGGCATACAGGTCAGCAACACGCCCGACGTGTTGAACGATTGCGTCGCCGACCTGGCCTGGGCCCTGATTCTCGGCGCCGCGCGCGACATCGGCCGAGCGGAGCGCTACGTCAGGGCTGGCAAATGGGGCGGCGCCAATCCTCTGCCGATGGGCACCAAGGTTACCGGAAAGCGGCTGGGCATCGTCGGGCTGGGAAGGGTCGGCCTGGCCGTTGCCGAACGCGCGGCCGGCTTCAAAATGGATGTGCGCTACCACAACCGGCATGAGCGCAGCGATGTCGCCTGGCCTTATGTCCAGTCCCTGCGCGAGCTGGCCGAATGGGCGGACTTCCTGGTGGTGGCGACGGTGGGGGGAGACTCCACCCGGCATCTCGTCGACCGCGGCGTCATCGATGCGCTGGGGCCCGAAGGCATACTGATCAATATCGCACGCGGCTCGGTCGTGGACGAAGACGCCCTGGTCCAGGCCCTGCAGGACGGTCGATTGGGAGCCGCAGGGCTCGATGTCTTCGACCGGGAACCCCACGTGCCGGATGCGCTGAAAAACCTCGAGAACGTCATTCTGCTGCCTCACATCGCCAGCGCCACCAGGGAAACACGGCGCGACATGGTCGACCTGATGGTCGACAACGCCGTGGCCTTCGCCGAAACAGGCCGGGTCATTACCCCCGTTCCGCCGATATCGGAATAAGGGCGCTTTTTGCCTTGGGGCGGCCCGGCGGCAAAAAGAGAGCCCCCACGCTGCGCCGCTGACGCGGCTGGCTGCCCCCCAAGGGGGAGCTTTTTGCCTTGGGGCGGCCCGGCGGCAAAAAAAGACCCGGCTAAGCCGGGTCGGTTTTATCGATGATGTGCTTTTCGCTGGTTTTCAGATGGTTGTCCCGGGCGAACTCGTACACGAAGTTCCACGCCAGCGGTTCGATGTCGCGCAAACGGTGATCGACGACCACGCAACGCACGCCGTCGATGAGCGTGGGCAGCACATACGGCGAATAAGTAAGATGCCCCCCAACGGAACCTGCCGGGCGGAACTGGGACATGACGCCCGCCAGGCGCTCAGCCCAGTCGCTGGGGCGAAAACGCTGACCTTCGGTCGTGACGCCGTAAATAATGAACTGCTGCTCTGAAGCTGACATAGAACCCTACAAAACCAGGCGCCCATTGTACCCTGTCGGGGTACCGTTCAAGGGAAAAGCATTTGTTCCCAACCGCCGCAATTGTATATGATAGTCAATTCGGAAAAAAACAATGGCTGCGCATTGCCTGCCACGCCACGGAATCAAGGTTCAACATGTCTCACGCTACTCCGCAAACCGGCCCACTACGGCATTTCCTGCAATTTCGCGATCTGACGACGGACGAAATCAACTACATCTTCGCGCGAGCAAAGCTCATCAAAGACAAATTCAAGCGCTACGAAAAACACCACACCCTGCATGACCGCAACCTGGCGATGGTATTCGAGAAGGCCAGCACCCGCACCCGCGTCTCGTTCGAAGCCGGCATGTACCAGTTGGGAGGCTCCGTCATCCACCTGACCACCGGCGATTCGCAGCTGGGCCGCTCCGAACCCATCGAGGACACCGCGCGCGTCATCTCACGCATGGTCGACCTGGTCATGATCCGCACCTTCGAGCAGACCCGCCTGGAACGCTTCGCGGCGCATTCGCGCGTTCCCGTCATCAACGGGCTGACCAACGAGTTCCACCCCTGCCAGATCCTGGCCGACATCTTCACCTTCATCGAGCACCTCGGCCCCATCCAGGACAAGACGGTCGCCTGGATAGGCGACGCCAACAATATGTCCTACACCTGGCTGCAAGCCGCCGAAATGCTGGGTTTCCAGCTGCATGTTTCCGCCCCCAAAGGCTACGAGCTCGATTCCCAGCGCATCGACAACCCGCCGGCCAGCGTCCTCAAGCAATTCCCGGACCCTCTCGAAGCATGCCGCGGCGCGCATCTGGTCACCACCGACGTCTGGACCAGCATGGGCTATGAAACCGAAAACGACCAGCGCCGCCGGGCCTTTGCCGACTGGTGCGTCGACGGCGAAATGATGGCCGTCGCCGATCCGTCCGCCATCTTCATGCACTGCCTGCCGGCGCATCGCGGCGAAGAAGTCACGGGAGAAGTCATCGATGGCCCGCAAAGCGTGGTCTGGGACGAAGCCGAGAACCGCCTGCACGTGCAAAAAGCGCTCATGGAATTCCTGCTGCTGGGCCAGATCGAAGGCTAGCTTTCGCCGCCCTTCAAGGCCGCTGCTCAAGCTGCCGTTCGACATCGCCGCCCAAGGCCTCTCCGAAGCGGCGCCGGCAAGGCCCACCGCCCAGCTTGCTCCCTGCACTTTGGGCCGCACGCGGGACAATGAAATACGGGCCGGATTCTTTTTGGAATCCGGCCCGTTTCTGTTCGATACGGCGAGGCGCTTACTGCTTGCCCTGCCCCGAATCCTTGGCTTCCTTCAGTTGAGGCAAGGCAGTGCCGGTCGAGGGGGCCAGCAGGCCGGCCTTGACATAGGTGAACAGCTTGTCCCGGGTATCGATGATATCCAGGTTGCGCATGGTGAGCTGGCCGATGCGGTCGCGCGGCGAGAACGTGGACTCGCCCTTTTCCATGGTGAGGCGCTCGGGCTGGTAGGTAAGGTTGGGCGACACCGTATTCAGAATGGAATAATCGTTGCCGCGGCGCAGTTCGAGCGTAACCTCGCCGGTAATGGCCCTGGCCACCCAGCGCTGCGCGGATTCGCGCAGCATGATGGCCTGGGGATCGAACCAGCGGCCCTGGTACAGCAAGCGGCCCAGCTTCAGCCCGTTGATGCGGTACTGTTCAATGGTGTCTTCGTTATGGATGCCGGTAACCAGGCGCTCGTAGGCGATGTGCAGCAAGGCCAGGCCCGGAGCTTCGTAGATGCCACGGCTCTTGGCTTCGATGATGCGGTTTTCGATTTGGTCGCTCATGCCCAGGCCGTGCCGGCCGCCGATACGGTTGGCTTCCAGGACCAGCTCGACGCTGTCGGCGTACTCGACGCCATTGAGCGCCACCGGATGGCCCTCTTCGAAACGCACGGTGACTTCTTCGGATTTGACCTGGACGTCGTCGCGCCAGAATGCCACGCCCATGATGGGCTTCACGATGCGAATGCCCGAGTTCAGATGCTCCAAGTCCTTGGCTTCGTGCGTGGCGCCCAGCATGTTCGAATCGGTGGAATACGCCTTCTCGGCCGACATCTTGTAGCTGAAGCCCGCCGCCTGCATGTATTCGGACATTTCGGCCCGGCCGCCAAGCTCGTCGATGAAGGCCTGGTCGAGCCAGGGCTTGTAGATCTTGAGCTCGGGGTTGGTAAGCAGGCCATAACGGTAGAAGCGCTCGATGTCGTTGCCCTTGTAGGTGCTGCCGTCGCCCCAGATATTGACGTCGTCTTCCTTCATGGCCGCCACCAGCATGGTGCCGGTGACCGCGCGCCCGATGGGCGTGGTGTTGAAGTAGGTGACGCCCGCCGTGGAGATGTGGAAGGCGCCGCACTGCAGGGCGGCAAGGCCTTCGGCCACGAGCTGCGCGCGGCAATCGATGAGACGCGCCTTGGTGGCGCCATATTCCAGCGCCCGGCGCGGAATGGCCTCGTAGTCGGACTCGTCGGGCTGGCCCAGGTTGGCGGTGTAGGCATAGGGGACGGCCCCCTTGTGCTTCATCCACAACAAGGCGGCGCTGGTATCCAGGCCGCCGGAAAAGGCAATGCCGACCTTCTGGCCGACGGGAACGTTCTCAAGTATGGTTGTCATTGCGCAAAGGCCGAAAACTTTAAAGCTGAAATTCTACTACGTATGCGCCGGGCAAGTCCGCCGGCTGCACGAGCCCACAGGCCACACGCCTGCGATGCGAAGACTGGCTCAGGAATCTTCCAGGCTGCGCAGATCGTCGGGGGTATCGATGTCCCGCAGCACGGCCGGCGACGGCGCATCCACCAGGGCCAACGCCCCTCCCAACCGCAGCAGCAAGGCCCGGGCGCCCTCGTCCCCGCCCAGCCGGCGCAAATCGGGCAGGCAATCGGCCCCCCATAAAACAGGGTTGCCGCGCCGGCCATCGTACAAGGGCTGGCAGGCCTTGACTCCCGCGCCGGTCTCATAGGCATGGATCAGGGCGTCGATGACCGGGGCATCTACGAGCGGCATATCGCCCAGGCAGATGACGGCGGCGCTGCCGTCCCGCACGGCCAGCGCGCCAGCGCGCACCGAGCTGCCCAGGCCCTCTTCGAAGCCCTCGTTGACGACGAACTCCACGGGCAGGTCCTCTAGCGCCTGGCGCACGCGCGCGGCCTCGAACCCCAGCACCACCAGCACCCGCCCGCAACGCGAAGCCAGCGCCTGCTCGACGACCCGCCGCACCATGGCCTCTCCGTGCACCGGCAGCAACAGCTTGTTCGGCCCCAGCATGCGCCGGCCCAGCCCCGCCGCAAGCACTACAGCCGTTACCGCATCCGCTTTGAGCACTGGCTTTCCAGCTCGATGATCGATTTCCCGCATGGCTTCTCCAACTCTGGATTCCAGGCGCGCGGCGCTTGCCAACCTTTGCCGGCGAATCCGTTACAAATCATCACCCGAAAATTGTAAACGGGTATTTGTCTTTTATTTACTTTGCCTTTGATACAGATTTAATATCAATGACATACGGGCGCTCGCCGCTCAGTTCAGGACGAATGCCTGCTTCTCTCAGACAAGGAGACGACCATGGCAGACGACTCAAGAAAAACCGACTGCGCACCACGCAGTATCCAGCCGGCTTTCCTCCCTGACACCCAAAGGCGACGCGTCCTCAAGTCGGTCGGCGCCGCCGGCCTGGCCACCATCATCGGCCCCTGTTTCATCCGCAACGCCCACGCCGCCAAGAACACCCTGAAGATCCTGCAATGGAATCATTTTGTGCCGGCCTACGATCAATGGTTCGACAATACCTATGTCAAGGAATGGGGCCAGAAGAACGATACGGACGTCGTCGTGGATCATGTGGGCATCCCTGCGCTGGCCACGCGCGCCGCCGCCGAGGTATCGGCTCAGCAAGGCCACGATCTGTTCATGTTCCTGTCGCCGCCGCCTGTCTATGAAAGCCAGGTCATCGATCACCGCGAGATATACGAAGAATGCGAGCACAGGCATGGCAAGCCCGTCGAGTTGGCGCTGCGCAGCTCCTACAACCCCAAGACCAAAAAATATTACGCGTTCTCCGACAGCTTCGTTCCCGACCCCGTCAATTACCGCAAGGATCTATGGGACAGCGTGGGGATGGCCGCGCCCGATACCTGGGACGATGTGCTGAAAGCGGGCACAAAGATCAAGAAGCAGCACAACATCCCCATCGGCATCGGACTTTCGGCCGAACTGGACACTGCAATGGCCATGCGCACGATTCTGTTCGCTTTCGGCGGCTCGATACAGGACGAACACGGCGCCGTGGTGCTCGACTCCAAGCACACTCTGGAAGCCGTCAAATTCGTCAAAGCCCTGTACGAAAACACCATGACGGCCCAAGTGCTGGCCTGGGACGCTTCGTCGAACAACCGCGCCATGCTGGCGGGCAAGATCGCCCTTTGCCTGAACGCCATCTCGGTAACCCGCGAAGGCGAGAACAAGCACATTCCCATTACACCCAATATCCAACTCACCCAAGCGTTGAAAGGCCCCGTGCGGCGGATCGGCATGGAACATGTGATGGATTGCTATGTTATCTGGAAGTTCGCCAAGAACATCGATGGCGCCAAGAAATTCCTGGTGGATTACATCGACAATTTCCGCAACGGCTTCCTGAACGGCCAGTTCTACAACTTCCCCTGCTTTCCAAGCACTGTGCCGGATCTGGAGAAACTCATCTCAAACGACCCCAAGGCGCAGCCCAGCGACAAATACAAAGTCCTCGGCCAGCTCATGACCCAGGCGACCAATGTCGGCTATCCCGGATACGCCAACGCCGCCACCGACGAACTTTTCAATACTTGGGTGCTCAACACCATGTTCGCCAAGGCGGCCACCGGCAACGCAACGCCCGAAAACGCCATCAAGGATGCGCACGCCACATGTAAGCGTGTCTTCGAAAAATGGCATCAGAAAGGCATGGTCTGATCTGGAGAAAACCAAGCCCCTCGTCCACAAGCGTTTAAGGATCAAGAAAAATGGCAATAGTCGAAACCCGGGCGCTGACAAAACGGTTCGACGGCAGTAACGCCGTCGACGGCATCGACCTTACCGTGGGCGAGGCGGAGTTCCTGGTTTTGCTGGGGCCATCGGGCTCCGGCAAAACCACCCTGCTGCGCATGATCGCCGGGCTGGAAATCCCCACATCGGGCGATATCCTGGTCGATGGAAGAAATGTGACGAACCTGTCGCCAGGCGCCCGCAACATGGCCATGGTGTTCCAGAGCTACGCGCTCTACCCGCACCTGAGCGTCTTTCGCAATATCGCGTTTCCATTGCAGGCCCAGCATATGCGGAAAGACGAAATCGCCCAAAAAGTGAATTGGGCCGCCAATATGTTCGGCATCGGCCAACTGCTGCAACGCAAGCCGCGCCAGCTATCCGGCGGAGAGCGCCAGCGCGTGGCTCTGGCCAGGGCGGTCGTGCGCGAACCCGCCGTATTCTTGCTGGACGAACCCTTGTCCAACCTGGATGCCAAGCTGAGAATCGCCGCGCGCGACGAACTCCAGCAATTCCAGCGGCGCCTGGCCACCACCACGATTTACGTTACCCATGACCAGATCGAAGCGCTGGGTCTGGGCGACCGGATCGCCATTCTCGACCACGGCGCCATTCATCAATTGGGAACTCCCAGGCAGGTATACGAGGAGCCTGCCGATACCTTCGTGGCCACGTTCATTGGCGCGCCTCCGATGAATCTGGTCGAACGGGAGGGCCAGCCCATAATGGGATTCCGCCCGGAGCATTTTCTGCCGCCGCAGGCCTATGCCTCGGCCAGCGAGCCCTTGCAAACCTTGCCCTTCCACATAACACGCATCGAAAACCTGGGCTCCGACCGCCTGCTTTACGGCACACTGGCCTCCCCCATGCCTGCGGTCAAGGTGATTTCACGCATTCCCGGAACTGTCGACGCGACTCTGTCTGCCGATGAAGACCACTCTTTTGTCGTCCGGCAGCGCGACCTGCACTACTTCGATCCCAAAACCGGCCTGCGCATCGGAAGACAGCCATGAACAGTCCACGCAGCGCCGCAGCGGCGCCCATCGCGCGGGAACCAACGCTGACCGAGCGCGACACGGCGCTGGGCCGCTGGATGCTGGCGCCCGCGCTGGTCTATATAGCCCTGCTGGTCGGCTTTCCGTTCTTGCTGTCCATGTACTACAGCCTGTCGAACGCTACAGTCGGCAACACCCACCTGCAGTTCGCGGGCCTGGATAACTTCCGCCAGATCGTGCAGGACGGCACATTCTGGCGCTCCATGCGCAACACCCTGGTCTTTACCATCGTCTCGCAAGTGCTGGTGGTAATTCTGGGCAAGATACTCGCCATGGCGTTGTACAACGATTTTCGCGGCAAATGGCTGGTGCGACTGCTGATCCTGCTGCCCTGGGTTGCGCCGATTTCTCTGGGTACCATAGGCTGGCTGTGGATTTTCGACCCGGTGTACAGCATCATCAACTGGACGCTGCGCGCCCTGGGCCTGATCGGGCCGGACACCTGGCCGATCTGGCTGGGCCAGCCGGACCTGGCCATGATATCCATCGTGCTGGTGGATGTCTGGCGCCTGCTGCCGTTGGCCACGGTCATCATTCTTGCGGGGCTGTCGGGCATTCCCCAGGACATCCACGACGCCGCTCACATGGATGGCGCGGGCTTCTGGCGCCACCTGCTGCGCATCAACATTCCGCTGGTCATGCCCATCATGCTGGTCGCCCTGCTGTTCGGCATCGTATTCACCTTCACCGACATGATCATCGTCTATGTACTGACCCGCGGCGGCCCGTTCGACTCGACGCAGGTCCTGGCCAGTCTGGCGTTCTTCACCGGCGTCCCGGGCGGCGACCTGGCCCAGGGAGCCGCCATTTCCCTCTTTCTTTTTCCACTGCTGGTGGCCGTGGTCATCCTGCTGCTGACCATCGCCCGTCGCGCGGAGGTAACCTGACATGCGCTACGCGGCAACTCCTGGAAAACGCTGGGCCTCCGGATTCGGGCACTTTCTTGTTCTGGCCGCCTTTGTCGTGTTCACCGCCTTCCCGTTCTACTGGATGCTGATCACCACCTTCAAGAGCACGCTGGACCTGGTCAATACCAGCAGCAACCCCTTCCTGTTCAACCTGCCGCCCACCTTGGACAATCTGCGGGTCCTGTTCTTCGATACGCAATACATCAGATGGGTGCTGAACACACTGCTGGTGGGGTTCATCGTCGTGGTTATCACATTGCTCCTGGCGGTGCCCGCTGGCTATAGTCTGGCGCGCCTTTCGGGGCACTGGGGCAAGCAATTGGCAATAGGCATTTTTCTTACCTACCTGATCCCCCCCACCATCCTGTTCATCCCGTTCTCGCGCATCGTAGGCTGGCTGGGCCTGCAGGATTCCCTCTGGTCGCTGATCCTGGTGTACCCCAGCTTTACCGTGCCCTTTTGCACATGGCTGATGATGGGCTTTTTCAAGGCTGTGCCCAAGGACATCGAAGAGGCCGCCATGATGGACGGCCTGAGCCGCTTCGGCGCATTCTGGAAAGTGGTGGTGCCCCTTTCCTCGGCCGGCATATTGACCATCGTCATTTTCACCCTGACCCTGGTCATGCAGGAGTTCATCTACGCGTTGACGTTCATTACCAGTTCGTCGCAGTACACGGTCAGCGTGGGAGTGCCCACCTTCCTCGTAAGGGGCGACGTGTACTTCTGGGGTTCTCTGATGGGCGCTTGCCTGATCGTCAGCCTGCCCATCGCGGTCCTGTACAACTTCTTCGTCGACCGCTTCGTGGCTGGCTTTACCGTAGGCGCCGTCAAGTAAGCGCCAGGACTTCCTGCGGCGCCTCGATGATTTCCGTGCTTTTGAGCCGGAACACCGAAACTGCCTGGGCCAGATTCTGCACCTGCTCCTGCAGCGAACCCGCGGCGGCGGCCGCTTCCTCGACCAGGGCGGCGTTCTGCTGGGTTACCTGATCCATTTGCACGACGGCGGTATTGACCTGGTCTATGCCCGTGGACTGCTCGTCCGAGGCTGCCGAAATTTCCGCCATGATGCCGGTCACCTGGCGCACCGACGCCAGGATTTCCCGCATGGTCGCGCCGGCCCTTTCCACGTGCTGCGCGCCTTCCGTGACCTTGCCCACCGACTCGTCGATGAGCTGCTTGATTTCCTTGGCCGCCTCGGCGCTGCGCAGGGCCAGGCTGCGCACTTCGCCGGCCACCACGGCAAACCCCTTGCCTTCGTCTCCGGCCCGCGCCGCCTCGACCGCCGCGTTCAGAGCCAGGATATTGGTCTGGAAGGCAATGCCTTCGATGACATTGACGATGTCGGCGATCTTGTGGGAGCTCTGGGAAATATCGCTCATGGTCGCCACCACTTGATCCACGGCCGCGCCTCCGCGTCCGGCGATTTCCGATGCATTGCCGGCCAGCTTGTTGGCTTGCTGGGAGCTTTCGGCATTCTGGCGCACCGTTGCCGCCAATTGCTCCATGCTGGCGGCGGTCTCCTGCAGCGAGGCCGCCTGTTCTTCAGTCCGGCTGCTCAGGTCTGTGTTGCCCGCCGCAATCTCGCGCGAGCCGATGCTGATTTCCTCGACTCCGTGGCGCACCGCGATAACCGTATTGCTGAGATTGGCCTGCATATGCCGCAGACTGTCGAACAAGATATGCACCTCGTTGCGCGATCCCGTCGGCACGGCGGGCAGGTCGGCGGTCAGGTCGCCTTCGCCCACCTTGATCATGGCGGCGATCATTTCGCGCACGGGGCGCAAGGTGGCCGACGCCAGCCATCCTACCAGGCCGGCAATCAGCACAATGCCCACCAGCATCATGCCCAGCTGAATCCACATATCGCGACGGCTGGCCGCCATGAACTCGTCGCGCTGGCCGGTACCCACCAGCAGCCAGTTCCAGTTTTCGACACCATGCCAGGCGACAAACGCCTCGCCGTCCTTCATGGCCGCTTCGGCGAAGCCATCGGCCGACTTGAACATCGCGGCCAGCCTGGCGCTGTCGGCCTCGTTATAGCGCGAAGACAGCGGAGCGCCCATCATGGCGCCGCCGCCGGCGACAAACTCCCAGCCGCCGCCATCGGCTCCCTGCCGCAAAATGGCCAGTGAGCCGTAATCGCCAACCTTGAGCGTACTGACCCAGTTGAGCAGCCGCTGCACGTCGCCGTCTACGTCCACGCGGATCGACAAGCCGCCAATGACCTTGCCTTCCTTGTCGTGCAGCATCTGCACGCTCATGGCGTACCATTTGCCTTTGCGCTGGACCAGGCCCGAAAAGTCTTGACCGCTGTCCAGGGTTTTGGCCAGGAAGTCGTTGGGAGCGACCTTGCTCCCGATGCGCTTCTGCCCCTTGTCGTCTTCCAGCAAAGTCGCCGCGCGCACCCAGCCGTCCTTGGCGCGAACGATGATGGCGGGGTCCGCCCCCGTGTAGTCATGCAGACGCTTCAGCGCGCTGGTGTCCCCATTGACCACAAAACCGTTCACCAGCAAACTGGGCACATTGCCGGCCTCTCCGGTAGGCGTCATGGAACCATCCGTCGTGGGCTCGCCGCCCAGCGAACTGATGAACGCCGGCATCAATTCGCGGCCGCGCTGGCTGGCCGAATTGAACACCAGCTGCAGCGACTGGTCGACCGCCGCCAGCGCCGCCCGCATTTCCCGACGCACGGTCTCTTGCGCCTTGGCCTGGCTCTGCTCGGCCAGGACCACGGCAATAGCCCCCATGACCAGTACCGTTACCAGCAGCGAAGTCAAAACCACGCGCAAGGACATACTTTGCCTTGCCAGCCACCCATATTTGCGAGAGTTCGCTTTCGCCATTTGCACACCGTCCTTGGTCATTATTCGTACGTCCGTACTTGTGTCATTTACCTGTAACAAGATAACGGCACGGACAAGGCAAAAATTAGATGCCCGGCTTCGGCAGTTACAACTCACGCCGGCGAATCCATGGCCGAGGCAAAGATTTCCGAAAGCGGGAATATGCCTGCTGCAAACACGGCCGCAATTTGCTAGAATTATGAGCTTTTGGGGACGTAGCTCAGCTGGGAGAGCGTCGCGTTCGCAATGCGAAGGTCGGGAGTTCGATCCTCCTCGTCTCCACCAAATGCCTAAAAGCCCTTGATTCATCAAGGGCTTTTTGGCTCTTCCCCATTATCGGGGGATCAGGGCATTCTTCGGCTCTACCCCATTATCGGGGGATCAGGGCATTCATCACACTCGGTTAATCACACCATTCCACCCGCATTGAGCCAAGACTCGCAGGCGGTAATTCTCAAAATTCCTGAATCCATACGCTCGG
>Ga0182739_1000304_pt1 | contig 75763 bp, 66 predicted proteins | sample eDN5th30CBELigBY_FD_128873 | JGI IMG/M metagenome (GOLD analysis project Ga0182739, IMG submission 128873) | Enriched backyard soil microbial communities from Emeryville, California, USA - eDNA 5th pass 30_C BE-Lig BY (version 2) (version 2) | ecosystem: Environmental > Terrestrial > Soil >... | reverse complement strand
TGGCCACCAAAGGAATACTTGCATTTGGTGACCATGGGATTGCTTCCTTCACAAAAAATTGCGCTATGATGAGATTTCGTAAGAATGATGTGGAAAGTGTCCAACCTTAGGGGGTTGAACCGAAAGCTTCCTTTAAAATATTACAGAAAGCAGGAATGACCTTTTAAGAGAAAAACCTTCCCCTATATTCTGCAATTGTAGCTACATACCTGTATTACACCATTTTTAACGGGAGGAATTTCCCTTAAACCTTGGCAAACTCGATTCGCACTTCGTTTAAGGGAAGAAATTACCGTTAGCCAATCAAACAATGGCTTTTCTTGATGTATTCCTGAACAAGAAATCCTCTGCTATACATACAATGACTATTTTGGCGTAGGCTTGAAACAAGAAATCCTCTGCTATACATATAATGACTATTCTGGTGTAGGCTTGTAACAAGAAATCCACTGCTATTCAAACAATGACTATTCTGGTGTAGGCTTAAAACAAGAAATTCACAGCTATCGCATTGCCGGGTTAACACTAAGCATGTATGGCTTCGGCTGAGGCTTATTTTTCTTAAGTCCTCCCGAATCGAGCGCATAGAGCACCGCAAGCAGCGTATGACGGGATGTATCCAGTCTGCCTTCTTCCAAGTATGCGGACAAGTCAAACGGCAGCAGCTCTATAACCGCATGCTTTTGCAGCTCCTTCTCATTAAGCCCCAGCGCCGCGAACTCCTCGGATACCTCCTCAGGCCGCCCTGCCAATTGACGCATCCAGCCGCCCCACTCCGCTTTATCCATTGTGAATTCCCACCAAGGCTTGCGGGGCTTGTAATTATGCTGTAGAAAATAATCATATTTCATTAGACCGAGCACTAGATTATGGTTCAGTCTTTCAGACGCATAGGCCAGCACATCGACTGGGGGCGCTTGCGCTGTGTCAGTCTCATCCTTGGCTTCCTCGGCTTGAACAGCCGCGATATTCATGCGTTTATTGCCTGCCTGGCTTTCTTTCATTATCTGCAGGAACTGCCATAGCCTCGCAAACAGATCTTCAAGCTGATGCCCGATTTTTTGCCAGCCCCGCTCCTCCCAATAATCCCCGAATGCTTGGAAGAAGTCAAAAGCGGAAGGAAATACTTCCTTCACCAAATAGAGAAGCGTAAAATCCATACGATGCGCATTCCAATATTTTTCCAACACATCTTCTACACGCTTGATCCGCACAATATCGCCGAAAGGCATAAGATCATTGCCCAGCATTTCATAAGGAGCGCGATCCATATAAGTGTAGCCCCATTTATTCGCATCTCTGCGCAGCCCAGTTCCACGCAGCATCTTTAGAAAGCCCAGCTGCAGCTCCTCAGGACCAAGCGCAAATACATCATTAAAGGTACCACGGAACGTATTGTAGTTTTCGAGAGGAAGGCCGGCGATCAAATCCAGATGCTGATCAATCTTCCCGGATTGCTTCACCTTCGTTACCGTCCGTACAAGCTTCGACCAGTTTTGCCGACGCTGAACCGCTTCATTGGTTACATCATTAGTGGATTGCACACCGATTTCAAAGCGGAATATGCCCGGCGGGGCATGCTCCGCCAAATAATCCAGCACCTCCGGCCGCATAATATCAGCAGTAATCTCGAATTGGAATACACAGCCGCGATGATTCTCAATAAGGAATTGAAACATCTCAAGCGCATAATCGCGCTTAATGTTAAAGGTGCGATCTACGAATTTGATAAGCTTAGCGCCTGATTCAATTAAATAGATAATATCGGCTTTGGTCCGCTCAATATCGAAATATCGAACCCCCACCTCTATGCTCGACAAACAGAACTGACAGCTAAATGGACAGCCGCGGCTCGTCTCGAAGTAAACCACCCGGCTGCCTAGCTGCGGAAGATCCTCTTCGAATCGATAGGGAGATGGCAGCTCGTTTAAATTAAGCTTTGGACGAGGGGGATTGACCAGCACTTCTACCGTCTCCCCTCGCTTCTTGCGATAAGCGATGCCGAATACCATATGGAATTTGCGACTGCCCTCAAGCTCCGTCAATAAATGGTGGAAGGTTTCCTCGCCTTCGCCGACAACGATGAAGTCAATCTCGGGGATCCGATGCATCCATTCCTCCACATCATAGCTGACCTCTGGTCCGCCAAGTATAATGTGCAGCTCCGGCATAACTTTGCGAAGCATGTTGATTACGGTAATTGTCTCTTCAATATTCCATATATAACAGGAGAAACCGACTACATCCGGCTTGCGCGCAAAGAGATCCGACACAATATTCATGGCCGGATCTTTAATCGTATACTCTGCGATATCCATATCAAAATCTTTGCCGCCATACGCCTTTAAACATCTCAGCGCGAGCGATGTATGAATAAATTTTGCGTTCAATGTTGCCAATACTACCTTCATTGCTTACCCTCACTTACATATGCTCATGCTAGCATTAATAATTAATTGGACTAGTGACATTTCAATTTACTAATACCTATTCTATTATATTCGATACTCGATATAAAGCTGGTCCTTCACCTGCATATCAATAACTGGATAACGCACCCGCCACTGACCATTGCCAATCGCTTTGACCTCATCTGCGGCAAGGCCCCGCGGTTTAAAACCATATACGCGATCAAAATAAACCAGCACCTGAAAGCGATCATTCGGCAGAAGAGCGTGCAGCTCATGGCCCATATTAATCATCCACAACCGAAGCTCGCCTGCTGATGAAGCGCCATAATACATATAGAACGTTGGATCAATATCTGCCGTGAACACCAGCCAGCCCTCTTGGTCCCGTTTAACGCTCCAATTCATAAACTGGGCTGCGCCTTCAGTCGTTTGTACCGTGCTGAAATGCTCCGTCATTAGCTTGGAAATGTCCTCCATCGACGCCTGCGTTAATGATTCAGGCATTCTTGAAGGCAAAAAGGCTGTCGCTTCCAGCTTCTCCTCCGTAATGCTCTCAGCCAGCATCTTCGCATGGATGACGGAGACCGCAAAGTTAATGTCCGCGTTAGAGCTCGTGATGCCAAGCGTCGTTATGCCGATCAGCTGTCCGTATTGATTAAATAACGCCCCGCCTGAGCTGCCGTGGTCAATAGGAGTGCTCGTCTGTATATAGCGGATGCCTTGCTCGTAAGTTATATTGCTAATTACACCATCGGATACCGTATTCTGCACGCCAAGCGGGCTTCCAATCGCAATGACGCTGTCTCCCTTGTAGGAGGCAAAGCCATAGCCGAGTTCAACTGGAGTAATAGCCAGCTCATTCGCCAGTTTGACAATAGCGAGATCCGCTTTTTCATCATACACAACAACGCCGACAACCTCATGCTGAGCGCCGCCAATCGTAACTGCATTCGCAAACGCAGCATTTTCAATAACATGATAATTCGTTAACACAAGGTCCTTGGCAATCAAAACTCCGCTGCCCTGACCTTTATTCGTAGTCAAAAGCACTACAGCTTGATCATATTTTTCAACAATATCTGTAGTTGCCAGCTTCGGCAAATTTTTAGCTTCATATACAACCGCTGCGTAATCGATGTCTTTGCTTTTCTCCGAAACGATCAGAACAGCGCGAGCTCCAAGGTCCCAAACAACCTCAGCTTCAAGCGCCTCTGCTACGAAACGGGCCGGAACGAATGTAGTTCCGTTCTTAATTAACGCAGCTTCGTCGAGCTTCACAGCCTTGCCATTGACTGTCGCTTCCTTGCTTCCAATCATTAATTGGAGGTGGATGCTTCCTTTGCTTCCTGTCACTGTCTTTACAGCGCCATCCCAAACAACCTCAGCGCCCAGCGCATTAAAAATATCCTTCATCGGAACGAGAGTAGTCCCATTGCTTATGAATGGAGATTGTGAGGTTCTCAATGGCTCGCCATCGAAATAAAGCTTAATATCGCTGACTGCTTCATCTGACGCAGCCGCTGCAGCGATTCCTCCAGCTGTATTACCGATTGTTGGCATCGGAGACAGCAGAAAGCTTAACACAAGCACAGATCCTAGCAACGACTTGAGCAGCATTGTTTTCACGACTAAAACTCCCCCAAAAATTAACAATTAATAAAGACATATGTATGTTCAACCCTATCAATCCTATCATTCCTATTAACCTCTTGTCTATTAAATTCAACTAGTGTTGCAAGCACGAGCAATGAAAAAACGCCGACCCTCGCGAGGATCGACGCTTCATATTTACGGATGTACAATGACCGTGTAATGCTTGAACACTTTGACCTTCAGCCCATCCGAATCAGGTACAGAGCTATTATGGAAAATATAAGCAGCGTTCTCACCATCAGCAATAGCTGGCGTCCCGAACTTGTATCTGCCAAATGAGGTTACCTGCTGAAATGCTGCTCCTGGATTGCTATAGACGACTGTATCCCTATATTCATGGGGGCTGATCTGCTCATAGAATAGAACATAAATATAGGGCATATTCACTGCATTCGTCACATATATCGCTCCGTCAGTTTCGGCAGACGCATAGACAATCGCTTCTCCGAACGATTCATAGAAGCTTGGACTGATTTTATCCGGGAACTCCGTAAAATATGAGCTGCAAAAGGCGGCAAAAAGAAAGGCGAATACGCACACCGCTGCCTTAACTAGTCCCTTCACACGGTTGCCCAGCCATAGCAAGCCTGCAGCAGCTAGCATAATAACCGGGAAGAAAACGATATTGATTCTATTAATATTGACGTCCGTCATAGACGCCATGATCGCAGTAACAAGAAGCCATACTCCAATAATAGCAGGAGCCAAAGAGAAGCGGCTGGCAAGCTGCTTGACCAGCGGTATAATTCCAAGCAAGGCTAAAGGAAGCGCCAGCGGATAGAACATGCCGAAGCTCGGAATGACATTCCACGGCAGGCCGTCATTTTGCGATACAAGAAGCTGCAGAAAGCTGTTGAAATGCTCCAATAATCGATTCAGTCCCCCGCCGCTAAATACAGAGGAAACCTCCTCCACTCTCGGTACAGTCAGCTTTGGAATTGTTATCGGCCCTATCGAAATGGCCGGCCAATCATAACGATTGATGAGCACAAACAACGCAATAGGCACAGCAAGCAAAATAAGCAAAACTCCCTGCCCAAATACAGCGCGAGCTGTAAAGAGACGTTTTGCAAGAAGCAGGACATAAACGGCGGCTGCGAACAACGGGACGAAAAAATAAGCTGTACCGTATGCATATAGCGACATGCCCATCGCTATCGTAAAGCCGTACAGCCAGCGGCTTCTGCTGCTCTCCGCAGCTTTAATTACAAACCATACAGCGAGCAGTGCCAGCGTAGGAAACAAATTCGATTCCAGCGCCCAACGGGACATCATAATATGCCAAGGATTAATCACGATGAAAAAGGCTGCCAGTGCTGCTCCCCGCTCACTCTGGAATAGCGCTTTAGCAATAGAATAAAAAAGTATAAGTCCCAACAAGCCGAACAGCAAGCTGACGATTCTAACTGAAAAAACATTTAATCCAAATGCGAAAATAAAAGGCATCGAAAGATAGGCGTAGAGCGCATTTTGACCGCTGCCCCAGGCGATAAGATGCACAGGATAGAAATTTCCATTACGGTCTACCCCCTCATGCAGAATCGAATAGGCTTCATAGCCAATCGATGCTTCATCCTGATTAAGCCCAGGCGGTATGCCTCCGGCAGCAGCACAGCGAACAACCGCGCCGATTAGAAAAAGCAATACAATGAGCGGATTCTGCCTCATCCAATTTATAATCGAAGCGATAACCATCAGTCTCCTGTCTTTGCTACTTAGTTGTTGTCTGCTCAAGCTCCGCTTTGGCAGATTGTCGGATTGGGTACTTATAGAAGAAGAATAAAGCAATCAGCAGTGCTGCAAACGGGATAATGCTCAGCATCGAGCGTATGCCCCATATAGCCGAAGCCGTTTGCTCGGCATCCTTCACATAGCCGGTAAGCTCCAGAATAAGACCGTTAACGACCGCTTGAAGAGAAACACCCCAACGCACGATAAAGCCGTTCATACCGAAATACATTCCTTCTCGCCGCTCATTCGTCCGTTTCTCATCCTCATCGATGATTTCTGACAGCAGCATGTCCAGCAGCACCATCAAGCCAGCCAAACCAATCCCCACTGCCGCAGCTGAAATAGCTGCTGAAGGAACGCTGGAAACGAATAAAAACGGAAGCATGGCAACCGCATAACAGCTTACAGCGGCCATAACCGTTGTGCGAGTTCCCCATTTTTGCACCAATCTTCCCCATAAATATACGCATGGAATAGCCGCGACGAATATAGCGCCTAGTAAAATGGTGTTGGCATCTTCCGCAGCCCCCAGAACATATTTGCTGAAGAACGGAATCGAGGCAGGCAGCAAGGCAAACGTAAACTGCACGAAGAAGCTGCCGATAACAAAGAAAAGAAAAGCTTTATTTGTAAACGTATATTTTAAGGATTGCTTAAAGCTAAGACGCTCACTTTGGACCTGCTGCTTCTCCTTGCTGACAGATACCATAATAATAAAAAAGATAAGAGCAATGCCTGCGAAAACAGCGCCCATCGGGCCCCAACCCAGCTTGCTGTAAATAAGAGGCGGCAGCGCTACACCGATGATCATGCCGATAATTCCCAGCATTTGGCGCCAAGCCGATACGGAAGCCCGCTCCTTGATTGTCGTAAACATTTCCGGGAACAAAGCGGAGTAGTTAAGCACAACCATAACGAAAAATACGTCATAGATCAATACTATCGTCAGAAAGTACCAGAAAATTGATGAACCCTCTCCAGGCGGAAACCAAATCGCGGTAAACACTGCTGCAAGCGGAAGCATTCCGAACAGCATGTAGGGTACTCGTCTGCCCCATCTGGATCGTGTGCGGTCAGACAAATGTCCGAAGAACGGATTTAGAAGAGCATTCACAATGCCATGAATAACCATCGCCACGCTTATTAGCGCTGGCTTTACTCCAAGCACATCCACATAGTAAAACACGATATACGTAGCGAACGCCTGCGCAAGCAGATTGACAGAGAGATTGCCTGAGCTGTAAGCGAGCTTGATCTTCGTACTCAGCCTATCCTTTGACATAATCGAACACTCTCCAATTATTTAATATGAAATCGTTTACATTTTTCTTTGGATCAATCTTTTCACATGACCGCGTTGCCACACTTGCTTACTTCACATGACCATTGCTACACTTGCCTGCTTCACATGACCATTGCTACACTTGCCTGCTTCACATGACCATTGCTATGCTTGCCTGCTTCACATGACCATTGCTATGCTTGCCTGCTTCACATGACCATTGCTATGCTTGCCTGCTTCACATGACCATTGCTACACTTGCCTGCTTAGTTGACCAGCGAGCGGTATACACTTCCTTTATAACATTAGAACTGCCTTCGGATGACTGTTTAAGCGAAAATCCTTCCTCTAAAATCAACCATAGCCATTTACTAGCCATCGAACTGTTGTTTTAAAGGAATAAATTCCCTCTAATGTCTTATTAACTCGATACCCGTATGATTTAACAGTAGAGATTACCGTTGCAGAATAATAGATCGCCAAGCAGTAACGTGCCGGCAGCGACAAGCAGCAAGCGAATGGCGTATATGGGTCTCTCGTCGAAAGTTGATAGAAGTACACTAATTTTCACAAAAAAGTACATAAAATGCAAGAAAAAACTAAGTTTAACTTAGTCGGCTCATAGGCTTCGTTTCGTGAAACGGTATACAGTCACAATCCACTCTCCAAAAAGTCGCAAAACGTTTAGCATACGGTCGGAAGAAGGGTGGACGCTGGCGGGTGCAGATAAAGTATGATAATAGCGATAAGAAATGATGGAAAGGATGGCACTGATTTGAATCTACTCAAAAAGTTATTGCATCGGTTTCTAGCTTTTATGTTTATTACTGTTATGAGGTGCAAGGTTGCGATCGCTCAATCCCCTCTGCCCTTCATCCACTGGGTGAGGCGCCAGCCGGATCCAGGTCCTACAGCCCCTTCGGACTATTCCGAGTACGAAGGGCTAGTTGCCGTTCAAAGAGACTTGGTTTACCCTTCTGCTTACAAATCGAATACATTGGATTTGTACTATCCAAAGGATGGCCGGGAACAACTGCCTACCATTTTTTGGATTCATGGAGGCAGCTTTATCGCGGGTGACAAATCTGGCACAGCCTATTGGTGCACCGTTATGGCGAGTAAGGGCTATACAGTCGTAAGCATGAATTATGAGGTGGCGCCGGAAGCGAAGTACCCAGCTCCTTTACGTCAAATGGCTGAGGTCTACCGCTATTTAACAACCGTAGTTGATCATTACCCTACTTTGGATGTACAGCGTTTAATTGTCGGAGGAGATTCCGCTGGCGCTCAGATCGCTTCTCAGTTTCTCGCAATTCAGACTAATCCTGAACTAGCCCGTCTATCCGGATTGCAGCAAACGATTCCGCCTCAGGCCCTGAAAGCAGCGCTGCTCTATTGCGGACCCTATAATGTTAAACAGCTTGCAAATGCAAAAGGAATGGCCAAGTTCTTCATGAATATGCTGGGATGGTCTTATTTAGGAGTACGACATTGGCAAGACAGTTCCATTGCGCAACAGGCTTCAACCGTGAATTATGTCACCCGTGATTATCCCCCTGCTTTCATTACGGATGGGAATACCAGCTCCTTCGAGAAACACGGCATTGAGCTGGCAGAGCGGCTAAAAGCCTTAGGCGTCCCGGTAAGTACGCTTTTCTTCCCGCTTTCCGAAGGCGTCGTCAATCACGAATATCAGTTTCATATGGATCAAGACGAAGCACAGCATTGCTTAGAGCTGACCTTGACATTCCTAGCCGATTCAATCGCTCAGGCAGAAATTACAAAAAGCCTATGATGTCATGAAGAAGCGCATCCTTAGAATAGGCAAGGGGATAGACGCAAAGCAAAGTCTATCCTCTTCATTCTAAGGATGCCATTCATGCTCATCATAGGCTCTTTAATTCATTAAGCTTTTCTTTGTACTGTGTCTGCAGCTTATATAGATTTCGGAGACTCGTTTCGAGCCCGCCTTCCCTGTTACGGAGAAGCCAAAGCCGCTTAAACTCGGCAATCGCCAGCTCTAACTGTTCGGTTGAATGCTCTAGCCATGCAATTTCCGATGCAGTGTCTTCGAGTTTGATACGATGAATATAGCGATGCAGTCCCGCTCCAAGCTCAACCAAGCGGATCGTATTGCTTAACTCATCCACGACCGTTGCAGCATCTGGTATTTCAAGCACGGTTTGCTTCAACTGAGACTTGCATCCCGCAAGCCAATCTAACATGTCATCATATTGATAAGTCAGTTGAAAAGGGATGCCTCTTCCGCCGATTTCCACAAGCACCTTCACCATCATCTGCGTTTCTTGTTCAAGCTTTTCGGCCGTTGAGACGCCGCGATTCAGAAGGTAATTTGTATAGGTCATATTTTCCAGCGTGCTATTCTCTAAATGGTAATAGCGGCCAAGCTCCAGCAACAGCTGTCCGATAGAACCGCTTTTATCCTGAAAGACGCAATCGTTCAAGTATCGTTCCAGTCCATCTAAACGATTGACGTTAGCGTCGACTTGCCAGCTTGCGCCTGCTGCATAAGCATATCCGGGATAACTAACAGCCATTACTTGCCAGTGCCCCGAATCTCCCCAATCCGTGACAACCAAGCCGCTTGCCCCGTACGTTTTTCCTTGCCTAGCAGCATCGGCTATATTGTTCAGCATATTGTCTGTCCTGCCCGAAATAGAAGCCCATGAGCTCGTGCCGGGACAGACATAGAACGGTATCGCGTGCGCCTGCAAAACCTTGCAATGCTCTTCAAATGACGTATGATCATCGTAATTCCAATCCAGCACCGTAACATCATCCGGCAGCGTGCCAATAAGCTCAGGATGCTTAATGATGATGTCGCCCCACATCAGTGTCTTTTTGCCATGTGACCGGATGATCTCGACCATACTCTCAGCATATTCCATATACAGCTTTCCTACACCAATCTCATCAGCGCGCTGTTTGCTTCGTCCTTTTCCAAGACCAAACGGCTCATCCAAATTGATATTGGCGAATTCAGATGTGAAGTGCGGCAACAACTCGTCGAACAGGTTCTTCACGAGCTGATGCGATCGTTCGTCCGTCGGATCAAGCGTTGTAGCAGGCAAGGTAAACCCTATCGGTGTCGGTATTCCTCCCGGATGCTCAGCCAGCTCACTAAACTCTGGTTTAGCCAGCCAATGAGCCATATGTCCAAGGCAATTCTGATTAGGCACCAGATCTATATACTTGCTTCGAGCATAGGCGACTAGCTCACGGAATTCTGCAGCGCTCATCGGTGTTTCGTCCGTAAATGAGGCTCGATATTGCTCATAATCAAAACAAAACCCTTCCATATAGAGCTGCAAATGATTGATCTTGAGCTCGGACAGCCGGTCGATCAACGGAAACAATGTCTCCATACGCGGAATTTTGTTCCGACCGATATCAAGCATCACCCCGCGAACAGGAAAATCCGGCTCATCCTCGATACGAAAATGCGCCCATTCCAAACCGTTCCGCTTTAGCATTTGCTCCAATGTAACTAATGCATAATGCAAGCCTGCTTCTGTGCTGAACGATAGCAGCAGACCCTCGCTATCCCACTGCAATACATAGCCTTGCGCGTGCAAGCCAGCGTCATAGTCTACCCGAATATTCGTAGTTGATGAAGAAGGAGCACTTGCTCGGCTATTGGCGATCGCTGCTGCGCAGCGTTGTTCAACCTGCATTGTAACAACCAACGATTCTGCCTCTGCCCCATTAGGATGGACTAGCAATCGGGAAGACCATAGAGAAGCTCCATCCAACCATTGCAAGCTCCTCGGATAAGGATAGATTATAAGTTCTTTTGTCATCTATAACACCTGCCTTTATGAAACATTTTTCATAACAACACATGGTTATTGAACTGAATTCTAGTACCTATGGAAAAAGGACAGCATGGCATTGTTGCTCTTTATACTTTCCGGCCATTCCGGATTGGAAATATGGAACACATGTCCTAGATTCATTCCTTGTTCCTTCGTCCAAATCTTCTTTTCAAAACGAAGTTCGCGTTCCTTCAGAAATCTCTCCAGTACAGCTGTATGGCACTCATGCAGCGGATCGATCTCACTGCTAATCAGCATAACAGGCGGCAAATCGAGTCCTTCGGCCGTTTCTGTGAAGCTTGCTTTTCCATACCACGCAGCTTGCTCCGGTTCTTCGCCAAAGAACATCTCGTACATCTCTTTATACAGTTTATCCCCTGCGCCCAAAGCATGGCTCACCCTTACAAAATCACTCAATTCGCACATGCCGTGGTTAATGCCGATCGCCTTGATTTCAAGCTCGGCAGGCTGCACACCGTAGATCTCCTGCAATTCTGAGCTTAGCTGCACACAAGTCGCTAAGCCTGTCAAATGTCCGCCGGCTGAATCACCGCATAGGTAGAGACGGCTAACATCACAATGATGCTGAGCGCCGTTCTGCTCTACCCAATGCAGGGCAGCGAAGATATCCTGCACCTGTCCGCGCAAATCAGTGCCCGGCAGCAGCCGGTAGCTGATATTAACTACGGCGAAGCCTTGGGAGGCTAAGTAAAGACAATAGTTTTTATTCAAATCTTTATCGCCATATACCCAGCCCCCTCCGTGAATATCAACGATGGTAGGCAATAAGCCGACGGTTCCTTCTGGATAATAAACATCAAGGAGATGCATCTGATCACCATCGTCGACGTACGCTAAATTTACATCCTGCGCAACACCCGGAGCAGGAACCTGCCTGGCAATGCGCTCCTCATCCTTCTTTCGATTGTCATCCCAGCTTTTTTGGATCATTTGTCTGACAGCCAAATCCATAGAAACGTCCCCCTCTCCTTGCAAACATCTGCACAGCTAGCTGTTTAATTGATCCAATATATCGGACAAATGCTGCTCGGTAATTTTCCCTCCGCTGAATGACAGCAGTCCGCGCAGCGGCATAAACTCCATGAAAGCTCTTAGCATTTCAGCATGCTCTTCTGGAATGGCATTGCCAAATGGAAGCTTCGAACGCAGCAGTTGAACGAAGGCAGCTCCCTTCTCCGTCTTCATCAAATCTGAAATGGTCGAGTTGCGGTGGTACACCATTCGCTTCACACTCGTAGAATTCACCTTCACCAGCGCCGACAACTCAAGCTCTTGAGAAGACCTGCCGACTGCGATTTCAAAGTCGCCTGTCTCTACGATCCAATCCTTCGCGTCAATATCGTAATAGGCAAAGCTCCGCTTATCGAGCTCGAAAGCGACCGTTTTCTGCTCGCCCGGCAAGAGCGATACCTTTTCAAAGCCCTTCAGCTCTTTAAGCGGCCGAATAACAGTGCTCACTACATCTCGAACATATAATTGTACAATTTCTTTGCCCGCACGGTCACCTGTGTTTGTTATCGTAACGGTTACTCTAAGTGTTTCAGTATCATTAAGCTCGTGTCTATCTACAGTCAGATTAGAATAGTCGAAGGTCGTATAGCTAAGCCCGTAACCGAATGGGAACAGCGGACGCAGCTCTTTCTTGTCATAATAGCGATAACCTACGAATAGTCCTTCCTTGTATTCCACTCGGTCACCTTCACCAGGGAAGGATAGGTAGGATGGATTATCACTAAGCTTCTCAGGAAACGTCTCCGCAAGCTTGCCGGAAGGGTTCGCATCGCCAAACAGCAGATCAGCGACCGCGCCGCCCATCGCTTGTCCGCCCAGATAAGCTTCCAGCACACCTTTTGCTTTAGAAAGCCAAGGCATCTCGATTGGAGCCCCGTTGCAAAGGACGACAACCAGATTCGACTGCACTTCGGCAATAGCCTCAATCATTGCAACCTGGTTGGCTGGCATGCGCAAATGCTTGCGATCAAATCCTTCCGATTCGTACCGCGGCGGCAGGCCTGCGAATATAACAGCAACATCCGCATCACGAGCCGCTTGTATAGCTTCTTCTGTCAATTCAGCATTCACTGAATCGGCAGCAAGCTCATAGCCCTGCGTATAAATAAGCTGTGCTTGCTCACCGGCGGACGACGTAAGCTGCTCCAGCACATCATCCATCTTAGTAGGGTTGATTTGCGAGCTGCCGCTTCCTTGGTAACGTGGTTTTTTAGCCAATTCTCCGACTACAGCAATTTTCACATTGCGGGCCAGAGGTAAGACTTGATCTTCATTTTTCAATAAAACCATGCTCTCGCGAGCTATTTCGCGGGCTAACTGATGGTGTGCATCTTGCTCGTACGAAGCATCCGGTTTACGAAGGTCTACAGCCTTAAAGATTACGTTAAGCAAACGTTCAACAGCTTCATCCAGTTTTTCCTCTGCAAGCAAGCCGCTGCGTACAGCCTCTATAATTCGCTGATCGCCTTCACCATGGCTGCTCGGCATTTCCAATTCCAATCCTGCCTCAATGCTCAGCACCCGATCATTCACTGCACCCCAGTCCGAAACAACAAAGCCCTCATGTCCCCATTCTTCCTTCAGCACGTCGGTAAGCAGCCATTCATTCTCTCCAGCATACTGCCCATTCACCTTGTTGTAGGAGCTCATGATCGTCCAAGGCTGCGCTTGTTTCACCGCGCCTTCGAAGCTGGCTAAGTAAATTTCGCGAAGCGTCCGTTCGTCTACGATGGAATCGGAGGTCATCCGGCGATGCTCCTGGTTGTTGGCAGCGAAGTGCTTGAGCGATGTGCCGACACCCTCGTTTTGCACGCCTTTAATATGGTTTGCTGCCATTTCTGAAGAAAGATAAGGATCCTCAGAGAAATATTCAAAATTCCGGCCGCATAGTGGTGAGCGCTTAATATTGGCTCCAGGCCCCAGCAGAATGGATACATTTTCCGCTTGGCATTCTCTGCCTAAAGCTTGACCCATGCGGCCGATTAGATCGCGGTCCCATGAGCTGGCTACCCCAGCTGCAGCCGGAAAGCAAGTAGAAGGCACGCTGTCAAACAGTCCAAGATGATCCGCATTGGCCTGCTGCTTGCGCAGGCCATGCGGTCCGTCCGTCATCATAATGGAGGGAACGCCTAGACGATCAATTCCTTTTGTATGCCATGTATCCTTGCCTGAACAAAGACTGGCCTTTTCTTCCAGCGTCATTTGCGCAATGAGCTCCTTGATGTTGCGTTGTGCACTCATTTCATTCACTCCTCGCTTATAGTGTGTTCACCAATTCAAATGCGGCTGACCGCACTTCCCGGCTGCTTCCGCCTACATATACGTTAAATGCTCCCGGTTCCGCCGTGTAGCCGGCGCTCGGTGTCCAGTACATCAAATCTTCCGTCGTTATAATAAACTCAACCCGTTGGCTTTCGCCTTTGGCAAGAGCGATTTTGCGGAAGCCCTTCAATTCCTTCACCGGACGTACAATGCTGCCGAAGCAATCCTGAATGTAGAGCTGTACAATTTCTTCTCCATCTCTTGAGCCTGTGTTGCTTACCGTAAAGGACACATGCAGCTCCTCGGCCGCAGAGATGGCTTCCCGATTAAGCGACAGCTCGGAATATTCGAAGCTGGTGTAGCTAAGCCCGTAACCAAAAGGATAGAGCGGCTCATTTGGGCCATCCAAATATTTTGAAATAAACTTCTGATGCTGCTTATCTTCCGTCAGCGGTCTGCCCGTGCTGAAATGATTATAATAAACCGGAATTTGGCCGCCATGAACAGGGAAGCTCATTGTCAGCTTGCCCGTCGGATTATAATCTCCTGTCAGCACATCCGCCACCGCATGCCCGGCTTGCGAGCCTAGAAACCATGTTTCAACAATGGCGTTGACATTCCGCTCGAACCATTCCAGCACAAGCGGACGGCCGTTAGTCAGCACAAGCACAACGGGCTTGCCAAGCGCAACGACCGCTTCTGCTAAGCGCTTCTGCGCATCAGGCAACTCAATGCTCATTCGTGATGCAGCTTCACCGGACATATCGCTGCTCTCTCCCAGCGCAAGCACGACAACATCAGCCTGCTCGGCTGCCTTGAGCGCTTCTTCGATCCCGCCATCGATCGGGCTGTTCACGCCGCAGCCTTTCGCGTACAATAACGAATCGCTCGAATACCCTTTAGCCTGCAATCCCTCATATACTGTCACAGTCTCATGACCGTATCGGGAAAATTGCCATGGTCCCAGCAGATCCCTGCTATCAGCAAATGGTCCAATAAGGGCAAGCTTGTCATTATGTCCCTTCGTAAGCGGAAGCACTCCATCATTTTTCAACAGCACAATCGACTTGCGGGCAAGGTCCAAGCTCGCTTTCAAGTGATCCTCATGGAAATGATATTCCGCTTCCTTCTCTGGACGAATATAACGGAAAGGGTCGTCCATTAAGCCAAGCCTATATTTAAGCGTTAAGATACGGCGGACGCTGTCATCAATCTGCTCTATTGAAAGCTTTCCTTCTTGAACAAGCTCGTAAAGATGTTCGAAGGAGCGAGTAGCCATTTCGATATCCATTGTGGCATCAACCGCTTTTTTTGCTGCTTCTTTTACATTCTCCGCGTGGCCATGAATGACAATTTCGTCTACCGCGCCATAATCGGATATCAGTATGCCGTCAAACTCCAGCTCATTACGCAGCAGGTCCTTCATTAGCCAAGTACTTGCAGCCGCTGGTACGCCCTGATAAATATTAAAAGCGTTCATGACCGATCCCGCCCCTGCTTGCAGTCCCGTGCGGAATGGAGGCAAGAACACATTGCGCAGCGCAGCTTCTGAAATATCTACACTGTTGTAATCGCGTCCGCCTTCCGCCGCGCCGTAGGCAATAAAATGCTTCAAGCAAGCGACGATTGTCTCCGAGTCAAAGAGCGTTTCTCCTTGAAAGCCTTCAACCTGCGCTTTAGCAATAAGAGCGCCCAGATAAGGGTCTTCTCCCGCACCTTCAGAAACTCGTCCCCAACGGGGATCACGGCTAATATCAATCATCGGGCCGTGGTTGTACACCGTCCCTGATGCGCTTGCTTCCTTAGCTGCAATCACGCATGCCTCCTTGATGGCTTCCATATCCCAGCTGCATGACCAAGCCAGCGGAATCGGAAAGATCGTCTGGGAGCCATGAATGACATCGGCGTTAAACAACAGAGGTATGCCATGAGCCGATTGCTCAACGGCTATCTTCTGCAATTCGAACACTCGGCTAACGTCAAATGCGCCAAGGACGGATCCCGCTCTGCCTTCCGCAATCAGCTTCTCCGGAGGCTCTGTCTCCACCGCGCTTCCGAACGAGAAGTTTGACGCCGGAACCTGGAACATTTGGCCGATCTTCTCTTCCAGCGACAAGCGGCCAAGCCATTCCTCAACTGCCTCCCTTATCTCCTCATCAGTTCTTTCCTTCACATCGAACTTGCGATAAGGGCTAAGCTGCTCGATTAGCGGCTCTGATAGTGCCGGCCCGCGTCCTCTTTCCCCTGCAAGCGGAATATCTCCAAGGCCAGGGAGATGAATCATCCCTTCAAACCGATCTTGCTTAAATTCAAGCTCAACAATAATTTCCTCGCTGGGCCTCCAAAAAGCTTTCGAAACACCGCGTAAGCGTTGGTCCTCCTGTACAACGGATTCTATCTGAATTGGAATCGCCAGCGGCTCTGTGGCAATATCCAAGGTGTAGCCCGCTTTTTTCGCAACTTTAAATTGCATTTTCAACTTCATTAAGGGTGTCATAACTATCGCATGCCATATACCGATCATCGTTATGCCTCCATTCCTAATCTAGTTAGCCTTTCACCGCGCCAATGGTTAGACCTTTAACAAAGTACCTTTGGAAAAACGGATAGGCGATTAAAATTGGTACAATGCCAATCACCGCGATTGCCATGCGGAACGTTTCCTTTGGCAGCTGACTTAGTGCGCTGCTGCCGCCCATACTGCTGTTATTCGAAAGAAACTCGATATTGCTCATAATCCGATTCAGTACGTTTTGCAGGTTCAGAAGATTCGGATCATTGATGAATATAAGCCCGTTATTCCAATCATTCCAAAATGCCAAAGCCTGGAACAATCCGATGGTCGCCAGAATCGGCAATGAAAGCTGCAGCACGATACGGTAATAAATTTTAAATTCGCTTGCTCCATCTATGCTTGCAGATTCGATCACTGCTTTCGGAACCGTATTGATGAAAAAAGCGCGCATCAGAAGCACATTAAATCCGTTCATAAGCAGCCATGGAATGATTTGCGCCCATAGCGTATTTTGGATCGGAAGCATCTGTGTATAAATCATATAGGTAGGAACTAATCCGCCGTTAAACAAGATGGTGAAAAATACGAAAAATGCGATGATTTTCCCGCCGGGCAGATCACTGCGAGACAGCGGATAAGCCAGCAGAGATGTCATTATAAGACTCGCCACGGTTCCAACCACTGTTACAAATATAGTAATTCCATAAGCTCGAAGGACCATGTCCGAATTATCCCAAATATAACTGTAAGCACTAAAGCTGAACGCTTCAGGAAAGAAGCTGTAGCCATGCTTTACAATAGCGCTGTCATCCGTAATCGACGCTATGAACAGCAGCAAGAAAGGAAGGATGCAGGTCAACGAAAACAAGCCAAGTACGATATGGGCTGCCCATTGCCAACCCCGATATTGTTTAGTCATCTGAATCCCTCCATTAGAACAATGCGTTTTCTTTATCGATTTTGCGTACAACATAGTTGGCTGTAATAACTAGAATGAAACCAACAAAAGACTGGTAGAAGCCTGCAGCCGCTGACATCCCAACATCTCCAAGCTGCATAAGTCCCCGGAATACATAGGTGTCGATAACGTTCGTAGTCGAATAGATCGCCCCGGAATTCATAGGCACTTGATAGAACAAGCCAAAGTCTGAATAGAAAATTCGTCCGATCGCAAGCAGCGTCAGCATCGTAATGATCGGTGAAATCATTGGAAGCGTAATTCTGCGAATTTGCTGCCATTTGGAAGCACCGTCAAGCTCAGCTGCCTCGTAATATTCCCGATCGATCCCAATGATTGCCGCGAGAAAAACGATACAAGAGTAGCCCGCTCCCTTCCATATATGGACGATGGTAAGAATATAAGGCCAATATTTCGACTCCAAATACCATGAAATAGGCTCAATACCCAGCGCCGGAAGAATCGCATTGTTTACTAGTCCCGTAGTTGGACTTAGCAAGGCGTATACAAGATAACTGACAATGATGATCGAAATTAAGTGAGGCAAAATAATGACGCTTTGATAGAAGCGCTGCGCCTTTCTCTTTCGAACCTCATTGAGCAATATCGCTATCAATAAAGCAAAGCCAAGGCCAAGAATGATGAATGCCGCATTGTAAAGCAGCGTATTTCTCGTAATGATGAAAGCGTCGCTTGTCTTAAACAAGTACTCGAAATTTTTCAATCCAATCCAGTCGCTGCCCCAAATACCTTTCGCATAGTTAATATCTTTAAAAGCAATGGAGAGGCCGATCATGGGCAAATAGTTGTTGATCACCAGGTAAACAAGACCCGGTAATGTCATGATATATAGAGGCATAAATCTGCGAAGATTGATCCTCCTTCGTCTGGTTGCTGTCTTCTCCATACTCTTCTCCCCTCTCTAGGTGGAATAATAAGCCCGACCAATGTGTCATTGGTCGGGCAACGATTTAGCATGAATGTTACTTAACCGAATTAGCCTTCGCCCATTCATCCAATTGTTTTTGCTTCTCAGCGATAACCTTATCAATGCCCGCTTCCTTCAATTTCTCAATAAATTCAGGAAGATGCTTATCAGGATCGACACTGCCTGTCTCGATAGGAAGCTTATACTGCGTAATAACGTTTTGCACAGCTGCGTATTCTGTCTTTACTGCTGATGAATCGAACACGAAGCCTAACGCTTTAGATGGTGTAGCCGTATTGTTGAACTCCTCAGTTACTTTCCAAATGTCTGGATTATTGCCCTGCATGATATAGGTCAGGAATTGGTTGCCGAACATCCAAGCCAAGCTGTTATAGCCTACAGTCATAGCGTCTTTGCCTTCAGGATACGTAATAATATTGTCTTGACCGTCCACCTTCACATAGTGAGCGCCTTCCACGCCCCAGCTAAACAAGTTTACAATATCTGCATCTTCATGCATGAGGTTCAAAAATTGCATCGCTCTGTCCTGCAGCTTGGAATGTACAGGAATTCCCCAAGTCGCAGCTGTCACGTTGCTTGTTGTAATGTAAGGAGGGAGAAGCTCCACGGTTACCATTTCGGTACCGATTGATTTCGTTTCTTGTTCCGCAAAGCCTGGCTTTTGAATAGCTGTATAGGAGAATGCCTTGCCAGAACCGATAAGATCAAATGTGCTTACTTTATTCGTAGCCGCATCGTTTAGAATATAGCCGTTCTTATACCACTCACGAATTCTGTTGACGAATTCCTTATACTCAGGCATTTCAAATAAATTGACAACTTTCAGATCATTGTCGTAGTTAGGAAGAACCCCCATGTGATCACCTAGCGGATCGAAGAAGATATAACTATCACGGAACGACTGGCCCGCACCTCCAGGCACAAGCGGAACGATACCCGGTTCTTTATCCTTAATTAGCTGTAGAACATTGCCCACATCATCTAAAGTTTTAATGGCGCTAAGGTCAATGCCGTGCTTTTCAACCAAATCTTTGCGCATAGTTAAGCCATAGCTTCCCGCTAAATCGCGAACGGAAGGAACGCTGAAAATTTCACCGTTAATCTTCGTTGCGTTTAAATACTTTTCATCCAAAGATGCTTTAATACCGCTGCCATACTGCTCGATAAGCTGATCAAGCGGGATCAGCATGCCTCTTGCCACCATGTTGCTGTACATACCGCCATTTACGTACGTCAAATCAACCTTCTCTTGTGAGCTGAAAATCAGATTCGTACGTTGCAGCCATTCGCCGGCATTAATCGGCATGAATTTCACTCTTGTTTGAATTTTCTTTTCTGAGATTTCATTAATCGCATCTTCAACAAGCTTGAAGTTCTCTTGGTCAGCGCTGATTACAGGAAATGCAACCGTTATTTCCTCTATTTTCCGGTCGCTTTCGTTAGTAGACTGAGAACTGTTGTTTTCTGTCCCTGTGTTAGTATTACTGTTCTTATTGCTGTTGTTCTTATTGCCTCCGCTGCCGCATGCCGACAATACCAGCATGAAACATATGACCAACAAGAACATTCCGCGAGCCGTTTTCTTCATTGCGAATCCCCCTGCATTTATAATGGTTTACACTACCTATTGTAAAAAATAAGAGCGGATGTCTCCGCTCTATTTCAGACTTTTTCCTGTCACTTATCCGACTTTACTACGTGAGCTTGGCCGATTGGTGCTTGGATCTGTAATCCAAAGGATTTAATCCCATATACTTTTTAAAAATTCGCGAGAAGTGGGAAAAGTTTGCGTAACCTATTTTCCCTGCGATTGAACTGACAGACATATCCGTATTTATTAGAAGAAAAGCGGCCCGGTCCATTCGTTGCTGCATTAAATAATCAGATATTGATAATCCGGTTTCTTTCTTGAAAATACGCGTTAAATAGTCTGGGTTTAAATAGACATGACTAGCCAGATCCTCACGCGATATTTCCTTTTCAATATGCTCACGGATATACATTTTCACTTTGTCTACGACGCTTTGGGATTGCTCGGTCAGAGCGATCAATTCTACAACCTTGTCAATAATATGCCGAATCCAATTTAAAGCGTCTGTTGTTGAACGGGTGGACGCCGCGATTAACTCCATCGAATTTCGGTCACTGAATAATTGATGGGCTTGTATCCCCTTCAGTTTAGAGACATAGTAGACCATCTGCTGAAAATCCTGAATAAACTGATTTAGCGCAGCCGAATCCAATTGATCGGCTGTCGTTTGCAATCTCATATACTGCTCAATAGCCGTCAGTAATTCCGTATTTTTGCCTTCCTGCAATAATATCGACCACATACTCATATCCGGCGGAAGATGTGTCTCCTTGGATAGCTGCGGATTGCCGAGCGATAACACCCCTTCATCATGAGCAACATTATTAGCATCCAGACTGCGCAGCTTGGAGTAATAAGAAGCCATTTGATGGGCTTGCGCAACTTCACCGATATAACAGGCTACCCCTGTGTAGAAATAAGAGCGGCATGCTTCGATGAATTTCTCGCATATCGGTCTGGCATATTCATCTGCTGCGCTATCGTGCTTCGCGCTTATCATGGCCAGCAGATTGCCATCCTCTAGAGTAATAAGAAATCCTTTTTCAAGATTGTTCAGCAGCAGCTCTTCCGCTGATTTGCGAACGGCATACTCCAATATTTTTTTATCACGCAATGAAACTTCTTTATACGATCTTCGAATGGAAATGAGAATGGGCAAAAATGTAATCTCAGCCGAGTACGGTATATTTCGCTCTTCAGCCGCTTTCTTAATCCTTTCTGCATCCCCTGGAATCAATTGATTTAAAATATCAAGCCAGAATCGCTCGACAATAAGAGGCTGATGCTGCACCCAATACCTTCCGTACTGGCTGAATTCATTTAAGTAGCTTTCCCGGTCAAGCTTGCGTATCGCTTTCTTTACCGAATCTTTCAGCTCATTAGGAGGGATCGGCTTCAGCAAATAATCTAGGCTGCCTAACTGTATCGCTTGCTTGGCATATTGAAAATCCGCATGGCAGGTTAAAAATATCGTTTCCGTAACCGGACTGTGCTGCCTTACCCACTGCAGCAATTCCAAGCCCGTACCTTGCGGCATTTCAATATCGCATAACATAATATCGATCTTTTCTTTTTGAAATATCTCTTTCGCCTGATCAGGACTATAGGCTGTGAACAATTCCGCAATGCCCATTCCCTGCCAGTCCACAGCTGATTTTAAGCCTTCCACAGCGAGATACTCATCATCCACGATTAATAGCTGCATGAATCATCCGCTCCTTACTATCCATATTAGATTGCATCGGAATAACGAGCTCAACTACAGCCCCTTCAGGCTCGGCGTTATAGCAATTCATCCAAGCTTTGTCACCAAATTGCAATCGCAGTCTTTCCCTAACGTTCCACATCCCGATATGCGCGCCTTTTTCGTCGATCATTTGCTTATTTTCACGAATGCATTTCAATGCCTTATCGGAGAAGCCTTTGCCTGTATCCCGGATAAGCAGACATACCTTCGGCTCATCCATCCTTGTATCGAGAGTCGCTTCAATGCTTATGGCAGTCAGGCTGTCCATATGGAGAGCATGCTTGATCGTGTTTTCAACAAAGGTTTGCAAGATGAGAGGCGGAATATTAGTTTCCATTAAATACTCGGGAACGATTATTTCGAATTTAAGCCGATCGGGCAGGCGCATCTGCTGGATTCGCAAATAATTTCGAATATGCTGCAGCTCATCTTTCAGAAATACTAAAGGGTGATTGCTTTGCGACATATAGCGAAAATATTGAACTAAACACATCGTCATCTCTTGAATCAAATCATGCTGTTTTACCTGAGCCAGATTGTAAACGATGTTCAAAGCGTTCATGAAAAAATGCGGATTAATCTGCAATTGCAAATGTTTGAGCTCTGCCCGATGCTTGCTTAGCTGTTCCTCATAAACATGAATTTTCAATTCCTCTATTTGAGTAATCATCTGATTAAACGTCCGGTTAACAAGCTGGAATTCATCAGGAACTGGAGACTCCTCAATATGCTGATTAAAGTTCCCTTCCCCAATCAGACGCATAGCTACCATTAGCTTTCTTAGCGGAAGGAGCAGCACTTTGCGCAGAAACCAAACACTAAGCAGCAGCATAGCTCCAGCTAGCAGAACAACGATCATAGCTGCATTATTTAGATAGGGCAGATTTTGCAGGATCTGCTTGTCCGGAATAATGGACACGAGACTAAAACGTCCATTTCGGGAGGTTTCGCCGACGACAAGATAATCTTGTTCAGCTCCAGATAAATAATAATCTTCAAAGTTTTGGGTGAAATCGAGTCCTTTATCCTCTATAGGGCGAGTACTATTTAGAACCTCGCCATTACCGTCAACGAAGAGCATGGCGCCGAATTCGCTCGAATTCACCGCTTGAAATGGCGTAAGCATTGTCTCTAATTTAACCAGGGCTCCAACATAAATGCCGCCGTTGCGAATTAACCGTACGATATGGTGCTTGCCATTGATCTTTTGTACCATCCACTCCCTATTCGCGCGCTCAGACTGCCCGTCCAGCTGTACGAATACATCCTTCATCGATTGCTGAAAGTTTACGAGCTCGTGATAGCCAACACCAGATTTAAAGGAATAAACCATGTCGTCCCTGGGAATCGAATAAACAAAGAAGCCGTCGATATACGGATATATAATCAAATCTGCATCGAGCTTGCGCGAAACTCCGCTTTTGCCCATCACATAGTTATCCTCGGATACATGCTCCCCCATTGCAAACACATTGGAATCGGAAAGAATGAGACCGATCAGATGGCGTTCCACCTCAGCCAGCTGGTCATCGATTTGTTTCATATAAATAGATATCAAATTACGATTCGATGTCGCTACCTGATTATGTATCACATTAATGCTGTAGCTGTTATTGTAAATAAGCAAGGCAATTAACGGGACGACAATCGTCAAAAGGCCAAGCATCAGCTTGACCCGTATAGAGCCCCAAGGGATTGAAGTGATAAGTCTAATCATGCTGTCCCTCCAAATTGGCAATTATAAGATAAGAATTCATGCATAGCTTACCCTCACTGTATGCAGCTATCCACTCATGATACGACCTAATGCTAGCACTTTTACGACTATTTACTGCTTCGCAAGCAATGACTGAAGCTTAAATACTTATAATCTTCATATCTTTCAGCCAATATATGCAATAAATTCTGTTATACTTATTAAATAAAGTTTAACAACGGGGGTTGTTCAACATGACCGAACTTGATGATTATTTGAAGCCCTTATTGTCTCTAGCAGATGCTGTTATTGTGACCGATGACCAGCACCGTATAATAGCTATTAATAAGGCATACGAGAAAATAACAGGGTACTCAGCAAGTGATATTTTAGGCAAAAAAGCAGGACTTCTCAAAAGCTCGCTGACTCCGCTTGACGTTTATCAAGATATGAAGAAGCATATTCATAACGATCTTCCCTGGTCTGGCGTATTTACAAACCGTAAAAAAGATAAAACCTTATGGCATTCCTCTATCACAATTACACCGTATCATGTAAATGAATCAGTTATATTTGTAGGTATTTTCCGGGAGCTAGAGAAGATTTCCAGCGGCGCCTATCTCCCTGAAGAACGAATTCAATATATTCAAGGCTCTATTCTGAAGGTGCTGGCCATCTCTTGTGAAATTCGCGATCCCGGCATTGAGCAGCATCTGTTGAACGTTAAACAATTAACAGAAGAGCTGGTAACCTACCATAATGACAGGCTTCAGCTTGGACTTTCTTCAGAGCTAACGATGCATATCGCTAACGCCAGCATTTTGCATGATGTCGGCAAATCCGGTGTACCAGAGGGCATTCTATATAAGCCTGGCAAGCTGACGGACTACGAGCGAAAAATCGTAGAGCTTCACAGTCATATAGGCGCGGATATCGTTGAGAAAATATACAGCGACTTTAATGACAGCCTCTTTACAGCTGAGCTGCTAATAAGTAAAAACATCGTGCTCTATCATCACGAGAAATGGAATGGCACTGGATATCCAATGGGGCTGGCTGGAAAAGAGATTCCAATAGAAGCCCAGATTGTGAGCATCGTCGATGTATACGACGCCTTAACGAGCGCTCGTCCTTACAAAGAAAAGTGGTCATCTGAACGTGCGTTGCATCATATCCGTAATGAAAAAGGCAAGCATTTCAATCCGGACATTGCCGATTCCTTCTTGGAAATGATGAAGCTCAAATCGGAGTCGTTCATTCATTCTCGTTGAATATTAGCATAAACTTATCACTTACAAAAAAGGGCATTAAGCGCTGCCGGCGACCATCGCATCGGCAGCAGCGCTATGCCCTTTTCTCTTATTGCTGCTCGAGAAGAAGCTCAATCCCCTTCATCCTCTGCGTATCCTCCTTGTCCAGCTTCTCTCTTAGCCGTGACAGCAGCTGATATCCCGTCTTGTCATTAAATTCGCCGTCCGCTTCCAGCCCTTCAGTCTTTTGAAAGGAAGTTAATGCTGCTGCGGTATCGCTATCAAACAGCCCTTCCTGCCCAGTCGGCTTATACCCCAGCACATCAAGGGCCTGCTGCAGCGTCTTCACATCCTCGCCGAAGCTGCCCTCCTTCAGATGCGTGCCAATAGCTAGCGGACGCATTGAAGCGTAATCCGGGAGCTTCACCTCATAATCAGGCGCAACGCCCACCTCATTAATCCATGCTCCGCCCGGAGTCTTCCATTGCGCTTCAGTAAGGCTGAGCACGGAACCGTCCTTATATTGCTTGAAAACTTGTACGACACCTTTGCCGTAAGACGTTTCACCAATGACGACAGCTCCCGCCGATTCCTTAAGCGCCGCCGTGAGCACCTCACTGGCGCTTGCTGACTGCCCGTTAATAAGGACAGCGATCGGTATATTCCATTCTGTTGACTGCTTAGACTCATAGGTATGAACCAGTCGTTCGTTTTTATATACGACATCTAGAATACTCTTGCCTTTCGGGATAAGCTGATTTGCTATTTGCAATGTTGGCTGCAGCAACCCCCCTGGATTCGAACGCATATCAAGCAGCAGTCCCTTGAGACCCTGCGCTTCAAGCTCCTTGATGCCATCACTGAATTCCTGCGCCGTATTTTCCGCAAATCTGCTGATCGTGACATAGCCGATACCGTTGTCCAGCATTTCAGTTGTGACTGTATACAGCGGAATAGCTTCCCGCTTCATTGTAACTTCTATTAGCTCAGCTTCGCTCGGCCGCTTCAGCTGCAGCGACACCGAGGTGCCTTCCTTTCCTCTTACTAGCGACAGAAGCTCCGCAAAGGACTTGCCGGCAACCGCATTGCCGTCTACAGAAACAAGCGTATCGTTAGGAAGAAGACCGCCACGTTCCGCTGGTCCGTCTTTTCGGACGACACTGATTACATATTGGCCGTCCTCAAGTCTGATCTCAACCCCAATGCCATAAATCTCGCCCTCAAAGGATTGCGTGTAAGCATCGCCAGCTTCACCGACCATATAGTTAGAATACGGATCATCCAATGATTCCAGCATCCCCTCAGCCGCTCCGTTTATAAGCTGATCTGGCTGAGCTCCATTTAAATAATCATTTAATATAGTGTTATATGCGTCGTTAAGCTGATGAAAGGTTGGCTCCTTAAGCATCGGATATTGTTTATTAACCCACATAAGTCCTAATGCAAAGCCAACAATTCCGCATAGAATCGCAGCGATAACGCTGATCGTAATAATTTTTTGCTTTTGTGTCGTCGTACTGTTCATACGCATTCTTCATCTCCTCATATCTAGTGCTTGTGCATGCTGATGGTGTGATTAGTGTTGAACGAAGTTAGCATATTCGCTACAATCAATCTAACTGTATATTCAGAATGACCGAGAGGAGTTTACCTGCTACTATGTATAAACTAATCGCTATTGATGTAGATGATACCCTGCTGACGGATGAGCTTATCGTGACTGAAGGAACCAAGCGAGCGCTGGAAGCCGCAATCGCGCAAGGGACTACAATAACGCTGGCCACAGGGCGAATGTTCGCTTCCGCACAGAAGATCGCGAATCAGATCGAACTTAATGTTCCTATTATCACCTATCAAGGTGCGCTCGTCAAAACCCTTCTCGACGGCCAAGTGCTCTACGAGCGTCTGGTACCAGCCGATGCCGTGAAGCTATTATACCAATATTCACAAGCGAACGGCTTGCATTTGCAGTTATATGTCAACGATGAGCTGTACAGCCAAGCCGACAATGAAAAGATCGCTCTTTATTCCAAGCTGACCAATATTCCTTATAAAATTGACCCTGATTATGAAAGCCTATTAGATAAACCGATGAATAAAATGCTCATCATCGATGAGCCTGATCGGCTGGACAAGGTAGCGGAGGAGCTTCGGCCTCTCATTGGAGATCGCGTGCATATTACTAAGTCTAAACCTCACTACCTTGAGTTTATGCACAAGGAAGGGACTAAAGGACATGCTCTTGAGGCGCTTGCTCAGCATATCGGCTGCGACATGGAAGAAACGATTGCTATTGGCGATGCATGGAATGATCGCGAGATGATACAAGCGGCTGGTCTTGGGGTTGCTATGGGCAACGCAATAGACTCCTTGAAGGAGTTGGCCGATTATACGACCTATTCGAATAATGAGGAAGGGGTCCGGCATGTCATCGAGAAATTCGTGCTTGGCCTAAAGGAGTAAGCAAACCAGCCCTATCATGCAAGGCGAAACGACTGTCGCCGTCCTTGGGCGGCGCTGCGCTTTTCGATTTCGAGAAATATAGGATACCGTATAACGAAAAACATATACTTTCCTATATTTCAAATAAGGCTGTCTGACAAGTCGACAGAATACAGCGATTCCTCGCTGCACTTCTTCAGTCTCGACTCATCTGACAGCCTTTTTACGCTGATCCGCTTAACTCAATTTTTTTAAATATTGCTCCTCCAATTGTAGAACGGACAGCGGCTTGCTGAATAGATAGCCTTGAATCTCATGACAGCCCTGTTCTAACAAAATAGAAAGCTGCTCCTTGGTTTCTATACCTTCGGCAATGACATTAATATTCAAGTTTTTTGCCATCGCTACTATTGTAGCGACTATCGCTTTATCATTCATATTGCTTGTAATCTCTCTAATAAAGGAACGATCAATCTTTAGCCGTTGAATCGGGAACAGCTTCAAGTAGCTCAGCGAGCTGTAGCCTGTACCAAAATCGTCCAAGCTGATGCGAATACCGAACTCCGACAGCTTAGTGAGCACTGCGCCGGATAAGGAAGCATCCATCATCGTGCTTTCCGTAATTTCAAGCTCCAAATATTCCGGGTCGACGCCCGCTTCGTGCAAGGTGTCCCTCACAAATTCTGCAAAAGCTGGTTCATGAAATTGCTGTGAAGACAAATTCACAGCGACTGGCACAACAGTCTTGCCCGCATCCTGCCAAGCCTTAATTTGCCGGCAGGCCTCCTTCAATATCCAACTGCCTAGCTCCCGTATTAGACCTGATTCCTCTGCCACAGAAATAAATTCACCCGGTTGCAAGAGCCCTTTCGTAGGATGCTGCCATCGCACAAGTGCTTCTAAACCAATTAGCGCTTGCTTATCAGCTTGAAATTGCGGCTGATAATGCAGAACGAATTCATTTCGTTCCAATCCCCGCAATATTTCACCCTCAAGCTTTAGCTTTTCTCTATAGTTAGCATCCATTTCCTCTGAATACACAGCATAACTGTTTCGGCCTTTATTTTTCACGCTGTACATGGCTGTATCCGCGCTTTTAATAAGCTCAAGCACCGTGCTTCCATGCTTCGGAAAGATCGAGATGCCAATGCTCGCAGAAATATAAATATCGGTATCTTTCAGGCGATAGGGCTGCTGGATCCCCTTCAATATACGATCTGCAAGCTGCCCGCTATGTTCTTTACTCACAAATTGACGCAGCAGTATAGCAAATTCATCGCCGCCAATACGTGCCAGAAGCACGTCTTCTTCCATCAGCAGCATCATAATCCTTCTGCTTATTTCCTTTATAAACAGATCCCCGTATATGTGGCCAAGCGTATCATTTACTAACTTAAAACGATCAACATCCAGCATGAAAACCTCAAATTGGCTTTGCTCATGCTCTCTATCCTTTATCAACGCTTCAATAGATTGATTGAACAATCTTCTATTAGGCAGATCCGTCAACTCATCATGAAACGCCAAATGCTCAATTTTGCGCTGATTTCGCCTTTCTTCCGTTATATCTTTAAAAATAAAGTAGACGCCAACTACTTCACCGTCAATATGAACTGGAATAAGACTAACATTGATATCAATTTGGTGACTATTATGCACCTTTATTTTAGTCAAGACGCTGACAGAGCCGCCCTTATAAGCATCATTAACGATATTCTGCACTAAGATACGGTCCGACTCTATTATCATTTCTTGCAGACTGCCTATCGGCTTATTCCACACATCCTCGCTCGCCAAGCCCGTCATTCGATAGGCCGCTTCGTTAACGCCAATGATATGACGATGGATGTCGAGAGAAATGATACCGTCATCATTGTTATCGTACAAGGAACGATACCATCTCTCATTGAAGGCAATTTCGGAATCCTTGCTCGCTAATCGTTTCGAGAAGAAGCTGCCAAGCATAAATAAAGCTATCGTCAATATAGCCGTTATAATTACAACAACAGCCATCAAATATTGATTTAACATAAATCCAACGGACAATATAGGTTTAACGCTATTGTAAAATGATGCTGCGAGCATGCCAATATAATGCATTCCTGAAATAGCGGCTCCCATAATTAGACCGCTGCCCAGCTTTCTCCAGTTAAAGCCCAGCTGATTTCCTTTTTGAAAGTAAAAAGCAAGCCAAACCGCTGCCAAAGAGGCTATGACAGCGATAATTAGGGACATTATGAATAAGAACGGATCATAGCTGATCTCTACCCGAATCGCAGCCATGCCGACATAATGCATAATAACGACGCCTAAAGCAAGAAGCAGTCCCCCGATAACTAAATTCCTAAAAGACATTTGCCTATAACTTCGCTGCACTACATATAAAGCGACAAAGGAGCCCAAAATAGCAGCAACAGCAGATATAACAACGATCAATAGATCATAAACAATTTCATAAGGCAATGAAAAAGCAAGCATGCCAACAAAGTGCATGGACCAAATGCCAAGCCCCATCGTAAGCGCGCCCAGCGAGAGCCATATCCATTTCATTCGTCCTTTAGACAAGCCAATCTGTATAGCTGCATCAAGCGCTGTATAGGAGGCTGCAGCCGCGATGAGATAGGATATCGCAACCAGTCCCGTATTATATGTACCGTGGATATGTTCCATTGCCAATCCTTCTTTCTCGCTGTGCCTGAAGTTCTAGTCTATTAAATATTTCGTATGTTTTCACAAAAACAAGTCTCCCTTACGCGGTATCGTAAATGAGAAGACTTGTTTGGCAACCGATCCAGTTTCAATCAAAAAAAGAGTAGAGCTGGATGTGATAATTATAATTATTCTATTTCAAAAAGAGCAGGTTTGCAACTGTCGAAAATTATCGAAACAACTCCCTCACAGCGCGTTCGCTTTTCCTCCGTCAATATTTATTGCCGTTCCAGAAATATAGGATGCCGCTTCAGATACAAGAAAGGCAATGACATTCGCGGCTTCCTCCGGCTTGCCGATCCGGCCAAGCGGAATATCATGGCGCGGGTCAGCGGCAAATTGTTCCCACGTCAGCTCCGGTGACGTGCTGCGCCACATCTTCTCTATTTGATCGCTGCGGATAAGGCCGATACATACTGCATTGACACGTATTCCGTCAACAGCTAAATCCTTGCTCATCGCTTTCGTCAGAGCCAGCCCTGCAGCTCGGCTCACGGATGTAGGGAGCGAAGACGCGCCTGGCGTTTTTCCGCCTATTGCTGTTACGTTAACGACCGCAGCTCCGCTTGATTTCTTAAGGTAAGGAAGCAGTTCTCTGGTGAAATGAACAGCGCCGAACAGCTTTAAATCCAAATCAGCTGTCCATGCATCGGCAGATACTTCTGAGAATGGTTTAGCCGCTGCCGTTCCTGCGTTGTTAACTAGAATATCTGCGCCGCCAAGGCGTTCTGCTGCTTCAGCTGCCGCAATGCGAACCTCATCTTCCTTCGATACATCTGCGGCAATGGCGATAACTTCACGGCCGCTAATCTTCTGGATAGCAGCAGCAGCCTCCTCTAATGAAGGCTTATTCCTAGCAATAATGGCTACATCCGCTCCCTCAACCGCCAGCAATGACGCTGTTGCGAAGCCAATTCCTTTGCTGCCGCCTGTTACGACAGCTTTTTTTCCTTTTAACCCGAGCTCCATTTCCTTAGCCTCCTTTCTATTTATGCCAGCATCTTAACAGATCCTCCAGTAGTATACAACCTTCGGCTAGACTTGCTGTTTAACTCAATGCTGCTGTAATTATTTCTAAATATATAGGGGCATCGGGTCGATTTTCAAATTATTTTCCACGATCCAGCTATCCTCTTCATTATACAAGTAGGCGCGATGGAGAAGGACAAGCAGCGGCTCTCCTGGTTTAAGCGCCTCCTTCTCCAATGAACGATAAGTAATAAGTCTGGTACTGCCCGCTTCAACCTCAATCAGCCATTCGCTGCCGCGGAAATGGACTTGCTTTACAACTCCGCTCATCGCTGCGGATTCCAGCGCAATTTCTCCTGGCTTTCCAATCTCAATATATTCAGGACGAATAAGAGCTTTAACAGCAGCATTGCCGCTTACCGCATTTTCAAATCCTTTCAACTGCGCGATATTATCCACAATACTTGATTCTCCGATAAAGCTCGCGACAAACGGCGTTTGCGGACTCTTATAAATATCCCAAGGACTTCCTTTTTGTTCAAGCTTGCCTTTATTAATGATCATAATCTCGTCAGCCACCTCGATCGCTTCGTCTTGATCATGAGTAACGAATATGGAAGTGATGCCGACACGCTCGATCATGTTCTTCAGCCAGGTTCGAAGCTCTGAGCGTATCTTCGCATCGATGGCTGCGAACGGTTCATCAAGCAGCAGCAGCTGAGGCTCTGGCGCAAGCGCTCTAGCAAAGGCAACGCGCTGACGCTGACCACCGGATAATTGATGCGCGTATCGATGCTCAAACCCTTTCAAGCCTGTCAGCTCGACAAGCTCCGTGACGCGTTCTTGCACTTGCTTCTTTGGGAGCTTCATGACTTTAAGTCCGAACGCAATATTTTCAAATACGGTCATATGCTTAAATAAAGCATAGCTTTGAAATACGAAGCCGATGCCGCGCTCCTGAGGCGGCAAATCATTGACTCGCTTGCCATGAAACAAAATATCGCCTGAGGTTGGTGTCTCAAGCCCGGCCAGCATGCGCAGTATGGACGTTTTTCCGCCCCCGCTCGGGCCTAGCAGACCAATTAAATGTCCCTTTTCGATTTCAAAGCTGACATCCTGAACCGCTTGAAACTCCCCAAAGCTTTTATTTAAATTTCGAACCTCAATATGCATCACTTCACACACTCCTTATCGATTTACTATAAAGCTTAATTAATTTATTAAGCATATAATTCCAATAAAATTACTTGGTATTTATACTTTAGCATCGCGGATTTATGGAAGTCAATGGGTGCCCAGCATATTATTTCTCATATGGAGTATGATCCAAGGATCTGCTCGGAAAATGCAGAAAGCCTGCTTGGAAGTGTTGGACCACAGCCAAGCAGGCTTTCTGCATTTTTTATTTGATTTCAACGAAGAAGCTATTCACCTTCAATGTAATAACGCTCTTCACCAACCGTTATAACAGCTTGGCCTTGCGTAAGATCGGTAATCCATGCGATAAAGGCATCAGCCTCTGCTGCAATCGGCAAACATTGTACGACAACCCGATCTGTAAAGTCCGTACCGCCTACACGAGTGCCCCGTCCATGCAGTTCATTTTCAAGCTTGCCGTACCAAGTGTAGTCCACATCAACGATCACCTCGCGATGCAACACATTAGTGATTTCCCCGGCAGCCTCAATTCCCGCAACCGCTCCGTCCGTATACGCCCGGACGAGACCGCCAGCACCCAGCATTATGCCGCCGAAATAGCGCGTCACAACGACAGCGACATTTTTCAATCCCTTATTCTTAATAACCTCGAGAATCGGCTTGCCTGCTGTTCCGCTCGGTTCTCCGTCATCTGAAGCTTTCTGATGCTGATCGCGTTCTCCAACCATATACGCAGAGCAATTATGCGTCGCCGTTCGGTGCAGCCGCTTAATCTCATCGATGAACGCGACAGCCTCTTCCTCCGTCTCAACTGGCTTAGCGTAACCGATAAAGCGCGAGCGTTTTATTACGATTTCAGCCTCTGCTTGTTTCCTTACCGTTGCATAGCGCTCAAGCATGTCCATCTCCTCCTTTTGCCGCTGCGGCTAAAGGAATTACAGTCTAGCCTCAAGCTCCGCTTTTTCCTTCTCAAAGCCCGGCTTGCCAAGCAATGCGAACATGTTTTTCTTATACGCCTCAACTCCTGGCTGATCGAACGGGTTCACGCCAAGCAAATAGCCGCTTACGCCGCAGGCCTTCTCGAAAAAGTACACAAGGTAGCCAAAAGTATAAGGTGTCATGTCTTTAATGTTCACGATTAGATTCGGCACTTGACCGTCAGTGTGCGCAAGCAAAGTGCCTTCGAACGCTTTTTTGTTAACGAAATCCATTGTTTTGCCGCTCAGGAAATTAAGTCCGTCCAGATCGTCTGGATCATTCTCAATTGTAATATGCTCAGCTACCTCTTCTACTTGAATAACCGTTTCGAAGATATTGCGATTTCCCTCTTGAATAAATTGTCCCATAGAGTGAAGATCAGTCGAAAAGTCAACTGCAGCCGGGAAAATCCCCTTAAAATCCTTGCCTTCGCTCTCTCCATAAAGCTGCTTCCACCACTCCGAAACAAAGTGCAGAGCAGGCTCGTAATTCACGAGAATTTCAGTAGCTTTACCTTTACGGTACAGCGCATTCCGAACAGCCGCATACTGATATGCTTCATTCTCAGCAACATTCGGATTGCTGTATTCCTTCGAAGCAGCCGCAGCACCTGACATCATCGCATCAATGTCGATGCCCGCTACTGCAATTGGCAGCAAGCCCACAGCTGTCAGTACAGAATAACGTCCGCCAACATCATCCGGAATAATAAAAGATTCGTAGCCTTCTTCGTTGGAAAGCTTCTTAAGCGCGCCCTTCTCGCGATCCGTCGTCGCATAAATACGTTTACGCGCTTCTTCTTTGCCGTATTTTTTCTCCAGCTCAGCACGGAATACACGGAAAGCAACTGCCGGCTCCGTAGTTGTTCCGGATTTGGATATGATGTTGATGGACCAATCCCGTCCTTCAAGCAGCTGGAGCAAATGCGTCACATATGTAGAGCTGATGTTATTGCCGGCGAATAATACTTGCGGCGTCTTGCGCTGTTCTTTGGATTGAATGTTATAGAAAGAGTTGGACAGCATTTCTATTGCAGCGCGTGCGCCTAAATAGGAACCGCCGATTCCAATCACGATTAGAACTTCGGAGTCCGATTGGATTTTTACTGCCGCTTTCTTAATGCGGTCAAATTCTTCTTGATCATAGTTAGTCGGCAGATCGATCCAGCCCAAATAATCGGAGCCTGCGCCTGTTCCTTTATGCAGCTGCTCATGCGCCAAACGAATCGGCTCCGCCAAATTATCTATCTCGTTCTGGCCGACGAATGGCAATGCTTTGCTGTAATCAAACTTAACTGCTTTACTCATATAAATGAACCTCCCAATATTTAAACTTGCTTCTAAAGATGCTCCCACCCTTATACAGCATGGCAATAATAACTTAGCATCTACATTATCGGATTTAAGTATTAAAAACAAGCTTTCAAAGCATGAAATATTGTTGAACACTATGTATAATCATAGATAGTGATTATTGATTGAAGGGATGATTATTGTGAAAATTGGGTTTATCGGTTTAGGAGTAATGGGTGTAGGCATGGTACAAAACTTGCTGCGCAATGGCTATAAAGTTATCGTATATAATCGTACGCCTGGAAAAGCGGATGCATTGAGTGCTGAAGGAGCCGCAATCGCCGCTTCCCCTCGTGAAGTTGCTAAGGCAGCAGATGTCATTATTACAATGATAAGCAATGACGCAGCCATCCGTGAGGTGTACTTTGGATCTAACGGCGTATTTACAGGCATTTCCGTAGATAAAATACTAATCGACAGCAGCACGATTTCTCCAGCGCTGGCTAAGGAGCTCGCTTCTACTGCTGAAGCTAACGGCGCTGTTTTTCTTGATGCGCCGGTTACCGGCAGCAAGCCCGCAGCCGAGAGCGGACAACTCGTATTCATGGTCGGCGGCGACAAAATCGCCCTGTCAAAGGTGGAGAAGATTTTGCTAGCCATGGGCCGCAAAGTTATATATATGGGCGAGAACGGCAGCGGGGCAACAGCTAAGCTGGCGCATAATACAATTGTCGGCATTAACGCAGTCGCGCTTGCAGAAGGAATGGCTATTGCGGCAAGCGGCGGCATTAACGGCAACTCGTTTCTTGAGCTTGTCCAATCCGGCGGCGCGGCAAGCAGAACTGCCGAACTTAAAGGACCTAAGCTGCTGTCCGGCGATTATGATGTACAATTCTCGCTGGAGCTCATGCTTAAGGATATGAAGCTCGCTTCCGTCCTTTCAGAGGGCCTTAAGGTTCCTACTCCGCTTCTTGAAGCCGCTAAGAGCATGTTCCAAATCGGAGAACGCAAAGGCTATGCCGAACTCGATATGAGCAGCGTCGGCAAAGCCTATGAGGAATGGATCGGACGCAAGCTGAGCGGCGAAATACAGTAAGTACGCTGGCGTTGCAACTGATCTTATACTCCCTGCCTCAAGCCCAAAGGCTGCCTCGAGCTTATGTCTCGGGCAGCCTTTGGGCTTGAGTGCTATGTCTTGTCGAGTGCTATGACTTGTCTAGTGATTTGTCGTACTTTGCCCCTCAACGGTAAAAGCTACCGCTAATTCTGCACATATCCATCATTCGACTAATCCAACGGTAAAAACTACCTTTAATTTACCACCGCTGCCTAGCTTCTAACATATAGATTCATTTTAGTGGTAGACTTTTCCCTTAGCGCACAAGCAACAGCATTTGTTACGGATTTAAAGGTAGAAAAATCCGCTAGCGATACAATAGCCCCATTCCGACCGCCACTGCCAAAAGATACTCAAAAAATGGGTACCGAAGGACGAATAGCGACATCTTTTACATGTCAACGCGTTCAATAATACGGGCTGATCATCAGGTAGACAATAACGCCAGTAAGGCTGACATACAGCCAAATGGGCATCGTCCAACGAGCGATTTTGCGATGGCGCTCCACCTGCATGGACAAGCCTCTCGCAAGTGAAATAAGCGCGAGCGGCACAATAGCGATCGCTAGCAATATATGTGTCAGCAAAATAAATAAGTAAATCGTCTTTATTATGCCCTCTCCGCCGAAAGAGGTCGATTCGGTCAAGTAATGGTACGTCACATACGACAAAAGAAACAGCGTCGTCGAGCCAAATGCGCACCATATAAAGCTGCGGTGCATTTTAATATTTTTTCTCTTAATCGCAACTAAAGCGACGATAAGAAAAATAAAAGTAAAGCTGTTGAAAATCGCATTCAGCAGCGGTAGAATCGTTACCTCAAATCCAATTTCGCCATCATAGGCAGGCAAAAAAAACAGAATTGCCACAAGCGCCACAATTACGACAGACAATACGATGATAAAGGGCGTATAGTTTTTTTGCTTCATATCCGCGTTATTCCTCCTTGGTTTCACAAAACTGCGCTCTCTATATCCTACCGTACCTGCCGAATCGAAACAATTGCAATCCCGTTAACATTGTAACGAAAAATCGAATTTTCAGCTTTGTAGCCTAAAAATCCGTATAACTGCGGTGCTTATTCGTAAATATAAGAGCAAATATAATCAGTAACCTCGGCAACTTGCAGCTTGAACTTCTCATTAGCGGGTACAGTAAACTCGCCTTCGCCATGAATATGAATCCATTCGGCTTCGCCAGGCAGCAGCACCTTCAAATCACCGGCGACAATTTCCATAATTTCAATAGAATCGGTTCCGAATTCATATTCACCAGGCATCATAATGCCGAGTGTTTTTTTGGTGCCATCGGCAAAAACAACAGCGCGGCTCGTCACTTTTCCTTCAAAATAAATATTAGCTTTTTTAACGACGGATACGTTTTCAAATGTGGACATAGTAATGTCTCCTTCCATAGTGTACAACATTTGTATACAACATAAGGCTTGGAGCATCATGCGCTCCAAGCCTTAACTGTTTATTATTTGAGCAGAGCCTTAACCTTGCTTACTACATTTTCAACCGTAAAGCCATATTCTTTGATGACACGGTCGCCAGGCGCAGAAGCTCCGTAGCGGTCGATACCAAGAATATCACCCTGGTCTCCAGTGTAACGCTCCCAGCCGAATGGATGAGCCATCTCAATAGCCAGACGCGCTTTAACATCAGGAAGCACTACGGAATCCTTGTACTCCTTCGTTTGCTTCTCGAACAGATCCCAGCTTGGCATGCTGATAACACGAACCTGGATGCCTTCTTCAGCTAACGCTTTTTGAGCGGCAACAGCCAGTTGAACCTCAGAGCCAGTCGCAAGCAATTGAGCTTGCGGTTTGCCGCCTTCAGCGTCGGATACGACATACGCGCCGCGAGCCACATTTTCTCTCGCACCGTTTACTGTGCCTTCAAGGATCGGCAGATTTTGACGCGTAAGAACTAACGCAACTGGATTTGCAGTGTTCTTAATCGCATACGCCCATGCCGCAGACGTTTCATTGCCATCTGCCGGACGTATTACGGTCAGATTAGGGATAATGCGAATCGAGGCCAGCTGCTCGATTGGTTCATGCGTCGGACCGTCTTCGCCAACAGCGATACTGTCATGCGTCAGAACATAGACGACTGGCAGCTTTTGCAATGCTGCAAGACGAACCGCTGGACGCAAATAGTCTGTAAATACGAAGAATGTACCGCCAAATACCTTCAAGCCGCTATGCAAAGCAATCCCGTTCATTGCGGCTGCCATGCCGAATTCACGTACTCCAAAGTAAATATTGCGTCCGTCATAGCTGCCTGGCTTAAATTGCGTCAAGCCCTTCAGATTCGTCATCGTAGAGCTTTCAAGGTCTGCCGATCCGCCCACAAGATTAGGAACGTTTTTCGCTAGGCCATTAAGCGCATTACCGGAAGCAACACGAGTAGACAATGGCTTGTCTTCGGTTGTATACGCAGGCAGGTCTGTATCCCAGCCCTCAGGCAATTCGCCAGAAATAGCACGCTCGAACTGCGCAGCAAGCTCAGGATAAGCTTGTTTATAAGCAGCAAAGGATAAGCTCCAAGCTTCATTCGCATTCTCGCCATTCTTCTTCACTTCTGCAAAATGCGCGCGAACCTCGTCAGGTACGTGGAATTGATGCTCCTCTGACCAACCGTAGAATTGCTTAGTCAGCTTCGTTTCGTCAACACCAAGCGGAGAACCATGCGGTCCTGCATGTCCGCCTTTGCCGCCTTTGTTAGGACTTCCGTAGCCGATCACGGTTTTCACTTCAATCAAAGTAGGCTTGCCGCTCTCTGCTTGAGCTTCGGCAACCGCTTTGCTCAGCGCCGCTAGATCATTGCCGTCCTCTACGCGAAGCACCTGCCAGCCATAGCCTTCGAAGCGTCTTTGCACGGTTTCGGAGTATGAAAGATTTAGCTCGCCATCAAGCGAGATATCATTGGAATCGTAAAGTACAACCAATTTGCCAAGCTTCAAGTGTCCAGCTAATGATGCCGCTTCATGAGAGATGCCTTCCATCAGGTCTCCATCGCCGCAAATGGAATAAGTAAAGTGATTAATGACTTCAAAACTGTCTTTATTGTAAACGGCGCTCAATTGCGCTTCTGCCATCGCCATGCCAACTGCCATTGCAATTCCTTGTCCCAAAGGACCTGTAGTTGCGTCAACGCCTGCAGTGTGGCCGAATTCAGGATGGCCAGGTGTCAAGGAGCCCCATTGACGGAAATTTTGCAGCTCTTCTATTGGAAGGTCATAACCGGAAAGATGCAGCAAACTATAAAGAAGCATCGAGCCGTGGCCAGCGGACAATACAAAGCGGTCGCGATTAATCCATGTTGGATTGGATGGATTATGCTTCATTGTTTTAGCGAAAAGCTGATACCCCATTGGAGCGGCACCCATCGGCATGCCTGGGTGTCCTGATTTTGCTTTCTCGATAGCGTCGATCGCAAGCGTGCGAATCGTATCGATAGAGAGCTGATCAATTGTTTTTTCTGTGACAGTCATTCCAATTTCCCCCTAGTTTATCCATTCATATTGTACTGTGCCGATGTCGATATGCATTAGCCGCTAACTGCTCTAAGCACATTATTGCTTTGAATATTGTAACATTCCAATTACTTGAATTCCATCATAAATCGCTTTTCATGTCGCAAAATTGTCTTTAATTGAAAACGACTGTTTTATTTTGATGAACGATAATACGATCCTCAATATGCCATTTCACTGCGCGAGCTAGAACAACACGCTCGATGGTGCGCCCAATCCGCTTAAGCTCATCCGTATCATCCCGATGGGTGACGCGCTGAACGTCCTGTTCAATAATCGGACCGCCGTCCAGCTCCTCCGTCACATAGTGCGCGGTAGCGCCAATAATTTTCACGCCGCGAGTGTAGGCCTGAGCATACGGCTTGCCGCCGACAAATGCCGGAAGAAAGGAGTGATGAATATTAATAATCCGATTCGGATATTGCTCAATAAATTTAGGCGACACGATCTGCATATAACGTGCAAGCACAATCAAGTCCGCATTCCCTTCGATAAGCTCCATCTGCTTGCGCTCGGCCTCCGCTTTCGTATCAGCGGTTACTGGTACGTGATGATACGGAATACCGAAAGACTCAACAGTTTCACGCATGTCAGGATGATTGCTAATGACCATCGCAATATCTGCATCAAGATCGCCCGACTTCCAATGCCATAGCAGCTCGAGCAAGCAATGATCTTCTTTGGACACAAAAATTGCAATTCTTTTTTTGCGGCTGGCGCGGAAAATATTCCATTTCATTTCGAATCGGTCAGCTACTCTTGAAAAATCCTCGACTAATATCGGCAGCTCTCTATCCATATCTGTCAAATCGAATTCAAAACGAATAAAGAACATGCCGCCTTCCGGATTCATCGTGTACTGGTCGGATTGAACGATATTAGCGCCATGCTCATGCAAGAAATGGGATACAGCAGCGACAATTCCCGATCTGTCCGGACAGGAGATGAGCATTCTTGCCCGTCCTTCCTTGCTGCTTTTCCTATTATAATTAGTTATTGTTGATTGAGATGACATGAACTATACTTCCTTCCCCATATATGCTTCATAAGTCTATTCAGCAAGAGCAGCAATTGCCCCTTAACAACCGTTAGACACGAGCGAGCAGTTCCTTGCCTGCAAGCCATGCAGTGAGTCTGTGATTAACTTGCTCCTCTGTCAAGTCTGAAGACAATGGTCCGCCTTCAGCTATTAAATCATATAAGCGCTCCATCGGCTCGCGAGGATCCGCTTTTTTGGCCTTCGCGTCATTTTTGAGAAGCTCCCAGGTGCTGAGCACGAATAGCCTGGAGTTAATGTCTTGCTTGCCGAAGAAATGATGCAGCTTCTCTACATCCTCGAAGAAGCTCTCCCCTAGTCTAGTCCGAGCATCACCGCGCAGAAGGGCAATTTCCGCCTCATACATTGGGCGCTGCTTCTTAGCGTCCTTACCAATCCAAGGTGTTTCCAAAATAAACGGACGTCCTTGCAGCGATGGATGATGAACGACAGCGTTAATCGTGTCGAAGCCAAGCCAGCCGCCGCCGATCGGCGAGTGCCTGTCCTTGCCTGCGCCTTGCGGATTTTTGCTGTCATTAATATGTACGACTGCAACGCGATCCAGACCGACAATTCGGTCGAACTGCTCCAATACGCCGTCCAGATCCTCGTTCAGATTGTAGCCGGCATCATGCATATGACAAGTGTCCATACATACGGTTAGACGCTCATTATATTCGACCTTATCCATAATAGAAGCTATCTCCTCGAAGCTTCGGCCGATCTCCGTTCCTTTGCCAGCCATCGTTTCTAAAGCTATGTTGACATTCGTCTCCTTCGTTCCAGCGAGCACCTCATTTAAGCCTTCAGCTATACGGGCAATGCCATACTCGGCATCCTTATCCGTGTAAGCGCCTGGATGAAGAACAATATTACGAACGCCAATATAATCGGTGCGGCGAATTTCCTCTTGCAGAAAATTTACAGCGAGCTCAAATGTATCCGGCTTATACGAGCCTAAATTTACAATATAAGGAGCATGTACGACAATCTCTTGTACCGCATTTTGCTCCATCAGCCTTTTGCCTTCCTCGATATATAAAGTTTCTATCGGTTTACGTCTTGTATTTTGCGGGGCGCCTGTATAGATCATAAAGGTGCTGGAGCCGTATTCAGCAGCCTCCCCGGCTGCAGTTAACAATCCTTTGTCTGAGAATGAGACATGGGAACCTATTTTTAACATGGTATAAACGCTCCTTTTCAGTTGATCAAACCTTATTTTACAAGGAATGTCGAAATAAATCTAGGAATAGGCTATAATTCGTAACAGAGGTGATCGTTTGCAATGAAAGCTGCGCCGGATTGGGTCGTATATTTCATGATTTTTTGGGCTGTTGTCATGGTTGTTGCTATGGCTATAGGCGGCTTCTTTATGTTCCGGAAATTTCTTAAGGTGCTCCCGCAGCGTGACGGCAAATCTAAGCTAGATTGGCAAAATTATTGGGTGGAACGCAGCCGCAGCATGTGGACTGATGATTCAAAGAAGCTTCTGGATGAGCTTGTCTCTCCAGTACCCACAGCATTTCGCGATATTGCCAAGCATTCCATTGCAGCTAAGATTGGCCAGCTTGCTGTTGAATCCGGTGCTGACACCGTGACAAGAGAGCACTGTATTGAAGGGTACATAAGAGCGACGCCGAAGCGGGATTATCGAAGCCTTGTCACCTTTTTGGACCGTAAAGGCATCGATTATACATCCTACAAGCATTTATTGAACAAATAAAGCCGGAAAGCTGCCTTCTACGGGCGGCTTTCTGCCGTTTTTCACAGCTTCAAACGGATACCTCCTATTATTTCTGTAACTTTATTGAGCTGTGTTTCGTTTAATATAGCGGAGGTGCATACATGATTACTACAACATTTAAGAAAAGAAAGAAGCTGGCCACTGCCAGCGCGCTGCTCCTAGCGGTCATGCTTACAGCCGCTGCATGCAGTGATAATAAACCGGTAACTGTTGAGCAACAAGAGAACGTACCGTCACAGGTAGACAAGCTGCCTGATTCAAGCGGATTGGTTGAGACTGGCGTTGCCGATTCCAGTGATAAGGCTGACAATGGACAAGCGGAGAGCTCAGATGCTCCTGACAATACGAGTAAGCAGGACAATAGTGAAGCAGATCAATCGATTCAAAAAGGCGAGGGTATATTCGCGGGCATTATAGACTCTCACTCCGTTGAGATCGAGACTAAAGAGGGTTATATGGCATTTCAATACGCTTCCGAGCTGACTGAAGATATTAACAAGCTTAACGCCGACGCAACCGTCAAGTTCAGCTACACCATTGATACCCCCGACGAAAGCAGTGATTTAAAGCAGTACAATCTAGTCTCTATTGAGGCCAAGTAAACCCAAAAACCACATCAGATAGGGAACGTTCGTTAAACGTTCCTTAAAACTGTCCCCGTTTGTTAATTATCTAACAGGCGGGGGCAATTTATTTCTGGCTGTGGTTTTTTCTTTCTTTCATACATTTCTCATTCATTCAACTCGCTGGTCTGCTGGTCGATATAGTATAGGATGAACCCTCCATGCTAGCTAAGTGTATCGTATCATTATGAGTAAGCTTGTAAGATTTGTACGGAATCATTGGCTGACCGTTTAAATAACTGCCATTGCGTGACCCCAGATCCTTGGCTACGTAACTAAGTTCATCCTCCTTCTCTACGTTACATCTCTCAAAGGACAGATGAAGACGGGAAACTCCGCTAGCTAGATCAATATATCCTCCCTTTTCTTCTGCTCTGCCAATTTGCAAACCTTCCCCCTCCAGTCGGATCTTTTCCTCCCTTCCCTGCCAGCTTCGCGTCAGCCATACTTCCGCTTGCTTTCCTTTGGTCAATTGTTCCTTGCCAAGCATGACGGTCGGCTCTGACGGCATTATTCTAGCCGGCGCCTCTTCAGCCGCAGACTGCCGCGGCCCAGCAGTCAGTGCTTCATTTGCTGCTGATGCAGCTCGCACAGAATTATGAGGAGACTTCAACGGGGCTGCTTTTGAACCTCCTGTATCGAATATCGCATTTAACAACTCAGCTTCATTCATTGCTAACATGCTCTGCAACCCCTTGTCATTCTGCTTCTGAATTTGTCGCGGAGAAGCCTCAGATTGGCTGCTCGCGCTGAAGGAGCCCGAATCTGGAACGAACTCTGCATTTGCAAAACGCGCCTCAACACTTTCCGCCAAGCCTTCGGCCCATTTTTTCCATAGCAGGAGCATACCGGCTATAATTAATAAAGAAAGCGCTGCACTAATAAGAAGATTCGTGTTGGTGGGAGACTCATAGTATATAAATCGCCAAATGCAAGCCATAAGAAGCACACTTAGCGTCGCTGTCAGCCATCTTCGTTTGCCATCATCAGCTTCTGACCAAGCCTCTTCAGGCAAAGACGTTACATTCGAGGCTTCCAATCTGTCTTCGGTTGAGCGAGTTGCGTTATTATGCCATTCCAAATGCGAGGATGCTTCACTATTATCTATTCGCCTCCATTCTTCCCTTTGCGAAGCAGTATTCAGCTGACCTTCCGCAACTGAATATGAGCTGATTGCATTTGGGCTGATTAATTTCATCAATACCTCACGCAAATCAGCCAGCGGCCAGCTCTTCCCATTCATCACCGCTAAAATCTGCTTCAGCCCCTCTCCCTCCAGCTGCTCCACATAGGCTGTCCACCGGACTATGAGCGCCAATAGCTCATTAGTCCCTTTATCTGAACTCCCTTCCTTCATCGGCATGTAAGTTAAACGAATGGCTCGCAGCTCCGAATCGGTCGTGAACAGAAATTCATCATTCAACAAGCAGCCTCCCGGCCGAAGCATATGATGCCGACAATCCTCCAGCGCGTCTGTTAAATTGAGCAGCAGTCCGTAGTACTGGTCCATTGTTAAACGCTGCTGCTGCAGTTGGTGCAGCAGCATTTTGCATCCATTCAGCTTATAGCTGAATGTCACCGCTCCATTCAACTCTTGCCAATCCATCGGCAATAAGTACGGAGCTTGTACCGAGTGAAGCATGCGAAGCTCCAGTTCATCGAGCTCTTGTCGATAAATTCCATCCACCCGGTCAATAAGCATTTCATGACTGCCATTCATAATAAAATCAACCCGATAGCTAGACAATGCCGTACTCCTCCCTTCACATTCCAAAAAAGGATGTTATCGCAGCAGGCGCCACCGCAAGCATAAATGGAAACCGGGTTCCGCTGCTTATCCAGCTGCGCCAATTCTTTTCTCCATTCTCCGCCGTGCCAGACAGTATGACAGCAGCGGCAATAGCTATTCTTGCTCGGAACGCTCGGCGAACGACAAGCAGACAGACCGCTATCCCTCCCGCATAAAGTATCGAATATAGCAGCAGATGCCATACCGCTTCCATGCCAAGCCATGCTCCAAGCGCTCCGAACAGCTTAACATCACCCGCTCCGATGCCTTTTGCCGCATAAAGCAGCAGCAGCGGAATAAATCCTGCCGCTGTGCCTATTAAGCAGAGCTTAACGCCTGTCAGCCCGCTGACAGCCGTATGATACAACATTGCTCCGACAAAAAAAGCACCAGACCATTTATTCGATATTCGCATCGAACGTACATCGGTTATGAATGCACCTAATATTAAAATTGCTGCTGCCGCAATGGCAGTCGACATCATCCATCGCTCTCCTTCCGAGCCTTCTCAACTGAAAAATGCTTAGAAACCGCATGTTCCGCTTCACCCGCGACTGAAGCGGTAAGAAGCCAAACACCCGGTGTCGTATTGCCCGACACATGCCAAGTCCATACGACTCGGCCTTCCTCGTCAGCTGTTGCTTCTCCTAGATTTTTCGCTTTGCTCGTACCGCTTTTGTACATCACATCAAGTGAAAGTACAGCTCCGGGCGATGTTTGAGCTGTGACTGTCGCTTTACGTCCAGGCCTGACCGGAGTCGGTTCAATTGACAAGATTTGCAGCGGCACTCGCTCTTCTTGCTCTGCCTCAGAGCCATACATAGCCGGAAGAGAGTCACTAATCCATACACGCTCTGTCGCTTGTTCAAGCAACACTAAGGAACGACCAGTAAAGGGCAGCTTCAACGGAAATTCATACTCCGCCGCAATGGTCAAGTAGGGCTCTTCCTTCTTATTAAGATCCGGCAGAATTAACGCATGCAGCCGTATTTTCTCCGAATCAATCGCGTATTCATCGGCCAGCCCGTGCAGCAGCGGTTCAACTACTGCGCGCCCAAGCTCTGTTGCTGCCATATTTTGAAATGGACGCCAATCGCCTTTCAGCGCGGATGATACGAGCAAATCAGCAGGAGCCGGAAGCCATTCGGCAGCTTTCGCTGCTGATTCGCTCCACGGAAGCAGCTTGACTGACCGATTTCCCGATTCGGAGTCCTCCTTCTCATCATCGGCTGAATGCTGCTTAAGCTCCTGCCATGCGAGCTGGGCGGGATATATATGTGCCGCGGCTTGCTTAACCGTTTGAGTTACAGCTCCATGAAGCGCCATTTGCAATGTACAAAGCCGTATTAAAACGATAAATAGGAGAAGCACTATAATGACAATCGGCATTACTAAGGCCGCCTCTATCACTATAGACCCTTGGCTTCTATTCTCGTCTTCATTCATATGACGAGCCCATCGTTTCTGCCATTTCATAGCGTCCTCCGTTAACGCTGCCATTTACCTGTCCCGTTACTCCTAACAGCTTAATTAGCCCTGGAATAAACCACAGCTTTATTGAGGCCCTCGCCTCGCCAACAGCAGCCGCAGGCACCTCCGACAGCTTTATTTTGCGATTATTCTCGATTACGGCAATCATTCTTGACAGCCTTGACTGCTCGTTCCCGCCATGCAGCAGCATGAACAGCCTTATATAATCTTTATAACTGACATCTATTCTCGCGTATTTCGAAAGCGGAGCGGAACCGCTCTTAGTGAACGACAGCATATCCTCCATTGTTTTCTGAAGCCCATAAATAAGTGATGCAGACAGAATAAGAAGCGGATGTCCCAAATGCCTACTTTCAATCAGTCCTTCCATCGTTCGAATTGCTAGACGGACAGCAAACAGTTCGCCATAAGCCGCTGACAAATTTCCGATCGGATGATGCAAGCCATACAGTACATATTCTGCCTCCTGATTGTAAAAGGACAGCGCTTCCGTCAGCTCTGTCATATCCCCTTCTTCCAGAAGGGCTCGAAGCCGATCCGGCGGAAACGATTGAAATCGATTAAGCGCATATTCGCCGTAATAAAAATCATCGCGTTTCTTTTCAAGCATCCCTGCCATTCCTGCAAAAATCCCCTTCATCACCTGACTTGATTCAGCAGCCGATGCGTGAGCCTCCTCCGCGTCCCCATTCAACTGCTCTTGTGCATGCTCCTTCGCTTCAATAAGAGTCTGATTAAAAGCCAAGCTGTTCTTATAGCTTTGCTCCGCGAGCGCAAATTGCTCACGATGCTCCTCCAGCGGTTCCAAGGCAGCTAAGCTTGAAAGCAGTTTTTTCGCTTTCTTCCATTGTGCTTCTGTTTCTTTCTTCTGTTCCTTGAGCTGCCGCTTAACATCACCCTCTTCAAGCTCAGCTTCTCTCGCAGTTAAGATAGCTGCGGGATTCAAATAATTTGAAGCATAGCGCTGTTGCTCCTGTGTCAATTGGACTGCGCTGTCACTTAACAAGCTGCCGCTGTCTAGCGCTACTTGCGAAATTGCAAGCGCGATAGAGCTTTGAAGACGCGATGCGGCTCGCAGAATGCGATCAGCCTTTTGCTCCTGCTGAGCTAACTCCTGCTCATAGGCTTCGAACCACTCCTCAGATCGAATTAACTGCCTAGCAGATGCTTTAATATCATCAATCACGTCAGCATCTCCTGAAGAATAATCATTTGTTATAGCAGCGCTGCCCCCGACAGTGTCGAAACTCTCATTATCCTCACTTTGTTCCGATTCGGCCATTACCGCTCTCATTTGCTCATTAATCGCGATTGCCGTTTCAAGTCTGCTTCTTGCATTTTGAATATAACTGGCATGAGCCGCTTCCAGTTCACTTACGACTGTCTGCAGACGGTGAGTAATGCTCACGCCTTCTCCTTTATACAGCATGATTTCCTTCTCATACTTTGGCTTCACATCCGCCGCTTCATCATGCTGGACCCAAATGCAATACTGCTCATAACGCTGGGAAAAATCCGCGGAAATTTTCAATTCAGAGCTAATATTCGCTTCAGCAGCTGCATAGCGCTGATGCCGCAGCGTCTTCTCAAGCTCTGCTTCACGTTGGTCATAAAGCTTGCGCAGCTGTTCCAGCACATCAATCGTTGAAGACGACGCTTTTAAGGAGTTGGCGAGCGGAGCGAACTTGGCAATAATCTCAAGCGTGAAATCAATAGGCGCTTTATATTTCATATCCTCAAGAATCTGTCGCGCGAACACGCGGTGATCACCCAGCACAGCTGATGTGTGCAGCTCCGTTCCCTCTAGTTGTACGCTCACAACTTTCATCTTTGCTCCAGTTGAATATTGCTCTACGGAAAGGTTCGCTTGCACTGTATCATGGAAGATTGTCTCGCCATCCGTTCCGCCGCGGCCGAATAAACCATATTTCTCATATAATCCCGCATCATAAGCCGACAGAACGGAGCGCACGCCTGCTCTCGCGGCATCCTCCATAAGCTTATGCATAGCTGTAATTCTCGCATAATCAATCAACAGGCCGAAAAATAACAGCAACGAGGACAGGAGCAATACCGAGAAGACGGTTACAGCCCCTGTCTTTGCCCGCAGCAGACGCAGCAGCCGACTTACGCCGGATAGCGCCAGGCAGCATTTATGATCCGACAACATATGAGTGCTCTCCTTTCAGGCTGAGAATAGACGCCAGGCCAGTTTCTTGGCATAGATCACTGAGCATCTTGGTATGAAGCCAGTACTTTCCCTGCTTCAGCTTCTTTTTCTCCTTGAGATCCTGTCAATCGTGCCGCATAATAGCGAATCAGATCCACGCTGCGTATAAATTCCGTCGGCTCTACGATCATTGCCTGCGCCATTGCCGCAGGTATCTGTTCATGCTTCCATGAGATGCTAATGTTAGCAAGGGGCTGTTTCAGCTTCACAACTGCAGCTCGTTGCAAAAGCTCATTATTATAGCTCAATGTACCTTCATAATAAACTGCCCCAGCTTCCAGCCTCCTAGCTGTCGTTGCCAGCTTGCTCTCCACTAATTCCGCTAGTTCCCCGTTATTCTCAGCACGACTATAATCATATGGAAAAGCTATAACAGCTTCGCCTTCGTCGGAATCCATTCGGAATAGGCCGCTTAGCATATGATCCTGGCCTAAACGCCAGTACAAACCATCATACTTCGGTTCTAGCAGCATGCCTGTTGCCAGGTCGCGATGGCTGTTGCCCCAGCTGAATGCGGTACGCTCGGCAGCTGATGCAGCGGAATAATATACGACTGCCTTCTGATACATGTACATACCGAATATAACGAAGCTGATAATCAGAACAGCCAGTGTCGGAAAGACTGCTGAAGCCTCCAGTGTAAAGCTGCCTCGCTCGCTGCTCAGCAGCTTGTTCAATCTCTTTTTGTCCCAGCTCCGAAACAGCCGCTTCACCGTCATGAGAAAATTTGCTCCGCTTGGTCATCGGCTTTGCTCATCAAATTCTCAATCAGTTCAATGATCCAATCCTTAAACAATAACGCAATAATAATTACGACCGCGATTATGAGAATAACCTCAAGAGTGCCTAAACCTTCTTCTGATTTCCAAAAGCCCTTTATTGCTCCAATCCGTTTTTTCATAGCTCATCTTCCTCTCTTATTTATCATTCATCCATGAATCCTTGCCGCTACCCCATCAGCATGACTGCTGGAGCAGCAATTAACAGCATCATAACGAGCAAAATACCGACTAGCGGAAATACGAGCTTGGAGGATGCTTCCTCGCCTCTCGATTTTGCCGCTGCCTTCCGTTTTTCCCATAGCGAATAGGACAATTCCCTGAGCGCCAGCACAAAGTGCTCTCCGCCCTTCCGATAATTGAGCAGCAGCACCGTTGTAAATACAGACGCTTCCTGAACAGCGCAGCGTCTATTAAAACGCTCAAGCGCCGACTGAAAGGAATGACCGTTTCTCATCGCATCAACCGCGCTTCGCCATTCCTTGTACAGCGGATGCTGACTCACCTCCTTTCCATCCAAGCAGCGCATGAGCGAGCCCTGCACCGTCTCCCCTGCTCCGACAAGCAGCATTAGCTCGCTCATCATAAGCGGGAGCTCCGTTACAATTGCTTTCCTGCGCTGCTCTAACTCGCGTGCTGCATTCATAAAAGGACGAAGCACAAGAACGCCTCCGATCACTAGCCCAATTAAGAGCATTAGCGGCTCCGCAGCCAGTGCCCCGATCCATGCAGCTCCACAAGCTGCCGCATATCCGATCCCGCAAGCCTCGGCCACTCTTGTTTTTGTACTGCCTAGCGTCCAGCCGGCGTCCTCCAGCACAAGCAGCTTCATGTGGAAGCTGCTTAACGGCAATTGCAGCCACTCATGAAGACTAAAGCGCTCCACCAATTGCATAAACGGCTGGATAATCGTCAGCTCCTTCAAGCTGAAGTTATTTCGAGAATGTCCGCTCCTTGCTTTCAACAGCTGTTTTCCAATGAACTGAAGCTCGCTTCCTCCTATAAGAAACAGCCATATGCCTGTCAACGCAACAGCAACAGCAAATGCTACTGCAGTCATTTACACCCCCTCCTACAAAGAAATGGTCATAATGCGGTTTATTAACCAAAAGCAGAGCAGAAGCAGGAGAAGCGCGCAGCTTAGCAACACATATCCCCAGCCGCTGTATAGAGGGGTCATATAATCAGGCGCCGCTAAACTAAGAAACGCTAAAAAGAAAAAAGGCACAACCATCATAATTTTTGCTTCAAATTTTTTCTGCGCAATAAGCAACGCGATTTCCTGCTGCACCTCAAGCTTCTCTCCAATTAGCACAGTTGACCTCCTAACGATCTCGATCAGATCGCCTCCTGAACGTTTTCCTATCGAGATAGCTCGCGCGAACTGATCAATTTCATCTACTCCGGCTCTTCTTGCAAAATCAATTAGCGCATATTCGAGCGGCTCGGCATTGGATAATCTGTAGCATATAATTTGAAGCTCGCGCAGCAGATCTGTTCGGGGGTCAGGGTAGAGCAGCTGTAAATCATCCAACGCAGACTGAAAAGCATTTTCGAGTGATCGCCCCGCTGCAAGCGTTGAATTGAGAGAGAATAACGCCTCCTTGAACTGCAGCTTCAATCTTTCCTGACGCTGCAGCTTTAATGACTGCCTTCTAAAACGGGGAGCAAGCAGCCCTGTTATTGCGAACAGAAATGAGATAACGGCCGAATGATAGAAAAGATAAGCTCCCGTGCCAACTAGACCCCCTCCGATAATGGCAGACACTGTGAATTGCTTGGCGCTTAATGAATAGTGCCGGTAATCGATCAGCATCCCATCCTGGCGTTGCAGACCAGTCACTGGTTCCAGCCCTAGCCAAGCTGCGATATTTCTAATGTGATGCTTCATAGATGCGCCTCCCGTCCTCTCGCTTGCCCGCCATTATCAGCTTGTGATCATGTCGCAGCTCATGCTCCGTTCGTCTCAGGCAGCCGAGCACTTTTCCGTTCTGTTCCCCTGTCTCTTGAAAGATGAATAAAGGATGGAGCATGATCTCACCGTTTTCCACACCGAGCACCTCGCTAATCTCTACAACCTTGCGTGAACGATCCCGTATGCGGGAGAGCTGAACCACGATATCAATCGCAGAAGCAATCTGCTGGCGGATCGCCTGCAAAGGCATATCGGCCGCGCTCAGAACCATCGTCTCCAGTCTGGAAATCATATCCTTAGCGCTATTTGAATGCCCAGTAGACATAGATCCGCTATGGCCGGTATTCATCGCCTGGAGCATATCCAGCGCTTCCGCGCCGCGCACTTCGCCAACGATAATTCGATTCGGACGCATTCTAAGCGACGCGCGTATGAGCTCGCGAATCGAGACTTCTCCCTTTCCTTCCGTGTTCGCATTCCGAGTCTCTAACGAAACGAGATTAGGGATGCTTCTAATTTGAAGCTCAGCCGAGTCCTCAATTGTAATAATTCTTTCATCACAAGGAATGCATTGCGAAAGGGCATTCAGAAAAGTTGTCTTCCCCGTCCCCGTTCCGCCGCTAATAAACACATTGTATTGCGCGGCAATCAGCTCCCCAAGAAATTCGCTTGCCTCCTGAGTTAGCGTCCCTATTTCCACTAGCCTCGCGAGCGACAAAGGCTGTTGCGAAAACTTTCGAATCGTCATGCAAGGTCCACGCAATGCGATAGGCGGCAGGACGATGTGGACTCTTGATCCATCCTTAAGCCGCGCGTCAACGATTGGGGACGCTTCATTCACGATTCGATTAACGCCGGCAACAACATGCTGGATGAGATCCTCCAATCGCTCGCGGCTTTCGAAGCTGACAGGCAGAAGAGAAATGCCGCCGTCGCGCTCCACAAATATTTCGCCATGATGATTTATCATAATTTCTGTAACGGAGGGGTCATCCATAAGCGGTTGCAATATATCAAGCCCTCTGAAAGAGTGGAAAAGTCTGCGAACAAGTGCATGCTTCTGCGCTGCCGTCATCGGGTTCTCTACGCAGCGCTTAAGCACGGTAGACTCAACAATTTGAAGCAAGCTTTCGTCAGGCAACGCATAGCTATAGTCGATTTGGCTTCGAATCTCGTTGCGAAGCTCGTACACCCTGTCATCACTTATCACGGTCCTTCCCTCCTAGAGCCCAGCAAACTCTTCAGCAGCCTGTCAACTGCCGCGCGATATGCTGGAGAACTGAGCAGCGGAGCTTGATAAGCTGTCCTCCAAGCTTCAACATTCGGGAGCGATGCCGCAGCTGACGGAATAAAGCTGCGCTGCTCCAGCTCGAACCGATGGCTGGGCTCCCCCTCGTTATGGACAAGCTGGGCTTTACCGCATATTCGCAGAAAGCGTTCTCCCCATTTCTGCTTGCCGTAATGCAGCGCCGCTGCTTGCTTCCGCTGAGCTGAAACGTCCCGGCCGGCAATCCACAGCACGCTGTCAGCCTTCTCCAGCAAAGCAAGCTGAAGCAAGGAAAGCTCATCGTCCATATCGCAAATAATAAGATCATACTGCTGCGAAGCAGTAATAGCTTCTATGACGGATAGCGCATCCTCCGCAGACAGTTGCAGGCGATCCTCTGGATTGCTGCATGGCGCAATATAGCTTGTCTTAAGCCATGAATCATACTTGACGTGACTCACAAGCCACTTAAGCGCTGAGCCTGGCTGAGCTTTCAAGCAATAGAGCAGCTCTGACAAGCCTTCACTTTCCGATTGCTGGGCCCCCCCAGCAGCCTTTTCGTTGTCCCCCATCCAGACAGCTGAGCTGTTCCAACGCTCCATATTGAGGTAGAACACTCTTTTCCCTAAGACTGAAGCAGCGTGCGCCATATGCAGCGACAGCGTTGTCTTGCCGCTCCCTCCGACTGCCGAGAAGACAGCAATAACGGCAATGCCTCTTCCTGGAACTGTCGATAAGGAGAACGGTCCGCTTCTTGCTCCATCCACTCGCATGCGAAGCTCTATAAGAGCTTGGAGCAGCAATGGCAGAGATTGATATTGCAGCAGTTCCACATAACCGCTTCCTTGTCCAAGCGTTTGTACCAATGCAGCAGTTGGAATGCCCCTAATCGAATTAGCGGAATTAGCGGAATTAGCGGCACCTGCGTTACTGACATTACCAGCGATATAAGAAGAAGTTTCTCCTGTCTCAGCAAGTAATTGCCTTAGCTCATCAAGCAAATCGGGCTCTCCCGCAAGCAGTTCAATAGAGCAGCACTCCTTCAAATACTGCGCGCATGCCTCCGCTTTCGTGAAGGCTATAAGCTGAAGCTGTTCACGATACACACTGCTGCGAACATAATCGGCCAGCCGCTTTACATACTCTTGCTCCTTCACTACTATAGCCAGCTGAATTCTCTTCATTACGAAGCCTCCTTCGATATCTTAATTAAGAACACAAATAGGTACGCAAAAAAAAGCACCGTCAAAGGCCGCAGCTTCCTGCGTCCAATTACGGTGCTTCCGTGAATTAATTGGTATATTTGTGTAAAACTTACCACAATAAATGAAGTCTCGTCAACTAGTTTCTAACTAAAAAACAATTTAATTTCACGCTCTGCATTCTCATCCGAATCAGAACCATGAACAATATTGCTAGCTACATCGGTTGCATAGTCGCCGCGTATGGACCCTGGAGCCGCGTCAACCGGGTTAGTCGCGCCTATTAACGATCTTGCGTTTTTGACTGCGTCCTTGCCTTCCCACACCATAGCAAATACAGGACCCGAAATAATATAATCGATAACTTCACCGAAGAAAGGCTTTTCTTTCAAATTCGAATAATGCTGCTCGGCGAGAGCTCTCGGAATTGTCATCAGCTTGGCGTCAACCAAAGTCAACCCCTTATCCTCAAACCGCGTTACAATTCGACCGACAACTCCTTTTGCGACACCATCAGGCTTAACCATTACAAATGTTTTATTCATCAACAATCCCTCCATGTATTCGGTATATCCAATTATTGGTTATACCATTCGATGATGATACCTGCTGTTTCTTCAATAGCTCGGTTTGTTACATCAATTACTGGACAGTTAAGCGATTTCATAATTTGTGAAGCATAAGCCAATTCCTCTTGAATACGCTCAGAAGAAGCATAATGCGCGGACAAAGGGAGTCCAAGCGCCTTCAATCTTTCCGTTCGAATTTCCAGCAGCTGCTCCTGCTGCATCGTAAGGCCGACAATGAGCTTGCCTTGCGCCGGTTTGAGCTCTTCTGGCGGATTAACCTCCGGCATAAGCGGCAGATTAGCCGTTTTTATCCCCTTATGCGATAAAAAAATGCTGAGCGGCGTCTTCGAAGTCCGGGATACGCCAATCAGAACGATCTCTGCTTGTACAATTCCTCTAGCATCCTTGCCGTCATCATATTTAACGGCAAATTCCATCGCCTCGATTCTGCGATGATAAGCGTCATCCATTGAATGAAGCAAGCCAGGCTCCCGCTTCGGAAAGCTGCCAAACGTATCGATGAACGCTTGCATCATTGGACCCATCACATCAACAGCGCGTACATCGAGCCGAAGCGCCTCTTCTCTCATCAGCTCTCGCAGCTCAGGCTGAACTAGCGTATAGCTGATAAAGCCGCCCGTGCGCGCTGCTTCCGTGACGATTCGCATAACTTCATCTTCAGTCTTTATTTGGCCGTATCGATTAATCTTGACTTGTTCTAGTCCGAACTGACGCATAGTCGCCTTAGCTACAGCCTCCGCGGTCTCTCCTACAGCATCGGATACAGCATAAATGACATGTTCCGTCATACCCCTTGCTCCCCCAATTCATTAGCCTCTGCAACGTCTGCGATCAAGCGTACGACGCTGGATTTGGATACCCAGCCGGTAACTTCAGCGCCTCCGTCATCATGCGGCATTATAACGGGCAGACAATCGACCTGATGCAGCGCCATTTTGCGAATGGCATCCATAACAGATTCATCTTGCAAGAGCGTGACGATATTCGGATATCGGGTCATAACCATGCTTACGGGCATTGCAGCGGCGGCAGCATTGCCAAGCGTAATTTTCAGTAAATCCTTCGGCGTTACAATGCCTACAAACTGCTTCTGTTCATTAACTACTAGCAGTGTATCCGCATTTTCAGTGAACAAAGTAATGACAGCCTCATGGACGGAGAGCGATTCCAGTATATTAACCGGTACTCCTTGCACCTCTCGCACCTTCATCGTGCTATAACGCTGCATCGCTTCACTGCTTGGACGATAGGCATTACCGAGAAAATAACCCACTTTAGGCTTCGCGTCCAGCAGTCCCAGCATAACGAGCAGAGATAAATCCGAGCGCAGAGTAGGCCGGCTGACACCCAGATATTCCGCCAATTGCTCGCCTGTCACGGGAGAATGCTTCTTAACAAGCTCAAGAAGCTCTAATTGCCGCGAAGATAGCTGAATATGAATACCTCCTTTACCGAGTGCAGACTCGCTATTACGCTCTTTCATACGTCATAAAAAAGTATAATAGCGTCATATACATCGATATTTCCACTCAATTAGACTAACATATTCCCATATAATGTACAATAAATAAATCTGCTATAGATTTGTCATTTCAATAAACCTGTCGACGTCAACCGAAGTCAGAGCAGCAGCCGCTTCCCAGAATTCATTTTGCTCCAAATTGACGCCTAAATGCTCTTGCGCGAGCTGTTCCACCGTTTTGCGTCCTGTATCGCGCAGCAACGCCACGTACTTATCGGCAAATGCAGGTCCTTCTTGCAGCGCTCTAGCATAAATACCGCTGCTAAATAAATAACCGAACGTATACGGAAAATTATAGAATGGCACATCCGTCAAATAAAAATGCAGCTTTGACGCCCAGAAGTGCGGATGAGCTTCGCCAAGCATATCGCAATACGCTTCCCGCTGCGCTTCTTCCATCAGCCTGCACAGCTCCTCAGCGGTAACCATTCCCTCCCTGCGCCGTTCATAGAATCTGGTTTCAAACAAGAATCGAGCATGTATATTCATAAAGAAAGCAACCGAGCGTTGAATCTTATCCTCGATTAAGCCAAGCTTTTCCTGTGGATCCACCGCCGCCTTAAGCGAGCTGTCCGCAACGATCATTTCTGCGAAGGTAGAAGCAGTCTCCGCAACATTCATCGCATACTCTTGGGCAAGTGCGGGCATATCCTCCATGACATGCTGATGGTAAGCGTGCCCCAGCTCATGAGCCAATGTGGAAAGATTCGAAGCCGTTCCTGAATATGTCATAAAAATACGGGTTTGTCCACTTAGCGGAAACGCCGTGCAAAATCCCCCTGGACGCTTGCCTGGACGATCCTCCGCTTCAACCCAGCCCTCTTTCAAAGCTCGCGCTGCAAAGTCCGCCATGTCTGGACTGAAGCCGCGGAATTGCTTTTCTATGAAGGCGCATGCCTCATCATAGGGTATTGTTTTGACTGCGGAGCCCAGCGGCGCCTCCACATCATGCCAGTCGAGCTTCTCTAGACCGAGCAGCTGCGCTTTCCGTTCAAAGTATCGAGTCAAGCTTTTCTTGCCCTTCCGTACAGCGTTCCACATGGCATCCAATGTCGCTTCGCTCATTCGACTCATCGACAACGGTTCCTGCAGCACGGAACTCCATCCTCTGCGTTCATACAGCTTTAGCCGGAAGCCTGCAATTCGATTAAGCGTCTCAGCGCATAGCTCGGCCTGCTCCCCCCATACGCGCTCCCATTCCTCAAAAGCTGCTTGGCGAACGCTCCGATCACCCGCCGATAAACGATTGTGCATCTGACCTGCAGACAGTAAAGACTCCTTCCCATCCTGGTCCACAGCCGTAAATTTAGTTCGAGAAACGATCAGATTATAGTAATCTCCCCAACCATGGTAGCCGTCTACAGCCAAGTCGCCAGCCAACGCTTCAAGCTCAGGCGCCAGCTTGCGTCTTGCTAGGTCGCGACGTTCCTCCAGGTTAAAGGAAATCTCGCTAAAAGGCTCTGTTTCTATTAACTTACTCCAAGTTTGATCCTCAAAGCTTAGCAGCATATTGTCAAACTGCGTAATAACGCCGTTATATTTAGCCGCTATCGTCTTGACCTGATCATTTAAGCCGCTTGCTGCGGTATCCTTCATATTTTGTGCCAGCAGACATGAGACGAAAGAATCCGATTGGCGCAGCCGAAGCAAAAGCGACTGTACAAGCTCTAACATCTCTACCAAATTAGCTTCGCTTGGAGCAGCGTCAATCTGGCCAAGCATTTCTTCTAAATGTTCGATATCCGCTGACATGCTCAGAAGCTCTTTCTTAAAACTAGGCGATCCGGAGCCGCCTTCATAAATAACATCCAGATTCCAAATTAACGGGTATTCATTAGACATATTGTCCCAACCTTTCCTGAAAAAAATGAGAAAAAACCGGGCGAATGCCCGGATTACTATTTGCGCAAACCTTCTCATCAGTGTATAACTTTATTATATCCGATAGATGGAGGAGATTATTATGTCACAACCGCTGCAAATATCGCCGGAAACCGCGATCAAGCTCGCAGAGCAGTTAAAAGTACCTATTGAGCATCTCATGCACATGCCTCGTCATATCTTGCTTCAGAAGCTCGCTGAATTAGCCGGCAAAGACTCAAAAGCCGCCCCTGAGAATGAAGGGCAAGCATGATACCATTTGAATGTACTTGTCCTTATGAGCTTATTATGAGCGATATCTATGTATCTAGCTGCCCTTTCTGCAGCGCAGAGCAAGTGTTGCTGCCTCTCGCGCCTAAGGACCTGCAAATTATACGAGACGGTAAAAAGCGATTGTTAGTTTTTCCTTGCTGTCATACAAGCATCACCGTTATAGACGCTGATCCGGATTATTTGCTTGCCGATCGCAAAATACGTTAAGTAAAAGTAACCCTGCTGCCTCTGAGGTCATGCTGGCGCTCTGGAGAATGGTTGTCCAGCTTGCCTCTATACGCTTTCTTGCATTTCCTCACGCAGCAGCTGCCATTGTTGACGACTTGCGGCAATCATAGCGGAGTCCATTATGTCCTTATCATTAATGACTCGCGAGAACCATCTGACTGCATCATTATTGTTGCCAATTCTTCGGTTCAGCTCACCAATTAAATACATCAGTCTTGCATTGCTAACATCTGCGCCTTCCAGCTCGAATACTCGAACATAGGAATCCAGCGCAAATCGCAAAAACTTCTGCTCTTCTTCCTGTTTGTCCATGTAACGATATAGCCAAGCAATATGCTGCAGGATGCCTGCCAGTACGAGTTCCTTCTCACCGACAATGCGAGCGCTCAATAGCGCCAGCTTATAGCATGCAAGAGCCTGCTCCAGCGTTCGTTCTGTACCGTAATCTTGCGTCTGCCAGCGAGAGCCGACCTGTTCGAAATATGCTTTTTTTTGAGCTTCAGTCAGCGAGCCTTGTCCATTTTCCGTAGATGCGAAGCCACAAGTTGGACATACGCGAACGACATAGAAATCAGGATTGACTCCTTCTTTGTAATATCCGCAAAAGTCACTGTCGCTTTTTATAGCTCTTTTGAAGCTGGAACGTACACGCGAGGTTGTAAAAGGCGTTTCACAACATACGCAATTCAGCGTAATCTGATAAAGCGGGTCCAATACAATCACTCCTTCACTTAAGATGGCCTATCTTCATGGTGTGTTGACAAAATGATGTGCAGGTCCTGACAGACGTTCAATTACAACCTGTTGCAGCTCCTCGTCTAAGTGCGTTTCACTAAGCGCTTCTCTCATACAGTTCAGCCATGCGGCCGCATGCTCTGTTGTAATTGGAAATGGCATATGCCTTCCCCTCATCATTGGATGTCCGAATTCATCGGAGTAAAGCGAAGGACCTCCAAAAAATTGACTTAAAAACATAAACTGCTTCTCCATGACAGGATGAATATCCTCCGGAAAAAGCGGTGAAAGCAATGGATCAGCTTGAACCCTCGGATAGAACAATTCAACAATAGTGCGAATTGCCTCAGCCCCTCCGATTGCTTCGTACAGCGATATACTCCTATTTCTATTCATCGTCATTTTCCACTCCCTAATGTAGTCATAGCTAAATTATAACACATATAAAACAAAGAGCCCGCGCAATTGTGCGCAGGCATTGGTAAATGCAATTATCCCTCGTAGTCCTCATCAGCAGGTGATGTAATTGATTCTCGAATGACGTACACAAAAGCACATACAAGCAGACCGGCAATTATGCTCATTCCCATGCCATCACTCCTAGACTTTTATGAATTTCAAGCATCCTTATACCTATTGTATCATAAAACAACACAGTTGCCGCAAGTAAATGTAACCGCTTACGTATTTTTTTCTGAGAAACCGTTGACAAATTAAACCATCCATTTATTTTTTACATAAACATGCTGTGATACCTGTCCAACTCCCTACATATATGTATAGGAAGGACAAACCAAAAGGAGGCAGCAGCATGCTACGAACATTCCTTCATCCCTTGTCCGTCACAGCCGCCGCGGCGCTGTTTATTATTGTCCTAATGACGGCATATCCTGCCCAAGCGCTGGAATCATCCCTACGCGGGCTGTCGATCTGGTGGGAGGTGCTGTTCCCAGCACTATTCCCTTTCTTCGTCATCTCTGAGCTAATGCTCGGTTTTGGCATCGTGCATTTCGTAGGCAGACTGCTCGATCCCTTTATGCGACCTGTGTTTCGTTTGCCGGGCATTGGCGGCTTTGTCGTCACGCTTGGCTATATATCCGGCTATCCTGTAGGAGCCCGAATTACCGCGCAGCTATGGGAGCAAAAGCTTATCAACCGCGTTGAAGGCGAGCGTCTCGTTGCATTTACAACGACTTCTGATCCCATTTTCCTCATTGGCGCGGTATGCATAGGCTTCTTTCACAATGCAGCATTGGCGCCTGTGCTTGCCGCCGCCCATTATGGAGGCGCGCTTATTATCGGCTTTCTCATGCGGTATCATGACCGCCACGCTTTGCCCGGTCCCCAAGCTATAGCCGAAGAGCGCAAACACAACAGAGCAAGAAGAGGCGTGTCTCGCTTACGAGAAGCACTGCAGGCTATGCATCAGGCGCGGTTGCAGGATGGACGAGAGCTTGGTCAATTGCTGCAGGATGCCGTTCAATCCGCGCTTCGATTAATGATTGTCGTCGGAGGGCTTGTCGTATTCTTCTCTGTCGTCATGGAAATGCTTACCGGGACAGGCGCCATTCATTTATTAAGCGAATCGCTGCGATTCATGCTCCAGCTGTTTCAAATACCTGGACAGCTGGCTGATGGGGCAATATTCGGACTGTTTGAGGTTACATTAGGCGCACGCGCAGCCGGCGCAGCCTCAGGAGGTAACGCTATATTAATTCACCAAGCTGCAATCGCGGCCTGGGTGCTCTCCTGGGGCGGACTTTCGGTCCACGCCCAAATTTCCAGTCTAATTAGCCGTACCGATATGCGTTATAAACCCCTTTTATTAGCCAGACTGCTTCACGGGATCATTGCAATGCTGCTTGTGTATTTGCTCTGGGGCTGGCTTGGTCCATCATCTTAGCGATATAGCAATACTGCATTGCACTAGTGCGATTCATTGTATTTAAGTCAATAATCCTTTATGATCAGAAGTATTATGCAGCTTGGAAGGTGATTGACTTTGAACTATGCGGTAATCGACCGCGGTGATGAATTATCGAAATCGCTGGCGGAGAAATTCCACGCATTAGCAGCAATTCGCGGCTTCAATCGGCAAGAGAACAAACCGGACATCGTCATATCAATTGGGGGAGACGGAACGCTGCTTCAAGCTTTTCATACGTACATACATTGCATTTCTGAAGTTTCATTTGTAGGGGTCCATACGGGACATTTGGGCTTTTATGCTGATTGGAAAGCAGACGAGCTGGAGCAGTTGGTTAATATGATGGCTACAGAGGAGCCTCATATCGTCCGTTATCCGCTGGCCGAAATCGAAATTGAGAGCTCATCCGATACGAAGAGTTATTTAGCCTTAAATGAATTTACGCTAAAGGGGATAGACGGTACCTTAGTCGCTCAGATTGATATTAATAACGAGATGTTTGAAATGTTTCGGGGAGACGGGATCGTTATTTCTACCCCGACAGGCAGTACGGCATATAATAAAAGTCTGGGCGGGGCTGTTGTTCATCCATCGATAGCCTCCCTTCAATTAGCGGAAATCGCTTCGATAAACAACCGAGTTTATCGGACGCTGGGCTCCTCTATTCTTTTGCCGCAGCACCATCATTGCCATATTATTTCGAAGAAGAATCAAAGACTGCAGCTAATGATCGATCATGTCGCGATTCAAAGCAGCGATATAATATCCATTCGCTGCAAGGTTGCAGACAGCAAGGTCAGCTTTGTCAGATATCGGCCTTTTCCGTTTTGGAATCGGGTTCGAGAGGCCTTCCTTGGCTATGATGTTCACTAAGCTTCAGCAAAAATAAAAGCCGGCTCGCTCTGTTATGAGCGACCGGCTTCATTTGGTTGACGTTTCGAATGCTGTGCTGCAGGAGCTGCAGTATCATGATCGCGGTGCTGACGCTTCTCACGACCGTTTCTTTTGGGCTGCTCACTGCCGCTGCGGTTACCTGAACCTGAGTATCTTCGATGTTGGCGCGGTTTGCGCCGCTGCTCCTTCTCATAAGCAGGCGACGCTGCCGCTGCTGCTGCTTCATGAATAGCCGTCTCTTCCTCAAGCACCGCCTCCAACGCCTCAGAGCCATCCATCAACGCTGCTCCACCCGCTGCGGCAGCTAGACGATGTCTAGGCAGCACTTCTTGGTCAAGGTCAACATCATCAGGCTCTTTCGCAGCTGTCCCTACTTTCTCAAGAACAAAATAAGCGCAGCCGAAATTACAATACTCATTAATATAATCGGTCATACTTGAGAATGCGGAATCTTTAGATGCTTTGGCATTATTATCGCGAAAAAAACCTTTAAGCCGAAGCTGATTGTAGCCCCAATCCCCTACAATATAATCATAACGTTCCAATACCTCGCTGTAACGATCTCGAAACATTTCCGCATTCCAGCCGTTTCTATTCTCATGTGCCAACTCGTAGCACTTCCCGCCTATATGAATCAAAGCCATCATATCACCCTTCCAGGCATCAATTGCAAAGCTTACACTGTTTATAAGAATATGGATTTTGGATCAGCTTTCCGCCGCCAAAGCCTCTTCTGCAGCGACAGCTGAGTCCGTCTGCTCATGCGCGTGATAAGAGCTCCGTACTAGCGGTCCTGATTCTACATGTCGGAAGCCGCGCTTTAATCCTTCTTCCTTAAGCATCGCGAATTCATCAGGATGCACATAGCGTTCGACGAACAAATGCTTAGGCGTTGGCTGCAAATATTGTCCAAGCGTCAAAATATTGCAATCTACAGCTCTCAAGTCGTCCATCGCCTGCAAGATCTCATCCCATTCTTCACCGACACCAAGCATAATGCTCGACTTAGTAGGAATCTTCGGCTTCATTTCTTTTGCTTTCCTCAGCAGCTCAAGCGAACGGCTGTATTTCGCGCGTGCGCGTACACGATCAGACAACCGTTCGACGGTTTCTATATTATGATTTAGTATGTCCGGATTCGCATCCATTACAAGCTGCAGCGCATCCCAATTACCTTGAAAATCTGGAATAAGCACCTCAACTCGGCAGAAAGGCATTCTCTTGCGAATAGCTTTAATTGTAGCAGCGAATATGGAAGCGCCGCCATCAGCAAGATCATCCCTGGCTACCGATGTAACGACGCAGTGACGAAGTCCCATCTGCTCAGCCGCTTCAGCCACTCGTTCAGGCTCTTGTAAATCCAGCTCTGTTGGGAGACCAGTGTTCACCGCACAGAAACGGCAAGCACGTGTACATATATCGCCTAATATCATAAAGGTTGCCGTACGATTCGCCCAGCATTCATAAATATTAGGACAGCGAGCTTCTTCGCACACACTGTGCAATGTTTTATTGCGCATCATATCTTTAATTTCAGCATAGTTGCCGTCAGTTGTTAGCTTTATTCGAAGCCAATCAGGCTTTTGAAGCTTCTCACGCTGTTTCATGACAAAACCCGCTTTCACGTTCAATAGATAAATACACCCTGTACATTATATCACTACATTTCGGATAAAATCCAATGATTTGCAAAACATAAGCACATATTTGTATGATGCAGAAAGGATGAACCCCTAATGAGGCTTATCATTTCATTAGCTGCCGCATTATGTGCAACAGCTTTCCTTACGGACATTCCATATGACGACAGTCAATCCGGCAAATCTTATGCTTCTTCGCATAACATGCTTGCTCTCTATGGCGAGCAGCAGAAGCCTGCGGACAAAGCTGCTAAAGATCCGTTAGTTATACGCCGAGAGCTTTATGACAGACTAAGCACAGTAACCGGTGTTCCTTGGTATTGGATGGCAGCAATCGATCAATATGAACGCTCGATGTCCAAAGCCAGGCCAAAGGCTAGACCGCTGCTTGGCGAAAATATTGGCGTGTTCATTGATCAAGAGCGCTGGGCTGGTCCGCTGAATCCAGATCTTGACGACAGTACGCCAGCTTCCATCCAATGGTTCAACGGCATTGGGCGAGATGGAGATGGTAATGGGTCCGCTGATCGATTCAGCGATATCGATCTGCTCTATTCCTTAGTTAATCGGGTTGCTGCCTATGGCACTGAAGAGAATGACCTTGCCATTGGTCTATGGGAATTTTATAATAACAGCCGATCTGTCCAGCGGATTCAGCAATTCGCCCGCATTTATGAAAAATTCGGCAAGCTCGATTTATTCCAACACGCCTTCCCGCTTCCGTTAGGCAGCAACTATTCTTACCGAAGCACTTGGGGAACAGGTCGAAGCTGGGGCGGCAGACGTACGCATGAAGGCACAGATATCTTCGCGAATCATGGAGTTCCGGCACGCAGCACAAGCTATGGAATTGTTGAAATTAAAGGCTGGAATCCTTATGGCGGCTGGCGGATCGGGATTCGTGATCTCAACAATTACTATCACTATTACGCTCACCTTACCGGATATGAGAAGAATATCGAGATTGGCTCAATAGTTGAGCCAGGGCAGGTTATCGGTTATGTCGGCAGCTCCGGCTACGGCAAGCCTGGTACACAAGGCAAGTTTCCGCCTCATTTGCATTATGGCGTTTACAGTGACCGCGGGCTAATTGAGTGGTCCTTCGATCCTTATCCCATGTTGAAGCGATGGGAAACCGAAGAACGAAAGCGGCTTAGCCGCAAAGTCAGCAAGCCTTGAACGAATAGTATCGTGCTCACTATTTTACCGTCGAGACAGCATCGTGTTCTGGGCTGGAGCCGGAGCTTAAGCTCTGATCAAGCGGCAAAGCAGAGTCTCCATTCTGGCTGTCCGTCCCATGACTGCTGCTCGTATTTCCAGAGCTTGAAATACCGGAGCCCGGCGCCAGCGGCACAGAAATATTCGGAGCCTGAGCTGCTGATTCGCCGATCGGCTTCCCGGTATTGTCGTAATAATACATCGGAACATCCCCGACTACTAGCAAGTAAGATATCGGAATATCGGTTTCTACCAGCTCTGGCTCTGTGTCAAATGGAATAATAATCGCTACCTCCGCGGTTATATGAATATAAACCTCAACCAGAATCATATTGATCCCCGCATTTTTTTCCCGGGTACCCAGCTCAACCTTAGCAGCTCCTACCGGCTCGAAGCGAATCGGTACCTTTGGGCCGAATGAGGAAATAATAGCGCTGTTAAGCGCATGCCCGACTGGTATCCGCTCGGGGATATGGTGAAGCTCAAATAGAGTAGATTCCACTGTTTTAATCGTTTCCGATGTTATTTTCATATGCTCGTTATAATTCAATATAAAGCCGGATATTTTCCCGTTGCTGTTCATCTTCCAATCAATCAGCTTCTGTGTATCAGACCCTTTGGCAACCTGGTCGGTAATCGCTTGATTGATTGCCTGCGTCGCAATCTGTTTTATGCGCAGCTTTGCTACATGCATTAGCGGCGGCCGTAAATTGCGTTCCATGAATATAAAAGTTTGCAAGGAGGCTAGCGTAAAGATGAGCAGAATGATCAGCCAAAATGTCCGTCTGCGCATTTTGGGCCGCGGTCCTCGCGGTTGACGGCGCTGCCGGATTGGTCGAGCTTGACGCTGCTGATGAGCGGGACGCAGTCTTGGGCTGCCCCATCTCTTGACTTGCTGCCTTGGCGCAGAAGCGCCTCCGCTGCCCCAGCTTACCGTTTTCATTCGTGCCGCCGGACGGCTGCCCCGAAAGGAAATCCGCTTTGGAAGCAACCTCGGAAGCCGCCAGCCTTTTCTCCCCCATTTAGCCATATTGTTTCCCCCCTGCTTTGTCCATGTCTCTTCCATACTTATGCCGAATGTGGACAAAAAAGAAGAAGGCGGTTCAGATGCTCCGAACCAGCCTTCAGCTTTAAAGAATCGAACGTATATAGGCTAAATTATCACGTAATAGCGTCTGAGAATCGGCAGAGCCGCTGAAATCCTCGAAGCTTAGCCATCCATCATAGCCTACGGCTTTCAGATCAGCTGCTACCTGCGGCCAATGCACCACTCCGTCAGGAATAGCTGACCACGCGGCCTTCCACAACGGCTCATGCGGCAGTTCCTGTGAGTTGCCTCCTTGCTCCGTCCGCTTCCATACCGCATTTTTAACATGAACATGCGCCAAATATGGACCGAGCACCTCCAGACCCATCCGATACTGCTCATAGCCCTCATGCACCATATTGCCAGGGTCATAAATAATACCGATATGATTTGGGTCAAAGCCTTCCACAAGAGTACGGGCAAGCGATGCGCTGCTTGCAATATTGCCGAAGTGAACCTCGACCAAGCCTTTAATTCCGTATGTTTTGCTCAATGCTTCAACCTCGTGCATGTAATTTCTAGCTTCCGCTAATAACTCGCCGTATGTCTGGGTACGATCATAGGTCGGAACTCCGACTCGAATGGACGGCGATCCTAACGTTACTGCAGCTCGCATCGCATTTTCTGTAGCCGCAAGATCGCCGCATTTAATATAGGATGCAAGATTAGGCGTTTGCAGACCAGCTTCATCCATCGAGCGCTTTAATTCCTTCAATTCCTGCTCGCTTGCATCGCTTTGTACAGTTGATAGATTATTTCCCCAGAACGATGGAGCTTCACCGCGTCTGCTTGAATCTGTCGTTGTGAAGCGCCATTCTACTCCGTCATACCCATTGCTCTTCAACAGCTTTACCGTATCCTCGATCGTGCAATCAGGCAGCATTACTGTAAATACAGCGTATTTCAAGAGCGATCCCACCTCTTCAATATAATCATCATAATTCTCAGCTTAATATTAACATATTGATTCCTTTAACTCTGTGACGAGCTTTGCCTCTTTATAGGCTTCAGTTGACTGTAATTGTCTATTGAAGTGAACTTCAGCTTGCATTCCGGCTTCCATACCGTTAATCTAAATATGCTCTTTGCAAGCAAAGAGCACCAAACGACAAAAGGAGTTTATTTATGGCTATTAATCGTAAACTATTTACCGATACTGACTTCGCTGAGGTAGTTAAGAAGGGTACCCCGATTCGTGTTTTCCAGGATAATCATATTGTGGAGGCTAGAACGGTAGTAATCCGCTTCGATGATGCCGTTATCGTAACGCAAGCCGCGGTAAGCGACCTTACATATCATAATCGAAATGATTGCGAGTTTTATGAGCTGCGCAAAAGATAACAGCTGCCCAATTTTTATTGCACAATTTCTTTAATATGAACATCTCTTATTTTCGAAAGATCGATAAAGGCCTCTCCAGCTTTTATGAGCGGCCGATCGAAGGCATGAGGGTTCAAATATACAACCTCGCCGAGTTGGCCGCTCGTCAGAAGCACCTTCTGACCAACAAGCCTCTCCATAATATTTTCGATAAACAAAGAGACAATTTGCGGGTTTAGCTTGCCGAATCGGCCATCATTCATCTGCGTAATGATCTCATGAAAGGAAAGAGGCTCATGATAGGGCCTGACGGAGTACATCGCATGAAAAATATCAGCCACTGCTACGATTGAACTGAAAAAATCGATATGCTCCTTCTTCAATCCAAGCGGATACCCCTCGCCATCCTCACGTTCATGATGCTGAAGAGCAACTCGAGCGACTCTCCCGCTAATTCCGGGCGTTTTCTTTAAAATCTCATAACCGTATATGGCATGCTTTTTCACCAAATCATATTCCTCTGCAGTCAGCTTTCCCGGTTTCGTCAATAATTGAATAGGCAGCCTTATTTTCCCTACATCATGAAGAAGACCCGCTAACGCCAAAGCATCCAGCTCTTTAGGCTCCAGCTTCAGCCAATTGCCAATTAAAGTAGAAAGTATAGATACTCCAACATTATGCACATGGGTATATTCATCCTTCGCTTTTACAGCATCAAACAGCTCGAATACATGTTTATTGTGACCAAGCTCCGTGATCATGGGCAGAATACGCTTTCGGATATCGTTAAGCGGCACTTTTCCCGTCGCTGCTGTCAACTCAAACATTTGCTTAAATTCTTCCACGCAGCTGGTCACTGCTTTTCCGAGCAAATCCTCGACGCTGCGGTTAGATTGTATCTGAATACTTGAACGAATAAAGGATGGATCGATTTTATGTAATTGAAGGAGCCTGATCGATTGTGCCGTTATGACAGAACCAGCAGGAATAATGACAACACCATAATTGTTCATAATCTCCATTTTGGTCGTCTTGCCTAGTAAATAGTCCATAACTCCTCCAATACAGCCGATGCGATATGGTTGTTGCCGCAAATCCTATTGCAATAATTGTATCAACTTTCGCCGAGAGGACTCCCATCAGCAAGCGGCGAGTTGAATCGACGACTTCTCATTTACTATAATATACGGCATTTCACTGGTAAATCTGTAGATCTATATTAAAATTTTCCATAAAAAAGGTCTAGATCCTGATCAAGCTTGCTCGATCAGAATCCAGACCTAGTTGAAATATGAGCTCCTTCGGAACTACAAACTGCGCTGCCGCAGTGCCTCGAACAGCAGCACCCCAGCTGCTACGGATACGTTTAAAGACTCAGCTCTGCCAGCCATTGGGATAATGACAGAGGTATTAACCATAGCGCTAACTTGCGCTGACAGCCCGTCACCCTCGCTGCCCATAAGCAGCCAAGTCGGCTGCTTCCAATCATAGCTGTAGCAGGTATGCTCAGCCTGCAGACTCGTCCCGACAAGCTGAATTCCATGCTCTTTAGCCTCTGCAAGAAGCCCAGTCAGCTCTGCCCCCTCCAATATCGGAAGATGAAAGAGCGAGCCCATTGTAGACCGAACTGTCTTAGGATTATAAATGTCGGCACAGCCTTTGCCGAGTATGACAGCATGTGCACCAATGGCATCCGCGCTTCGAATAATGGTACCGACATTGCCGGGATCACGTACACCGTCAAGAACAACTACAAAGCTGTCTGACCGGAACAGCTCGGTTTTGTTACTCTGAGGCTTTTTAACGACAGCGAAAACTGGCGGCGGCGAATCCGTACCCGTACACTTCGCCATCACAGACGAAGAAGCCTGAAACCAAACGGCATGCGAGGATGCATCTGCGTTGCCTATCACATCACTTCGAAGCAGCTCTTCTGGGATGCCGCGTTCCGCATGATAGACGACACTTTGAATGTCGGCCCTCTCAGCAAAAGCTTCCAGCACGAGATGAATCCCTTCAATAAGAAATAAGCCTGAGCGGTCACGGTGTTTTTTCTCCAGCAATGCAGCCCAGCTTTTTACACGGTCATTATGTATGGATGTAAGCAACGGATCAATTGTAGGGTTCATATGCATTTAACCTTCCGTATAAGCGAGTTCTAGCTTGCGCAAATCCGAGTTTCTGCCAACAATGACTATGATGTCCTCCACCGTGATGAGGTCATCTGCATTTGGCGCTATATCCATGCGCTTGCCGGTTTTTATAGCCATCACATTGCATTTATATTTTGCTCGAATATTAAGCTGCTTTAAGCTTTTGCCAACCATTTGCGCCGGCGCTTTCAGCTCAACAATACTGTAATCCTCTGAGATCTCTATATAATCAATAAAATTCGGCAATACGAGCTGATGCGCAACTCGGAGCCCCATGTCTCTCTCCGGGAAAACAACCTTATCCGCGCCAATTTTCGCAACGACCTTTCCGTGCAGCTCGTTTTGCGCTTTTACGATGAGCGTCTTAACGCCGAGCTCCTTCAATATAAGCGTTGTAAGTATGCTGGCTTGTATATCCTGCCCAATAGCGACAACAACTACATCGAAATTTCGAATGCCTATTGCACGCAGCGTTTCTTCATCCTTACAATTAGCGACTATAGCATGAGCAACTTGCCCAGATATTTCTTGAATACGTTCCTCCGATTCATCAATCGCGAGCACTTCATAGCCCATTTCGGTTAATGCTTTGGCTACGCTTGAGCCAAACCGTCCCATCCCGATAACTGCATATTGTGTCTTTGCTTTCGCTTTTGTTTTCGGTTTCATCATTACAACTTATCTCCTATTCAGCAATCCTGCAATTGTATAAATGACGTTCAATAATTATTTTTCAAGTATAGCATAACTCATACCGCAGGATGAAAAACAGTCTGTTCGGTTATAGTAATAACGTAAATCGGCATTCTCTAAAACCTAGCCTAACTGGAGGTCGTAACGTTTGACTACATTAAGTTCACTTGATCTGCGACAAGCTATTATCAACCGCGTACAGAATAAAAACAGTACTGAGCTTACTGAGGTTATTGAGGACTCCATTGGCCAGGATGAACGAGCCCTGCCAGGACTTGGGGTGCTGTTCGAAATGATATGGCAGCATGCTGATGATAACGATCATAATCATATGATCCAGCTGCTTCATAAGCACTTACAGCATACAGCTCAATGATGAAGCCCTAATAACGAACGGCTGCCGAGTAAACAAGCTGTCCCCCAACTATGGCGGCAGTCACCCAAGGCAGCTTGCCGTCATGGGCAACCAGAATAAGATCAGCCGCTTTGCCGCACTCAATCGATCCAAGCTCGCTGTCTGCGCCAAGCGCTCGCGCTGGATTCAGCGAAGCCAATCGAACAGCTGCCGGCAATGCGGCTGCCCCTTCCTCTTCCAGCTTAAACAGAGAGGCAAGCAGCGAGGATGGATGGTAATCGGAGCATACAATCGAGGCTGCTCCTTCCCTAATCGCATCAATCGCCTTTAAATTATTGTCATGCGAACCGCCTCGTACAACATTTGGCGCTCCTACGCATACATCGAGTCCTCTGGCAGCTGCATGCTTGGCTGTTTCCATATTGATCGGAAATTCGCATACGGACACCCCGAAGCCAATCGATTCCTCCACTTTATCAGCGCTGTCATCGTCATGCGATGCAATTGCAATACCCCGAGACCTTGCCAGTTGACCAAGCTTGCTAAGGTGATTCCAGTCGATTTGCTTTCGCCGCTCCTGTAGCTCATCAACAATTGTCTTCACGTCATCCAGATCAACACCTTGGTTTTTCATCACATATCGCTCAAAGGAGCCTTGCGCCCGATATTGCCCCTGCCCCGGCGAATGATCCATGTACGACAAATAATGAATGCTGCCTTCATTTAAATATTTCTCCACAATCGGCAAACCTGCCAAATAAGATACCTCATACCTCAAATGAATCCGATTGCGAATCATCGAGCGGCGTTTATTGTATGCCGTAATATGGTCTACCATGCCCGTCAAAAGATGATCGCCTCGCAGGCTTAAGCCAACTCCGAGCGACAAGGAGTGATACATCGTCGTTATGCCGTGAAGCGGAAGCTTGCGCTCAAACTCAAGGAATGCCATATCCAGCGGAAACAGCGTGTTCGGACGCGGCTGCACCTCCTTTTCGATCGTATCGCAATGGATATCGATAAGGCCTGGCAGTACATACTGTCCCCTCGCGTCAAGCTTATGAGCCCCTGGGTGCTCATCTAGCCAAGCAGCGGCAGACGCTTCATCCTCCCAAACACCATCAATGCGACCGTCAACAACAGCGACAGCTCCAGCTATAATCTCCTCAGGCAGTACGAGCTTGGCGTTCCTAATAAGTAAAAGCTTCGTCACCGTATCCACATCTTCGAACATTGGCACCCATCTCCTCAAAGGTATGTTAAAAACAACAAAAGCCCAAAGCTTCGTCTGGACTTCTGCAGGCAATCTTTCTATGGGTTGGATCTAATCTTCTTTAGGAATATAAGTATAAATCTCACCTGTCTCAAAGGAATGTATAAGCCGTTCGAGCCAACGATAATATTTCAATCCTTCGTCTATCTTTACATAATCGCGTTCTAGTACAAGCTGGAATCCTTCATCATCAGCATACTGCCGCTTTAGCTCGACAATTTCCTTTAAAGAGCGATTTAGAGCGCTCATATTTTGTTCTACAGCCTTACTCCACTTTATCGAAAAGAAATCGGTGAAATTTTGATGCCAGTCCGGCTCCACCTCATACAAATCTTTCCGCGAGCCTTTGCCCCATACTTTATTTATCATCTTCAAATCATGCAGCGTGCGCATGCCTGTACTCATAGACGTTTTGCTCATCCCCATCGTCTCGCTCATCTCGTCAAGTGTCGCCGGATGCTCATTGAAATACATATTCCCGTAGAGATGGCCTATCGACAATGTTACTCCGTACAAATCCATATTTTTGCCGATCGATTCAATAACACGTCTGCGGGTATTGCCTAGCTTTGTACGCTGCTCTTCTGTTAAATGTGCCAGTTCATTCATATGAGACCTCCCGAGGCGTTCATACCCCTATCATACCTTCATCAAGTATTGTAATCAAATGCCTATATAAAAGTAAAGAAACAGCTAGGATTGAAAAACGGAGTAATTCGGAGTATACCGTTCGTATAGTACGTAAAGTTATAACTGTACAAAGTATACGCTTGCTCAGCCGTTTTGACCATATTTGATAAGAACTCTACACTTATTTAAGTCAAGTGTTAATAAAAGGGGGTAAACAATGGCCATTATAGAGACCAAAAAACTAACTAAAATTTTCGGGCAGGATCCTAGACGGGCCGCTGAACTGCTCGACAAGGGCTGGACTAAAGATAAAATATTGAAGGAAACGAGAATGACTGTCGGCGTTAATCAAGCCAGCTTCACTATCGAAGAAGGACAAATTTTTGTCATCATGGGGCTGTCAGGCAGCGGCAAATCGACTCTCGTTCGCCTGCTTAATCGATTAATTGAGCCCACAACAGGTCAAGTGCTATTCAATGGAACAGATGTGCTTAGCATGTCTGCCGAGCAGCTAAGAACTTTTAGAAGAAAGAATATCGGCATGGTGTTTCAAAAATTCGCTTTGTTTCCTCATCGGACGGTCATTCAGAACGTGGAATACGGTCTTGAGATACAGGGACTGGACCGAAAAAAGCGTCGCGAGATGGCAATGGAATCTCTAAAGCTTGTCGGTCTGGCTGGCTGGGAGAACAGTTATCCCGAGCAACTGAGCGGAGGCATGCAGCAGCGCGTCGGACTCGCAAGAGGCCTTGCCAACGATCCCGATATTCTGCTCATGGATGAAGCGTTCAGCGCGCTTGACCCGCTTATTCGCAAGGATATGCAGGATGAGCTGCTAGAACTGCAAGCCAAAATGAAAAAGACGATCGTGTTCATTACGCATGATCTGGATGAAGCGCTGCGAATCGGCGATCAGATCGCCCTTATGAAGGATGGCAGCATCGTACAAATCGGCTCGCCCGAGGAGATTCTCATGCAACCCGCCAACAGATATGTGGAGCGCTTCGTCGAGGATGTTGATTTATCCAAGGTGTTAACGGCAGCTCACGTCATGATGAAGGCTGAGACGATTACTCTAGAGAAGGGTCCGCGCGTCGCCCTGCAGTTCATGCGTGAACGCGGTGTATCCAGTCTTTACGTTGTTGACAAAGGGATGCATATGCTTGGGTTAATTACTGCGGAAGCTGCATCTGATGCAATCAAGAACGGTCTAAAGCTAGAAGATGCGTTGTTAACAGACAATGTTCCGACTGCCGCTCCAGAGACGCTGTTGAATGAGCTGTTTGAGCAAATGAGTCAATCAAGTTTGCCAGTAAGCGTTATTGGCGATGACAAGCGGTTGAAGGGTGTCGTCATCAAAGGGGCTGTTCTCGCAGGACTCGCAGGAAATAGCAGCCTATTGGAAGGGGGGACGTCTGAATGAATCTGCCTAAAATCCCCTTATCTAAATGGATCGATTCACTTGAGGCTTGGTTGGAAGCCAACTTTGAGCCGCTGTTCAAATTGATCCGGCTTGTTATCGGCGAAACCGTAAACGGTCTGGAAGCCTTTTTGGATTTTTTCCCGCCTATCGTATTAATTCTATTATTCACGGCACTAGCTTGGTATATTAGCAAGTGGAAAATGGCGCTATTCACGCTAATCGGATTGCTCATTATCGACAATCTCAATTTATGGGATCAAACGATGCAGACGCTTGCACTCGTATTGACTTCCGCGCTAATCTCAATCGTAATCGGTATCCCAATCGGCATATTATGCTCACGAAGCGAGACCATTCAAAAAATCGTTACACCGACGCTTGATTTTATGCAGACAATGCCGGCATTTGTGTACTTACTGCCAGCGATAACTTTTTTCAGTCTTGGGGTAGTACCGGGCGTTATCTCTTCTATTATATTTGCGATTCCCCCAACGATTCGATTAACCAATCTAGGCATAAGGCAAGTACCATCCGATCTAGTAGAGGCGGCGAACGCTTTCGGCTCAACTTCATCGCAAAAGCTGTTCAAGCTACAGCTCCCTCTTGCCATGCCGACTATAATGGCGGGCATTAACCAAACTATCATGCTCTCCTTGTCCATGGTCGTTATAGCCTCCATGATCGGTGCGCAGGGTGTTGGCGAGTATGTTTATCGCGCTGTTACACAAGGGAAGACTGGAGCCGGTTTTGAAGCAGGCTTAGCCGTCGTCATTTTAGCTATTGTTCTAGACCGTCTGACACAAGGAGTCATTCGCAAATCCAAAGTAAACCAATAACTATAAATTTGAGGAGTGGTAAAATGAAAACGAAAAATTTCAAATTAATCACAGCTGTACTAACGATGGCGCTCGTCCTGCTAGCAGGATGCTCTTCATCAGGCGAGGACGTCAAAAAAATTACATTGGCGTATGTTGCTTGGGATTCTGAAATCGCCAGCACGAACGTTGTCAAAGAGGTGCTTGAGCAGCGATTAGGTTATGAAGTGAATATGCTGCAAGTAGATGCAGGACCAATGTGGGCAGGCGTTTCCGAAGGCAGCGCGGATGCAATGGTTGCAGCATGGCTGCCAACGACGCATGCCTCTTATGTGGAGAAATACACTGGACAATATGAGGATCTCGGACCGAATCTGGACGGTACAAAGGTTGGACTAGTAGTTCCGACGTACATGGACATTAACAGTATCGAGGACTTAGGTAACGATACCGTTGGTCAGACGGTCGACTACACAATTATCGGGATAGAGCCTGGCGCAGGCATTATGATGTCTACAGAAACAGTATTGGATGAGTACGAGCTGCGCAATCAATGGACACTGCTGTCCAGCTCCTCAGCAGCAATGACGCAGCAGTTGGAGAAGGCTTACGCCAATCAAGAGCCTGTCATCGTCACAGGCTGGACGCCGCATTGGAAGTTCGCCAAGATGGAGCTTAAATATTTGGAGGACCCCAAAAATGTATACGGCGGAGATGAGCAGATTCATACCATCGTACGAAAAGGCTTGAGCGAAGATCAGCCTGATGCATACAGCTTCTTGGACAAATTCAACTGGTCGCCTGACGATATGGCCTCCGTTATGATTCAAATTCAAGAAGGCGCTGAGCCGGAGCAAGCCGCAAAAGATTGGGTCGAGCAGAATGCGGACAAAGTAGACGCTTGGCTGAAATAGCACGCGCTTATGATTTAAGCTGATAGAAAAAAAAGCAGCTCAAGAGGCTCTCATAATACTCAATTTTCGTTTCTTCGAGCCCGCTTAGAATAAGATTGGCTTTTAAAAAAGGACCTTGAAATCCAACGGATAGTGGATTTCGAGGTCCTTTCGCGTGTTAATTATAACTAGATGACATCTAGCTGGCTTACTAGCCATCACCAACTGCTCTATTGTGCTCGCGCTCTCTCTAACCATCACCAACAGCTCGACTGTGCTCGCGCTCTCTAACCATCATCAACTGCTCTATTGTGCTCGCGCTCTCTAACCATCACCAACAGCTCTACTGTGCTCGCGCTCTCTAACCATCACCAACAGCTCTATTGTGCTCGCTCACTCTAACCATCACCAACAGCTCGACTGTACTCGCGCTCTCTAACCATCACCAACAGCTCGACTGTGCTCGCGCTCACTAACCATCACCAACAGCACTATTGTGCTCGCGCTCTCTCTAACCATCACCAACAGCTCTACTGTGCTCGCGCTCTCTAACCATCATCAACAGTTCTACTGTGCTCGCGCTCTCTAACCATCACCAACAGCTCTACTGTGCTCGCGCTCTCTAACCATCACCAACAGCTCGACTGTGCTCGCGCTCTCTAACCATCACCAACAGCCCTACTGTGCTCGCCAGCCACACCTGTTATTGGCCTCCAGCGGTAATCCCTACCCTTAAAATATGCAGATATCAAGTATTCTGGGTTTTAAGAGAATTCTCTTCCCTTAAAACCAAAGACTATTAGCTACTCAACGGCAATTGCCAATTTTAGAGGAAGTTATTTCGCTTAGATGGTCTTTCTACTTAACTTCAACATTTTAAAGGTAGTTTTTACCGCTATGCAAGCCAGATGAGTGGTTCATTTCAAGCGAGCGCTTCAAGCCAGATGAGTGGCTCATTTCAAGCGGGCGCTTCAAGCCAGATGAGTGGCTCATTTCAAGCGGGCACTTCAAGCCAG